>ERZ835080.2385-NODE-2385-length-9887-cov-14.811941_pt1 | contig 9887 bp, 8 predicted proteins | sample MGYA00519688_ERZ835080 | MGnify/ENA primary metagenome ERZ835080 (study PRJEB31850, sample SAMEA3708770) | human gut metagenome | biome: human gut; feature: human-associated habitat; material: faeces | place: China | collected 2014 ... | reverse complement strand
GACGAACTCGGCGTCAAACCCACGGATATCAGGAGTCTCGATGACATCCGCCGCCTGCCCTTTACCACCAAGCAGGATCTGCGCGACCGTTATCCCCTGGGCTTCATGGCCGTGCCGCGTGAAAACATCGCGCGCCTGCACGCTTCGAGCGGCACCACGGGCCAGGCTGTTGTGGGCTGCTACACGAAGCGCGACCTGAAGAACTGGGCGCGGATGGGCTGCCGCTGCCTCATGGCGAGCGGCGTCACCCCGCAGGATCTCGTGCACGTGGCGTACGGCTACGGCCTCTTCACCGGCGGCCTCGGACTGCACGACGCTGCCACCGAACTTGGATGCACCGTCGTCCCCGCGTCCGGCGGTTCAACCCGCCGTCAGACCGTCCTCATCCGCGATCTCGGCGCCACGGTTCTGGCCTGCACGCCTTCCTACGCTCTCCATCTTTATGAAGTCGGCCTTGAGAACGGCATCGACTTCAAGAAGCTGCCCCTGCGCGTGGGCATTTTCGGCGGTGAGCCCTGGTCCAAGGCCATGCGTCAGGAAATGGAAGAAAATATGGGTATTGATACCCATAATATCTACGGCCTTTCCGAGATCATGGGACCCGGCGTGGCCATTGACTGCAGCGAACACAACGGCCTGCATCTCTGGGAAGATCACTTCATCGCCGAAATCGTGGATCCCGCCACTGGCGAGCCCGTGCCTGAAGGCGAGCTCGGTGAGCTCGTGCTGACCAACCTGACCAAGGAAGGCTCTCCGCTCATCCGCTACCGCACCCGCGACCTCACTTCCATTGACACCAGGCCCTGCAAGTGCGGCCGCACGCACGCACGCCTGCAGCGCTTTGCCGGCCGTTCCGATGATATGCTCATTATCCGCGGCGTGAACGTCTTCCCGCAGCAGATCGAGAACCTCATCCTGAAGACGGACGGTCTGTCTCCCAACTACCAGCTGGTGGTTGAGCGCGAGGGCTCCCTCGATACCATGGAAGTCCAGGTCGAAGTGAACGAGTCTATTTTCCATGACCAGATCGGCAAGCTCCAGGAAATCCAGGCCAAACTGAAGAGCCAGATTAAGGACTTCTTCGGAGTGACCACGAAGGTCCGTCTCATGGAGCCCCATTCCATTGAGCGCTCCAAGGGCAAGGCCACCCGCGTCATCGATAAACGCGATTTGAAGAATTCTTTGTAAAAAATAAAAAAGTGCTTGACGGAAAGGGCTCTCCGGCGTAGAGTCCTTTTTCGTTGAGCGGGAGTAACTCAGCGGTAGAGTGCAACCTTGCCATGGTTGACGTCGCGGGTTCAAATCCCGTCTCCCGCTCCAACAGAATGGCGGAATAGCCAAGTGGTAAGGCAGAGGTCTGCAAAACCTTTATTCCCCAGTTCAAATCTGGGTGTCGCCTCCAAATAAACGGTAAGTATCATTTGATGCTTGCCGTTTTTATTTTTTTACTTTTTCACGCTTTGGTCTGTCCTGAATTATTGACAAGTTTCCGTCGCTGAATTATAATATTTTTAAAGCTTAGTTGTACCTAGCGTGTGCAGCTTTATTGCGATAGTTTAATATCGGGGGTGTCGGCGCAAAAGCCGGCTGAGATTAAGGATAAATGCTCCTTTGACCCTTTAACCTGATACGGATAATGCCGTCGTAGGTAGTATAATCTCAGCCTTACGGTATTTTCATATCGTAAGGCTTAATTTTTTTGAGAGGGATTGATATTGTGGAAAAAAGAAATTCTACAAAAAGACTCACAGAAAGCGCATTGCTTCTTGCAATAGCTGTGGTATTGGAACTCGTTTCAAAGCTTTTGGGACTTGAGCTTCCGTTCGGAGGAACAATAACACTTGCAAGTATGTTCCCGGTAGTTCTCATTTCTTACAGATACGGTGTGAAATGGGGGTTGCTCAGCGGCTTTACCTATTCACTTTTGCAGATGATAATGGGTGCTAAGGTGGTTTCGGCTATGTTCCTGCCTGGTGAAGACCAAATGGCTGTTTGGCAGGCAATATGCGTTTGCCTTCTTGACTATGTGCTCGCTTATACCATACTCGGCGTCGGCGGTATGTTTAAGGGCAAATTCAAAAAACCGGCATTGGAGCTTGCACTCGGCGTATTTGTCGCCCTGCTCTTAAGGTATATTGTTCATATTATATCGGGTGCGATATTCTACGGAGCATGGGCCGAATGGTTCTTCTCTCAGGAGGGCTTCTATAAGATAGGAGAGAGCATACTCGGCAAATATTCCGGTACGGCTCTGTCGATAGTTTATTCGGTATTCTATAACGGCCTTTATATGGTTCCGGAAATAATCATAACAACCGTTGTGGCAGCTATTCTCGGTAACGTTCCGCAGATAACCGGAGTTAAAAATCCGAAAAAAGATAAATAACAAACGCTTGACAAATTTTTTAACTGTAATTATAATATAAAGCACAATCGAAAAGATCGCCTTTAAAAACTGTGAAGGAAACAAGACGGTTACCGTGAGTTTCAGAGAGCTGCCGTGTGGTGAAAGGCAGTACCAAGTATCCGTGTATAACTCGTTCCGGAGTTTCATAGCTGAAGTCATAGGCTGTGACGGCAGACACCGTTATATGTCAGGTCTTGTTGGAGACCGCAGAGGGCAGCCTCGGCTGCCGAATTAGGGTGGTACAGCGTGGTTTTTACTTCGCCCCTATCTTCTTCAGAGATAAGGGCGATTTTTTGTTTTGTAAAGACTGCGCTTTATTTTTTGTATTTTTCGCTGTGCTGTCAGTCTTTGCAAAGCAAGCTATATGATTGGAGTACTTCATAGGAGAAATAATTATGAAAACAAACAAGTACATTCCTTTTGAACCTATCGACATTCCGGACAGAACTTGGCCGTCCAAGACCATAAAAGAGGCGCCTGTTTGGTGCTCTGTGGATCTCCGCGACGGAAATCAGGCTCTTATAGACCCCATGAACCTTGAGCAGAAGCTTGAGATGTTCAAAACGCTTGTAGACATCGGCATAAAGGAAATCGAGGTCGGCTTTCCTTCCGCATCGGAGACGGAATATGAAATTCTCCGCACGCTTATAGACGGGAATTATATTCCGGACGATGTGACAATTCAGGTGCTTGTGCAGAGCCGCGAGCATCTTATCAAAAAGACCTTCGAGGCTGTAAAGGGCGCAAAGAACGTTATAATACACTTTTACAATTCCACATCGACTCTTCAGCGCAAGGTCGTATTTAAAAAGGATATGCCGGGCATTATCGATATTGCGGTAAACGGCGCAAGACTTATTAAAAAGCTGTCGGATGAGCTTATGGAAACGTCCGACATAAACATACGCTATGAATATTCGCCGGAGAGCTTTACCGGTACCGAAATGGATAACGCAGTTGAAATATGCCAAAGAGTTTTGGAGGAGCTCGGCGCAACGCCCGAAAACAAGGTCATACTCAACCTTCCTTCAACCGTTGAGGGCAGCACGCCGAACGGTTATGCCGATCAGATAGAATATTTCTGCCGTCACCTTAAAGACCGTGACAGCGCCGTAATCAGCCTTCATCCTCACAATGACCGCGGTACTGCGGTCGCAGCTGCCGAGCTCGGTCTTCTTGCAGGTGCCGAGCGTATAGAGGGAACTCTTTTCGGCAACGGTGAGAGAACCGGCAATGTGGATATAGTTACGCTTGCTCTCAATATGTATACGCAAAATGTCGATTGCAAGCTGGACTTTCACGACATCAACCATATTAAAGAGGTATATGAGGACGCCACAAATATGAAGGTAGGGCCTCGCCAGCCGTATGCCGGTGAGCTTGTTTTTACCGCCTTTTCAGGCTCTCATCAGGATGCCATAAACAAGGGTAAGGCGTTTATGCGTGAGAATAATCCCGACAAGTGGGAGGTTCCTTATCTCCCAATAGACCCGGCAGATGTCGGCAGGGATTACGAGCCGATAATCCGTATAAACAGTCAGTCCGGCAAGGGCGGTGCCGCGTATATTATGCAGGAATACGGATTTGCGATGCCTAAGGCCATGCACCCCGAATTCGGAGCGGTCGTTCAAAAGGCCTGTGATGAAAAGGGTAAGGAACTCAGAGCCGATGAGGTATTTGAGCTGTTCTGTGAAGAATATCGCAATGTCTGCGGACCTTATAAGCTTCTCAACCATAAATTCAGCGAAGAAAAGCTTGAGAGCGAGTCTCACACCAGGGTGCATTTTACGGGTACCATAAAATATAACGGAAACGAGCCGGTATCTATCGAGGGCGTCGGTTCCGGCCCCATAGAGGCGTTCTTTAACGCTCTGTCGCACGTGGGAATCACGGGATACAAATTCAAGAACTATGCGGAACACGCAATTTCAATCGGTGCGGACGCCAAGGCCTGTTCCTATATCGAGCTTGAAGCTCCCGACGGCAAGGCCGTTTTCGGCATAGGCATTTCACACAACATAAACTATGCTTCAATAAAGGGTATTTTGTGTGCCATAAACCGTTGTCAGCCGAATGTTGTGCGCGAGCCGCAGCAGCCGATATTTGAGAAAAAACAATAAGCTTTTGCGGCAAAGGCATTTTTTCTAAACACAATTCGGCGTTTTATATGTTCGCTTTATTCGGCAAAACGTGCCGTGAGCGGCAGGAAAGGATATGGAAGTAATATGAGAGAACATAATATTGTAGTATTAAAGGGCGACGGTATCGGCCCCGAAATAGTCGACGAGGCTGTAAAAGTGCTTGATGCAGCAGGCAAAAAGTACGGCTTTAAGATGAATTATGATTATGAGCTTATGGGCGGCTGTGCCATAGACGAGACGGGTGAGCCGCTTCCGCAGAAAACCGTAGATGCCTGCAAAAAGGCGGATTGTGTGTTTTTGGGAGCGGTAGGAGGTCCTAAGTGGGACGGCGTTCCCGGCAATAAACGCCCCGAGGCAGGGCTTCTCGGAATACGCGGTGCGCTCGGACTTTATGCAAATCTCCGTCCTGCAAGAATATTTGCCCCCTTAAAAGATGCGTCGCCGATTAAAGACAGCATAACCGAGGGTAACCTTGACATAATGATAGTTCGCGAGCTTACCGGCGGAATTTACTTCGGGGAGCGCGGAACGGGTGTCGAAAACGGCGAGGAATACGCTTATGACACCGAGAAGTACACCGTTTCCGAAATTAAGAGAATTGCGAAAACCGCTTTTGAAATGGCAATGAAGAGAAGCAAAAAGCTCACAAGCGTTGACAAGGCAAATGTGCTCGATTCATCAAGACTGTGGAGAAAGACGGTTATCGAGATGTCAAAGGACTATCCCGAGGTAGAGCTTAACCATATGTATGTTGATAATTGCGCTATGCAGCTTGTACGCAATCCAAAGCAGTTTGATGTTATAGTTACGTCAAACATATTCGGCGACATTCTCTCGGACGAAGCGTCTATGATATCGGGCTCGATAGGAATGCTCGCTTCCGCTTCGCTCTCGGACGGAAAATTCGGACTCTATGAGCCGATACACGGCTCTGCGCCGGATATTGCCGGCTTCGGCGTCGCAAATCCGCTTGCCACCATACTCTCCGCAGCCATGATGCTCAAATACTCTCTTGATGAGAGCGACGCTGCGGCGGATATAGAAAACGCGGTAAACGCAGCACTCGAAAATGTTCGCACTCCCGATATATACAAGGACGGATTTAGAAAGGTATCGACTTCGGGTATGGGCGACGAGGTTATTAAGCGCCTTTAATAAAAAGCAGAATATTGCTTCGGCGGCTCCGTTTTTACGGAGTCGCTTTTTAATTTGTGAACAAAAACTGAATTTATCGTATTTTGTTTGAAATATCATAAAGTAAGTGTTAATATATAGAGGTATTGTACTTGTTTGGTACAACGCCGTAATAATTTGCAAGGAGGATTTTCCCTTGGACGAAAATAAAGACAAGACTTTATCCGGCGGAAACGACGAGAGCTACGGCTCAACATTTGACCGCAATACCGAGGATGTCAAAAAGGAAATGGAAGAGCTTGCTGCTACATTTCAGCGCGAGCTTGACAAAACCAAGGCGGAGGCAGAGGAAAAAGGCGAGCTTATACAGGAGCTTGAGGATATCCCCGAGGCTTCGACCCGAAATGATGACGAGGAGCCTTCGGAAGCCGAGCTTTGCGAATGCTGCGGTGAGAAAAGGCGCGGCACAAAAGCCGACCCCGATTCGCCGTATTGTGAAGAATGTGATCTCGGTCTTCGTCACTATCCGTTCAGCTTCTTAAATATATTCTTTGTCGTTGTTGTTATTGCGCTTGTTTTTTACAGCGGCTATGTATTTGCGGGGCGTATGGGCGTTTTAAGCGATGTCTATAAGGCAGATAAATATGTTTCGCAGAAGAAAATGGATTCAGCCGTTACCGCATATGAGGATACGGTTTCTGCAATGGAGAAGGCAGGTATAAAGGGCGAGCTTGTGTATAAGCGCCAAATAATGGCAAATTACCGCATAGGCTACCTTCAGGATATTGACTCTATGAGCGGCAATATAAATTCTTGGGAGCTGTCTCTTCCGCACTTCAGAAGCGTTAAAAAAGCAATGGGCGAGTCGGCGGATTTTATAGCCACCGTGCGCAAGGCTTATACAATACTTACAAAGTATGATGTCAACGATCCTTCGGATTTCCCGTATGACGACGCTATGGCGGCTTTGGTGTCGCTTGAGAGCGAGCCTTATACGGAGGATACAACGGCTGATACTTCGTCCGCGACGACGTCATCCGTTAAGGCCACGCAGTATAATAAGGCCATGGTATATTACTATGAATATTATGTATCGGTAATCTGCAATAAGGATAACGACGAACAGCTCAAATACCTTGAAAAGATCAAAGAAGAATATCCTCAGTATATTTGGCTTTACGGTTCGGCCCTCGGCGATCTTTACGCAAAAACCGGCAAGGACGTCACCGAAATCTGCGATAAAATCCGCAGCAATAATTCCGAGGACCCGTCGCCGGATCTTATTGAAATAGAAAGCCTGCGCATAAAGGGCGATTATGACGCGGCAATAGCGAAATGTGAAGAATACGCTTCACCGGATGACTGCACGGTCAAATATGAGATTTACCGTCAGGAGGCACTTTGCTATATCCTCAAGGACGATTACGACACGGCTTTAGAAACGGCGAAAAAGGCTTATGACGATAACGGCAATTCTCTTGAGGTTATAGATACCTTGGCACTTTGCGCTGTTTTGAAAAACGATGATGCCACATACAGCAGCATGGAATCGCTTTTGGACGGCAGCGGCTACAGCCTGTCCGATAAGGTTACCGGCTTTAAGGCAGGTACCGTTACGCTTGATGATATTCTTTTGAAAGGGGCTTATGACGTAGAATGAGAGCAGTATATCTTACAGTAAAATATATAACCATCGTCGGTACGTTCCTTCAGGGCTTTTTTGAGCATCTCTCATGTCGTATGTATGATGTTCTGATAGAGGACGGCAGATATTTGAGATCAAATGAGATGTGCGGGCATATAGAGCACGAGCTTATTAAAAAGAGAGGCACCGCATTCGGTGTGTGCTTCTTCCCGTTCCTTTTCAATTTGCTGATAGGGCTTATCCTGACCGCGGCAGGCTCGGTAAATATTTTCTATCTCGGTGAATTTTTTATGAGTGCCGATTCAAAAGTACCGAATTTCCCGAACTTCTTATTTCTGTGGGTCGGTATTTCGTGTCTTACCAATCTGTTCCCGCAGATAGAAGACGCTCTTACCCTCAAAGAGCAGATTTACGGCAAGGGCAAGTCAAATCTCTTTGTGAAAATAATCGCCGCGCCGATATTCGCCGTGCTGTATGTCGGCTCATATCTGCAGAGCGTCGGGCTTACGCTTGTCACGTCTGTGGTATTCTCGCTGTTTATGCCGTCGATTCTCGGCACGTTTATACCTCAGCTCTACAATGCCATAGCAGGCTGATCGGCATTACAGTATATATTATGCTAAACGGGAAGTGTTTTTGCACTTCCCGTTTTTGTTGTATAAAATATTGTAAAGTGGTAAAATCAAAGCGGTGATAAAAATGAAAAAAATTATAACGGTAATTGTTTTGTGCCTTGCGCTTGCGTCATGCGCAAAAGAGAACAGCGGCGGCACAGAGCCTTCGACGCAAGACGTAAGTACGAGTGCAGCACAGGAAACGGAAGTGCAGTCGGATTCTGAAACCGAGACGGAAACAGAATTTGAGAAGCAGTCAACGGCAGAGGTTAATGCTACGCCGACGGCCGCCGACCCTCAAAAAACGAAGGTAACGCAAAAGTCCGTAAAGTCTACGCAAGAGGAAAGAAAAACTCGGACAGAGACTTCGCCTAAGACGACAGCCGTTCCTGAGCCGACTGTCGTAAAGGGGTTTGAACGAGAGATGCTCGAGTTGTGCAATCAGCAACGTCGCGCGAACGGAAAACCCGATATTGCTCTTAACAATACTCTGTGTGAAAATGCTGCGGTAAGAGCCGAGGAAATTTCAAGGAAAAACTGCTTTTCACATACAAGACCCGACGGCACAATGTGCTTTACCGCGGTTACGGTCAATTATATGACATGCGGTGAAAACATTGCTTACGGTACGCGGTCTGCTTCGGCGACGGTGACTGCGTGGATGAATTCTCCCGGACATAAAGAGAATATTCTCTCGGAGGATTTTACGGAGGCCGGCTTCGGCTGCTATGAGGTGAGCGGAGTAAGGTATTGGGTTCAATTATTTATAGGATAGGCTATGAGCTGCTTTTTGTACGTGCAAAAAGCAGCTCGCGTGCTTATTTGCAAAATACATGTGCGCCTATGGTCTGTATAACGGGTCTTGTGCGTATCCACTTGTTTGAAGTCTTTGCCGGATTATAGTAGTATATGGCACCGCCCGACGGATCCCAGCCGTTTATTGCGTCCTGAGCCGCCTTTCTTGACTGTGCCGTAGGCTCTGTGCTCCAGTTGCTGTCGTTTACGCAGGAAAATGCTCCCGGCTGATAGACTACTCCGGCTATTGAGTCCGGAAAAGACGCGTGCTGAACGCGATTCAGAACAACCGCACCCACTGCAACCTGACCTATATACGGTTCGCCTCTCGCTTCGGCTGCAATCACCTTTGCAAGCAGATATATGTCGCTCGAGCTGTATTGTCCAGAGGATGCAGAACCGATTCCGAGTGCCGACAGTGTTTTCGGGCCCGCAATGCCGTCGGCAGTAAGACCAGCGGATTTTTGAAACTTCTTTACCGCGTCTTTGGTAAGTGTGCCGTAAATACCGTCAACGGATCCGCTGTATATTCCCTTAGATTTCAACTTGGTTTGTATCTGTCTGACCTCTTCGCCGCGAGAGCCCGTTTTTGATAACACTTCGGTGCTGTGGCTTGCACTCTGTTTGTATACCGCTATCGAGCCTATGGCAAAAAGCAGCACGGCGGCAAGACACACGGCTAACATCTTTTTGAATTTTGCACCGGGAGAATTCATCTTCATAATAATTTACCGACCTTTTAACTGTTTAAGTGCTCGCTTACGGAATTATTGTTTTCATGTGTGACACTTTTATACACATAAATTGTGTGTCACAAAAAGACATATACTAAATATTGACAGATAAAATCCGTTTTGAAAAAAATTTGATTTTTTTAAAAATAAGTGTTGACTTTTGGGTTGCGCTGTGATATTATATCAAAGCTGTCGCGAGAGACACGGAAACAAAATTGAACAGAACGCTTGATAATTCAACGTTTTTGATTAAACAGTTTGAAAAAAGCACTTGACAATTTCGTTAGCTTATGTTATTATATAAGCCCTCCGATAATCACGGAGAACAGCACAATGGACCTTGAAAATTAAACAACGACAAAAAACAAGGAACCCTGAGATTCTAAAAGTTGAAAGACTTAAAGAGTTTTAGAAGTA
>ERZ835080.2375-NODE-2375-length-9918-cov-3.318159_pt1 | contig 9918 bp, 5 predicted proteins | sample MGYA00519688_ERZ835080 | MGnify/ENA primary metagenome ERZ835080 (study PRJEB31850, sample SAMEA3708770) | human gut metagenome | biome: human gut; feature: human-associated habitat; material: faeces | place: China | collected 2014 ... | reverse complement strand
ATTATTTCTCCTACCACCTCGGTCTTCGACCACTCCTCCTTCCCGAAGGAGGAGATTCGAGATAGAATCGACTTTTTAGTCAGCCCAGGTTTAGGTATTATTGACTTTTGTACCTTCTCTTTTCTTCTTCATAATAGAAAAGATGGTTTTCATCTTTCACCGAACGGGTGGTTCGTTTGCTGTCTATAGTGTAATCAGCCGTAAGATAGTACTAAAGTTCTCTTTAACCTCTTGCATCTTTGCTTTTTCCTATAGGGAAAGTAGGAATAAGACGCCGATATCTTTAGTTGTTCACGGCCGTGAACAGGTCTGATCACATCCGTGAAGAGCATTGCTCACGGTTGTGATCAATTCTTGCCACGGCCGTGAACAACTAACAATATCGGCGTCTTAATGGAAGAATAAAGGCACTATAAGTGAAAGATACCGGTAGTATATGGTATTTGTTGTATAGGGTCAGGGGCCGAATATAGGGGAACGTAATAAGTAATAAGTAACAAGTAATAAGTAATAGGCATTGAATCATAAGTAATAGGTAATATGTGGTAGGATGGGGAAAGGTGACAATAAAATGTGTGATATATGGCTATTGTCACCCTATTATCACCCCTTATTATCACCAAATGATTGCTGATAATCAGTTTATTATCCTTCAAAGGTGATAAGTGACAATAGAAAAGCATGTTATTACTATGGTACGAGTTCGATATAATCCAACAAGTTGGGCCATATCGAACTCGTGTTAGTTATCTGATTATCGTCAGTTTATAGCTTGGCAATCACTTTCTTACCTCTATAGGAGATGGATTTGTCAAAGGTGGTTGCGTCTCCGTCGCCACAGCCTTTTCCCGGTTCTACAACTATGAGGTTGAATTTGCGGCTTTTCAGCATTCCTTTATAGCTGCCTTTCCGGTCGTCGATGGTCAGTGTACGGTCTTGGTCGTTCCATTTCAAGGTAATGGTAGAGTAAGCTCCCTTTTCGTAATTGTAGTTGTCGAACTCATCTTCGTAAAGGGTAAATTCCGCGTTCGCTCCCGGATAGATACGGATGGTCAGATTGTCCCATTTCTTTTCCGTAGAGTATTGCACGGCGGGACCCCAGGGGAGAATAGAGCCGGCACGGACGTAGATCGGCATAATGTCGATCGGAACTTCACGTTGCAGGGTCTGTCCGCCTTCCAGTGTTTGTCCGGTCCAGAAGTCGATCCAGCGGGCACCTTGGGGAAGGTAAACATCGGTCTTTCCGATTTTGCTCATGTCTTTCTGATGACCGTTTTGCTTCTTGTCTTGCCATGTGTACAATGAATCCGTCACCGGGCGAACCAGGAAGTTGCGTCCGAACATATATTCGGTGTCCATATCGAGCACTTTCTTGTCTTTCGGGAAGTCCATCATGAGCGGGCGCATGATGCTGCCTGCTTTGCTGGTCACTTCCCAGGAAGTGCTGTAGATGTATGGCAACAGGCGGTAACGTAAGTGAGTGTATTTCTCCAGTGCATCGTATGACCAGTCGCCTTTCTTGCCGAACTGGTAGATTTCTACGGCTACCGGACTGGAATTGTGTGAACGCATGATCGGCTGGAATACTCCCCACTGATACCAGCGGACGTGCAGTTCATGATAGGCGATGTTGTTTACGTTATTGTTATATCTCCATGCGAAGAAGCCACCTAGGTCTGTGTTCCAGTACGGGATGCCGCATAACGCATAGTTCAGTCCTGCCGCTAGTTGCTTGCGCATGACGGACCATTCGGAAGTTACGTCTCCGCTCCATGAATGGGAAGCATACCGTTGCTGTCCGAGGAAGGAGGAACGGGTAAGCAGGAATACGCGCTTGTCGGAAGTAGTGGCGCGTTGGTGTTCATATACGCCTTTGTTGGACATTAAGGGGAAGGCGTTGTGTACCCTGCGGAAAGAACCCAGATAGGTCTGCGTGTTGAAGTCCTGGTCTTTGATATCCATGTGGTCCGGTTCGGTGGAGTCGAGCCACCAGGCATCCATACCCAGGTCGAAGATGTTCTTTTTCATTGCTTCCCAGTAGATGTCCCGTGCTGCCGGATTATACGGGTCGTAAGGTTTGACTCCGGCTTTGGGCGGCCACGTTTCGAAATGGAGCAGTGCTTTCAGACTGTCCATCTTCTGATACATTTCTGTCCACGGACCGAAGGAGGCCCATACGGAGATCATGATGTGGGCGTTCTGCTTGTGCACGTAGTCGATCATTTCTTTGGGGCTTTTGATGCGGGGAGTGCCGTAGTCGGCATTCTTGTCTTCTCCGTTCGGGAGGAATTTCATGTATTCCGGGTCACCCATCTTGTTGATGTAGCGGGGATTCTGGAATTTCATGGAGTTCCAGTTCTCGTTGCAGCCCCAGTATTGCCAGTCTTGGATGATTCCATCCAAAGGAACTTTCAGTTCCCGGTATTTGTCTACGACTTCGCACAGTTCGTCCGGACTTTTGTAGCGTTCACGGCATTGCCAGAAGCCCAGTGTCCAGAGAGGATACAACGGGGCTTGTCCGGTCAGGTCGCGTACTCCGGCTATGACTCCGTCGGCGTTGCCGCCGTAGATGAAGTAGTAGTCGGCACAGTCGCCTACTTCCGAGTCGAAGGAGGTTTCTTGCGGATTGTCGAGGAAGGTGGTAGGAGAGTAATTGTCCCAGTAGAGGGCATAGCCTTTGATGGAGTGGATGAAGGGGATGCAGATACTCATGTTCTGGTTGCGGAGAAAGAGTTTCTGATTGCGTTGGTTCACTTTGCCGGTCTGCTGTTGGCCCAGGCCGTAGATTACTTCGTCCTTATCCAGCAGGAAAGCCTGACGGACATTGTAGGAGGGGACGCCTGCGTCATTGAAAGGGGTAAACTGTGTACCGTAGTCTTTGTCGGTCAGCAGCCGTTGCCCTAGTTTGTCGAAGAAGTGGATGCCGCCTGTTTCGGGGTTCACTTCCACTTGTATCATCTGACTGCTCAATGTTACATTTTTCCCGTTTTCACCGAAGGAAACCGGGGTTTGTTCCGGTGCTTTGATGACAACGAGGCTTTCTTTGTCGGAAGCTGTCTCGCCGGGCGTTTTATATACCCGGACGATGGAAGGCGAATAAAATTCTACACTGACGTTCATCCCTTGTGCTGCATACTTGATGCCTTGGGAAGTACGTTGTACGTTTTGTGCCGTACCGTTTGCGGCAATGATCATGGCCCATGCCAACAGGATGCCTGTTTTTCTTAGATTCATTTTCATGGTTTCTTTAAGTGCTTTATGATACGGCAAAGGTAGGATGGAAGGACGTTTTGCGGACAATAGCTATGTTGAAACAAACAACAATCAGGTTGATTTCTTCGCTTTCTCCGTATATTCCGAGGGACGGCATCCATACATTTCTTGAAAACATTTGCTTAGGTAGCTGGAACTGCTGAAGCCGGTACGCTCCGCTATTTCGGTTACGCTCAGTTTGCCTTCGGCAAGTAGTTGCGCTGCTCGTTGGAGGCGGATGTTGCGGATAAAGAGGCTGGGGACTGGTCGAGCAAAGTCACCAGTTTGCGGTAGAGTCCGGTGCGTTCCATGCAGAGGTCACGGCTTAGTTGCTCTACGGAGTAGCCGTTGACGTCAAGGTTCTTTTCTACCAGTTCTATCGCTTGCACTAAAAAGGCGGATTCTGCACTGTCCGGTTCTATGCCGTTTGGCTTTTCATTATCATCTGCCGTTTCGTTCCTGTCGCAGACGGAAGGGTGGCTTTTCTTCTCCGAACGGGCTTTCTGTTCGGCTTCATAGCTGTTGCATTGCTCTATCAGGTTGCGGATGCGGAGCAGCAGGATTTCTTCTTTATGTTGCTGTTTCATCTTTTTCTTGGTCTGATAGATATAGAGGCGGATGCTTGCTAAGACAATCAGTAACACGATGATCGTATACAGAACGTAGGCGGTAGTCGTTTTCCACCAGGGAGCGTGGATGATGACGTGTATCTTTGTGATGTTATCGTTCCATTGTAACTGGTTGTCGGATGCAGCGACTTTGAATGTATATTCTCCCGGCGGTAAATTGGTATAGGAGGCCTGTAGGATGCCGTTGCCGACTGTTGCATTCCCTTGTCCGCTGGCGAAAGCGTTCATCCATTGTTTGTCGATGCCTTCCTGTTGGTAGCGGTAGTAGGTGCGTTCGCTGTTCACGTAGTTCAGTGCCGAACATTCGAAGGTCAGAAAGTTCTGGTTATAGTCCAGTTCTAGCTCCTTTGTGTAAGGGGCGGCTTGTGGCAGGATGATGCGGTTTCCGTACTTTTCTCCCGTGTTTACTTTTTCACCGTAGAGATGTAAGTTGGTGAAAACCGGTTTGTAAGGCAGGCCCGGAGTGGCGGATTCATGGTCGGGACGGAAAATGGTAAAGCCGTCGATGCCTCCGAAATAGAGTGTACCATCCGAAGATTCAAAGATAGCTCCCTGTATATATTCCTCTTCTAAAGCCCCGTCCAGTTGATTGAAGTTGGTAAAGCCGATTTCCTGATTCTCCGGATTGATATGGATGCGTGAAATGCCATTGCTGGTAGTTACCCAGATATAGTTGTTTCTGTCTTCGATGATTGATTGTACGAAGTTATTGCTCAGTCCGTCTTCACGATAGAAAATGCGGTGGGCTTGGGTATTGGATGAGGCGGGGTGATTATCTGCTGTTTGTGTGGTCGGTTTGCTATCCGGTGTTTGCTCTTGATCGGTGAAGAGTTCCAGTCCGTCGGCTGTCCCTGCCCATGTCCAGCCCCGTGTGTCAGTGCATAGAGCGGTGTATGATTGCCCTCTGTAATATTTGTTTCCACCTCTTTGATCTAATTCCTTTGCCAATTCTGCAGAGACCGATAAGGCTGGTACAGGCAGCAGAGTCCGTGAACCGTCCTGATTGACAGCTAGCTGATAGATTGTGGAATGGCTTTTCAGATAGATATTGCCATTATCATCTTCTGCAAAAGCTTTGACGGCAATGTCCTCTTCCGGTGATGCGGGGAAAGCAGTGCGGCTGACGTGAATCAGTTTGTGTGTGGCAGGATGATGATAGAGTAATCCCCGATTGAGTGTGCCTACCCATAATCCGCCCTGGGCATCCTGAAAGATGGTGCTGACTTCGGTCGAAACGAGCTTTCCCTTCTTTGTTTCCAGTACGGGGATGTATTGCTGTTCCCTGCTTTGGAGGTCGATGATCCAGAAACCGTGAACACAACTGATATAAGCTTTATCGCCCTGTGGAGTGATGATCAGGGTGTTGAGCGTGTAGTTCTGTTCGAACAGCTTCTCCCATGTCCGGTTTTGGGGATTAAAGTAGAAGAATCCTCCTTTGCGGCCGTTGCGTAACTGGTAGAATCCTTTTGGGTTTTTGACAACGAGAGAAGTACGGTTGAAGTCCTCCTGTTCCGAGGCGGGATAAGCAGCTCTGTCATACAACTGCTTTCCGGCTTTCGGGTCGTAGCAAACGACTTCGCCGGTATGATAGAATAGGTAAACCGCAAGTTCATCCGAATGTATGTCCTGTAGCTTTCGATGCTCATTTTCCGGCAGGGCGAGGCGGATGCCCGTTTCCAGTTCCCGCAACTCCTGAGAAGTAAGTAGCCAGATACGTCCCGAATTGTCGACGAAAAGGTCTTCTACCGGTTCGTGTATCTCTTTCCCCCGGAAATAGGAGTCAAGGTGAGGTATGTATTTTTCTTGATGGAGATCGATGCACATCAGTTTATGATAATCTTTAATCCATAGGAGTGAATCTCCGCATTGATAGATGCGGTAACATCCTTCATACTGTTTCAGCGGGGAAATGTCTTCTGCCGTGCGGTGAAGGTAGCTGAAATGTACGCCGTCATACAGATTGACATTCCCGTTGGTGGTGAATACCATTCTTCCGTCGGGGAGTTGGAGTATGTAGCGTATCTGGTTGTCGCTCAATCCTTGTGCCGTGTTGATCGATGTAAACAGGAAGTCGTTGGCGTCCACCGTCAGTGTCATCCTGATACACAGGAGGAGGAATAGTAGTATTCGGGTGTTTTTCTGGTTATTTGCCGCCATTGGGATAAGGATTATGATGTTCGATGATGCAAAGATAAAAAAAGTCGGGGTTATACTTGGATAAACTGTTCTTTTTGTAAAGGGTTTCGGGAGGGAATGTCTGCATATCAATCAAAAAAGGGGGGAAATCATGCAAACGATGAAAGTTTGTATGCGAATATAATTATATTCCCTATTTTTGCTTTTGTTACAATGAGGACATTTAATCATAAAAGAAAAATAATATTATGAAGAAACTTGTAAGCACTTTGACAGCGATTCTTGGTATAAGCACTCTTGCAGCACAGGATGTGGTTGTAAAAGGACCGGACGAAAAGTTGCAGTTGGCGGTATTTGTGCAAAACGAGACGAAGCCTTGTTATTCTGTGAGTTACAACGGAAAGACGATGTTGGAAAAGTCTCCTTTAGGCATGAATACCAATATCGGTGATTTTACGAAGAATCTTAAACTGACCGGACATTCCGTCGACAAGATCGACACTGTTTATCAACAGACACGTATCAAAGTTTCCAACGTACATTACCGTGCCAATGAACTGACTTGTCATTTAGAGAATGAGCAGGGACAAAAGCTGGGAGTTGTTTTTCGGGTGAGTGATAATGATGTGGCTTTCCGCTATACTTTGCCGCATCAGGGAGGAAAAGCGAGTGTGACGGTGAAGGAAGAACAAACAGGTTTCCGCTTTCCGGAGCAGACTACTACTTTCTTGTGTCCGCAGAGCGATGCGATGATTGGCTGGAAACGTACGAAACCCAGTTATGAAGAAGAATATAAAGCGGATGCGCCGATGAGCGACCGTTCGCAGTACGGACATGGGTATACGTTCCCTTGTTTGTTTCGTATAGGAAATGACGGTTGGGTGCTGGTCAGCGAGACGGGTGTGGACAGTCGTTATTGCGGTTCACGTTTGAGTGATGTGAGTGAAGGGAATTTATATACGGTCGCCTTTCCGATGGCGGAAGAAAATAATGGAAACGGAACGGTCGCTCCTGCTTTTGCACTGCCCGGCGCTACTCCGTGGCGTACCATCACAGTGGGAGATCATCTGAAGCCGATTGTAGAAACAACCGTTCCGTGGGATGTGGTAAGCCCGCTTTATGAAACAAAACATGATTATCGTTTCGGGCGTGGCACGTGGAGCTGGATTCTTTGGCAGGACGGCAGTATCAACTATGATGATCAGGTACGTTACATTGATTTTGCTTCGGCTATGGGATATGAGTATGCGTTGATCGATAACTGGTGGGATACTAGAATCGGGCATCAGCGTATGAAGTCGCTGGTTGAGTATGCACGCGATAAAGGTGTCGAGTTGTTCTTGTGGTATAGTTCTTCCGGCTATTGGAATGACATTGAACAGGGACCGGTGAACCGAATGGATAATGCAATCATTCGTAAACGTGAAATGAAATGGCTGCAAAGTCTCGGTGTGAAGGGAATCAAGGTTGATTTCTTCGGCGGTGACAAGCAGGAGACAATGCGGCTGTATGAAGATATTCTGAGCGATGCGGACGATCACGGATTGATGGTGATTTTCCACGGTTGCACATTACCTCGCGGATGGGAGCGTATGTATCCGAATTATGTGGGCAGTGAAGCAGTGCTGGCTTCGGAAAATATGGTGTTCAATCAGCATTTCTGTGATGAGGAAGCGTTCAATACTTGCCTGCATCCGTTTATCCGCAATACGGTGGGATCGATGGAGTTTGGCGGCTGCTTTCTGAATAAGCGCCTGAACCGTAATAACGACGGCGGTACGACACGCCGGACTACGGACGTGTTCCAGTTGGCGACTACCGTTCTCTTTCAGAATCCGGTTCAGAACTTTGCACTGGCTCCTAACAATCTGAAAGATGTTCCGGCTGTTTGCATGGACTTTATGAAGCGGGTGCCCACAACGTGGGATGAGACACGGTTTGTTGATGGCTATCCGGGGAAGTATGTGGTGTTGGCCCGTCGTCAGGGAGATACCTGGTATCTGGCGGCTGTAAATGCCGGCAAAGAACCGCTGAAACTAAAACTGGATTTGGAAATGTTTGCCGGAAAGACGGTGGCTCTTTATAAGGATGATAAAAAGGGAGAACCGGAGTTAACGTCACTGAAAGTGAAGGAAAACGGTAAGGTGCAGTTGGAAATCCGCCCTCAAGGAGGTATTCTTTGTATAAAGTAGCCTGTCAATATGGTTTATTTGTAAATGCTGTTACTTTAAATATCGGTATTGTCTTATCGTAAATCGTATTTATCCTATTAAACTTACCAGAAAAAAAGTACGTTTGCATTGTCTTATTCAACTGTAATTTTTGTATGAATCAGGCATTAACTTTGGATAATAGATAATAGTATGCAAAAACAGATCTTTTTTAGTTTTGTGCTGGTAATGATGTTGTTAGGGAAAGTGAAAGCTCAGCACAATAATCCTTTTGGCAATGCATTGATTCCGGATATGATTGCCGATGCGAGTATTCAGGAAATTAATGGTGTCTTTTATTGCTATGCCACTACTGATGGCTATGGGCAGGGACTTAAAACATCAGGCCCTCCGGTAGTATGGAAATCAAAAGACTTTGTACACTGGAGTTTTGATGGAACTTACTTCCCTTCGGCTGCAAAGGAGAAGTATTGGGCTCCCAGTAAAGCAATTTTTGCTAATGGTAAATATTATATATATCCCACTATCAATGGGTATATGTATCCTGCTGTAGCTGATAAGCCTGAAGGACCGTTTAAACTGGCACGTGGGAAAGACGAATTCTATAAGCCTTTTACTCCTTCTACTTTATTGCAGAGTAAGAATCCGGGCGGGATTGATGCTGAAATCTTTGTTGACGACGATGGACAGGCTTATGTGTTTTGGGGACGAAGGCATGTAGCCAAACTCAACGAGGATATGATTACGGTGGATTCTGTAGTACAGGTAATTTCTACTCCTCGCAAGGAGTACTCTGAGGGACCTATCTTTTTCAAACGTAAAGGAATATATTATTATTTGTACACTATCGGAGGGGATGAGAAATATCAATATGCGTATGTAATGAGCCGGGTTTCCCCTATGGGACCTTTTGAAGCTCCTGAACAGGATATAATATCTACTACCAATTATGAACGGGGAATCTTCGGACCGGGACATGGTTGTGTCTTTCATCTTGAGGGTACGGATAATTATTATTTCGCATATTTAGAGTTTGGCAGGCGAAGTACAAACCGTCAGACATATGTGAATCAACTGAAATTTAATGAAGACGGTACGATTCGCCCTGTCGAACTAACAATGGATGGAGTGGGGGCATTGAAGAAGGTGAAATCAGATAAAAAAATAAAAATAGATACTGTTTATGCGTCTAGTATTGAAGTGCCGTTGAAGATTGAACCGATGAAAGACCCGACATGTCTGCGGACAGAATATTTTGTTCCTTCTTTTGCGGTGGACGGGGCAAATGGTTCCCGATGGATGTCTGCTGCCGAAGATAGTATTAATCCATGGATTGTGGCAGATTTGGGTACTGTAAAGAAGGTCAGACGCAGTGAAATTTATTTTGTACGCCCTACTGCCGGACATGCTTATGTTATTGAAGCATCGATAGATGGAAAAGTCTGGCAAGAGTTCGCTGTCCATCAAGATAGGAAGATGTGTTCACCACATACCGATGTCTTGAATAAAAGGTTCCGTTATCTGAGAATTAAAATCCTAAAAGGAGTCCCCGGTATCTGGGAATGGAATATTTATTAATAAGCCAAAAGTGTATGAATATAAAAATGAATATGAAAGTCCCCACATGTATTGTAGTATTGATTTTTACTTTGTCAACAGTAAATGTATTTGCACAGAATGATTACAAGTGAGGAGAATGGACAACTTGGGGCGATCAGGGAGATGGCACC
>ERZ835080.2373-NODE-2373-length-9922-cov-2.873518_pt1 | contig 9922 bp, 7 predicted proteins | sample MGYA00519688_ERZ835080 | MGnify/ENA primary metagenome ERZ835080 (study PRJEB31850, sample SAMEA3708770) | human gut metagenome | biome: human gut; feature: human-associated habitat; material: faeces | place: China | collected 2014 ... | reverse complement strand
GGCCTCGCCCTCGTAGGCGGAGCCGGTGGCGACGGCCACACTGCCGTCCCACGTCACATTGAACTGGGCGCCGGTGCCCTTCAGGGCAAAGGCGAGGTCGCGCAGGCGGTAGTAGGTATTCCCCTGGGCGTCGAAAGCCGTGGCCACGTCTTTGGCCGCGCCGTTTACGGTCACGGTGAGAGTCTCGGCCTTTGCCTTGGCCTGGGCCACCAGGGAATCATAGTCGGACAGGTTGTAGCTCTCGGCGTAGGGGGTGTCCAGCAGGCCGGCGTTGATGTAGCCCACCAGCTCCGCCCGACGGGGGTCGTCCTCGCTCAGATCCACGCCCACGATCTTCCAGTTGTGGTCCACCTCGGGGGCCACGGGGGAGTGCTCGGCAAAGTAGGCCACGATCATATCCCGGATGGAGTTGGAGGACTCCCACTCCTTGGTGCCGGAGATAATGCTCTGGGCCTTCAGGGCGGAGGAGTAGCGGTAATTATTCACCGCCAGGGTCAGCTCCTGGTCGTCCTGGAGGGGTGCGCCGTGGAACATGACGTTCTGGATGCGCTGGCCCTTGGGCTGGGACAGGTCGATCTCATAGTCCACGCCGGCAAACATATCGTAGAGGTAGTCGGGGTACTCGGGGTCGAAGGAGATATTGATATCCCCCTCCTGCCACTGGTTGTAGCACTCGGCGGACCACTCCATGTAAGCCTTGAGCTCCGCGCCGGTGACGCTCACCCGGTAAAGGGTGTTGTCAAACTTGTAGATGTCGAAGATGTTGCCGTAGTTGATGTCGCCCTTGGGCAGATCGCTGGTGCCCTTGAAGAGGGCGGCGGCGGAGACGTCGGCGCCGGAGTTCTCCAGCTGGACGGTGTTGATCAGATCCATGACGGCGGTATCCATCACCCGGCCGGCGGGGATGCCGCGGATCTCGTTCTCAGGCTGGAAGCGGGCGGTAGTGCTTCCCAGGGACGCGCCGCCCTCGCCCTCGTCGCCGGAGCCGCCGCCGTTACCGTTCTTGGCCAGATCCTTGAGGCCAAGGTAGATAAGGGCGAGGGAGATACCGATGACGCCGAGGGCGATCAGCGTGAGCTGGCTGATGGCGGCGAGGCAGAAGCCCAGCGCGAAGAACGGCCAGACCTCCTTGGTCGCCATCATGTTGATGACCATGGCGTAACCAACGGCGGCGATCATGCCACCGCCGACGGCCATGCCGCCCGAGAGCCATGCGGGCATCATGTTCAGGGCGTCGGTAACGACCTGAGCGGGAATGAAGCACAGCGCGAGCGCCGGGATGGCGATGCGGACGCCCTGAAGGGCGATGGCGGCGATCTGCAGACCGTCGATGGCTGCAAAGTTGCCCTTCTCTGCCGCGGCATCCATAGCGTGGACGATGGGAATAGCGATGGTACGGCAGATCATGGTAAGGAACAGGCCTGCGACGGACAGCGGCACGGCCAGGGCGATCGAGGTGTTGATCGCGTCGGTCGAGTTCGCGCTACCGCCGTCCAGCGCGAGCACCATGATGATCGCGGAAGCGACGGAAGCCAGGGCGGCGTCCGGGGCGACAGCGGCGCCGACGTTAGCCCAACCAAGGGCAATCATCTGCAGGGAGCCGCCGAGCATGATGCCCTCGGCCAAATGACCGCTCACCAGACCAATGAGCGTGCACGCCACCAGGGGCTGATGGAACTGGAACTCGTCCAGAATGCCCTCCATGCCTGCGAGGAAGGCGACGAGGACGATAAGTGCAATCGTGATAATCGACATTTCTACCTCCTTTTAGGCAAGTTCGGCCTTAGCCTTCTTCAGCATGGCGTCGATAGACTCCGGCGAATCTGCCGGAACCTTGCGGACGTCGAACTCGATGCCCTTAGCGATAAGAGTCTCGATGGTCTCGACGTCTTCCTTGCCCATAGCGACGGCGTTGGAGACAACGACCTTGCCGACGGAGTGGGCCATGGAGCCCAGGTTGACCTTCTTGATGTCAACTCCGCCCTCGATGGCACGCAGGAGATCCTGCGGGTTCTCGAACAGGAGCATCGCCTTGGTAGCGCCAAAGCGCGGATCCTTTGCAACGGCGATCATCTTGTCGATGGGCACGACGTGAGCCTTGACTCCCGGAGGAGCAGCCTGCTCGATCATGGATTTGCGCAAATCATCATGCGCGACGGCGTCGGAGACCACGATGATACGGTCGGGACCGGTCATCTTGGTCCACGTGGTTGCAACCTGACCATGGAGCAAACGCGTGTCGATGCGGCAGAGCACGTACTTGATGTGACCATCACCAAGAACAGTGCCCTCGGGGATCGCACCCTTGGGAGCGACAGCGGCTGCAGCGGGCTTCTCCTCTGCGGGCTCGAGCTCCTCGGGTTTGATACGAACGCCCTCGCGGGCAGTCTTGAGAACCGCGACGGCAACTTCCTGCGCGGACTCACATGACATACGGGATGCATACGCCTCGATCAACATAGGCAGATTGAGACCGGTTACGATGGCCCAAGAATCCTCATGGCCATCGAGCACGGCGCTTGCCTGGTTGAACGGGGTACCACCCCAGAGATCGGCCAGAATCAATACCTGATCCTGGTCGTCGAACGAAGAAATGCATTCTTCGATCTTGGCACGGATATCGTCGGGACCCATGCTTGGCATCAGCGACACGGCGCCGACGTTGGGCTGGTCACCGAACACCATGCTGCCCGCCTGCTTGATACCGGGTGCGAGCTCGCCATGGCTAGCGATAACAATTCCTACCAACTCTCCAACCTCCTTTTATCCGACTCTAATCCCTTCTTGCGGATATTGGAGCGTGCAGCGGCTGGTCATACCTTTGCGCACTCCACGGCACATTATTGTAGCCGTTTAGTGGACGAGTTTTGTAGAAAAGTTGATGAACAACCGTTAATCAACTGTATACATTGCATATAGTTTTCTATAGTTTGAATTTATTCGAGTATATTCCATTATTGTTTTTAGTGCATATTGTATATGTTGAATTAGATATTCATGCACAATTATCCGTTAACAGATTTCTACTTGACAGTAAATCCCTGATTGTCAAGGCAGAATCCGCAAGCATTTTGTAACAACAATTAGTCCTCGCGCGTAAGATGATCATCGCGAAAACCACGAGACATGCCGTACGACCACACATATAAGAAAACCCGCCTCGAAACTGAGACGGGTTTAGAAAAAGTCAGCTCTCTAAATAAGAGAGCTCTCCCCTATTGCAAACAAGCGCCTTACAGGCCGACGATGCCCTGGGGGAAGAAGAACATGGCGAGAACAACGCAGACGGAGAACACAACGGCGACAATAACCGTAAGTTTATCGAGATTCTGCTCCATAACGCCGGTAGCAGCACTGGAGTTGTATAGGGAGCTGGCGATCATGTCGGAAACGCCGGTGCCCTTACCGGAATGCATCAAAACGAGAGCGATCAGCGCGATCGCGGAAAGCGCCCAAACGGCGAAGAGAAGAATCTGGAACGGACCCACGTTGACTCCTTTGAGTGGATTACTGACAGCCCATCATGGTATCACAGCATGCGACCGTTCGGTGAAACCAAGGGAATTTGCACGTTTTCGGCAAAGTCAAAAGAGCTCGTCCTCCCCTATTTGCGTAGAGAGGAACGAGCTCTATATGATTCATGTCAAAGAATCCTCGTCCAAAAGCTTAATGAAGGTCGAGGGGCGCGTCTACTCCTCGACAGCCAGGACGCGACCGGTCATCTCGGCGCTGGGCTCAAGGCCGGCCATAGAGAGCATGGTCGGAGCGATATCGGACAGGCGACCGTCCTCGATACCGGTGAGCTTAGCGGAATCGCTTACGATGATGAAGGGGACGCGATTGGTGGTGTGCGCGGTAAACGGCTTCTTCTCGCCATCAACCTCGTCGAACATGTGGTCCGCGTTGCCGTGGTCGGCAGTGATGAGCGCGAAGCCGCCCTTGGCCTGGATGGCGGGGATGACCTGGGAAAGCGCGTTGTCAACGGCCTCGACGGCAGCCTTTGCGGCATCGAAGACGCCGGTGTGGCCCACCATGTCGCAGTTGGCGAAGTTGACGATGTAGAAGTCAGCACGGTCCTCGTTGATGGCAGCGACCAGCTTCTCGGTAACCTCCGGTGCGCTCATCTCGGGCTTGAGGTCATAGGTAGCGACCTTGGGGGAAGCGACGAGCACGCGCTCCTCGCCCTCCTTGGGCTCCTCGATGCCGCCGTTGAGGAAGAAGGTGACGTGCGCGTACTTCTCGGTCTCAGCGGTGTGCAGCTGCTTCAGGCCATTGGCAGCGATGACGTCAGCAAGAACGTTCTCGGGGAACGTCTTGGGGAAAGCGACCTCGACGTTGAAGGAGGGGTCATACTCGGTCATGGTGACAAAGTGGGACAGTGCGGGAACGACCTCGCGGTCGAAGCCGTCGAAGCCCTCCTCCGTGAACGCGCGGGTCATCTGGCGGGCGCGGTCCGGACGGAAGTTGAAGAAGATGACGGCATCGCCATCAGCGACGCCCTCGTTGTGGCAAACGAACGGATCGACGAACTCGTCACCGCGCGGGTCCTTCTCGTAGAAGGCCTTGATGCCCTCAACCGGATCGGACTCGGCATCGGACGCCTTGGTGATGGTGTCGTAGGCGAGTTGGACGCGCTCCCAGCGGTTATCGCGGTCCATTGCCCAATAGCGACCCTCGACCGTGGCGACGCGGGCGTCGCAGCCGGTCTCGGCGGAAACCTTGGCTAGGAAGTCGACAAGGTCGGCGACGTAGCCGGCGCCGGACTGGGGATCAACGTCGCGGCCGTCCATGAAGCAGTGGACGCGAACGGTCTTGACGCCGCGCTCGGCTGCCATGGAAACCAGGGCCTCGCAGTGAGACTCCATGGAGTGGACGCCACCGGGGCTCATGAGACCCATGAGGTGCAGGGTCTTACCAGAAGCGGCGACATCGTCCATGGTCTTGGTGAAGACCTCGTTGGTCTTGATGGAGCCGTCCTTGATGGCGTTGTTGATGCGGGAGAGCTCCTGAAACACGATGCGGCCGGCACCGATGTTGAGGTGGCCCACCTCGGAGTTGCCCATCTGGCCGTCGGGAAGGCCGACGTCCTCGCCGGAAGCACCCAGCGTGGTGTGGGGATACTTCTCGTACAGCGAGTCGATGAACGGGGTGCTCGCAGCGGCGACGGCGTTATCCGCGCCCTGGGGCGCCAGGCCGAAGCCGTCCATAATGACGAGCAGCGCAGGAAGATGATGGTTAGCCATATCTAATTTTCCTCTTTTCAAAAGAGTGGGCCGCAGCGCGTGAACGCCACGGCCCGAATACCAAACAGGTACTACTCCGCAGACTTCACAACCATCTGGGAGAAATCAGCGGCCTTGAGGGAAGCGCCGCCGACAAGAGCGCCGTCCACATCGGGCTTGGCGGTGAGCTCGGCGATGTTGCCGGGCTTGGCGGAGCCGCCGTAAAGGACGCGGATGCCGGAAGCGAGCTCGGCGCCGAACAGATCGGCCAGTGCCTCGCGGACGGCGGCGCAGACCTCCTGGGCATCATCGGCAGTGGCGGTCATGCCGGTGCCGATAGCCCAGATGGGCTCGTAAGCGACCACGAGCTGAGCCGGGTCAGTGATCTCGAGACCCTCCAGACCAGCCTTGACCTGAGCGACGACGTGCTCGACGTAGGTGCCCGCCTCGCGGACCTCGAGGGGCTCGCCGCAGCAGAAGACCGGAACCAGGCCGGCGGCGACCAGGGCCTTGGCCTTCTTGTTCTGGTCCTCATCGGTCTCATGGAAGTAGTCGCGACGCTCGGAGTGGCCGATGATGCAGTAGGTGCAGCCAGCGGACTTCAGCATGTCGCAGGAGGACTCTCCGGTGTAGGCGCCGGCGGCCTCCCAGTAGACGTTCTGGGCGCCCAGCTTGATAGCGGAGCCATCGAGCTTGGCAGCGACCGTGGTGAGGTCGATGGTGGGCGGGCAGACAAGGACCTCGACGCCATTGTCGACGCCGTCAAGAGCGGCGACCAGCTCGTCAGCCAGGGTGGCTGCAGCCTGAACGTCGTTGTTCATCTTCCAGTTGCCTGCGATGAGCAGGGTGCGGTTATTCTGCGTCATTGAGTGCCTCCACTCCGGGAAGGGCCTTACCCTCGACGAGCTCCATGGAAGCGCCACCGCCGGTGGAAATCCAGCTCATCTTGTCGGCCAGGTTGAACTTGTTAACTGCTGCGACGGAATCGCCACCGCCGATGATGGAGGTGCAATCGGCGTCGGCGACGGCACGGCAAACAGCCTCGGTGCCGTGAGCGAAGTTATCGAACTCGAAGACGCCCATGGGGCCGTTCCAGATGACGGTGCCCGCGTCCGCCACGGCGCCGCAGTACAGCTTCACCGTCTCCGGACCGATATCCAGGCCCTGCCAGCCGTCGGGGATCTCCCCGGCCTTCACCACCTGACTCTTGGCGTCGGGGGCGAAGGCGTCCGCGCAGACGGTGTCCACCGGCAGCAGCAGCTTTACGCCCTTCTCCTTTGCCTTCTCCACCATCTCATTGGCGTAGCTCTCCCAGTCGGCCTCCAGCAGGCTGTCGCCCACCTTGCCGCCCTGGGCGGCGGAGAACGTATAGGCCATGCCGCCGCCGATGATGATGGTATCGGCGATGTTCAGCAGGTTGTTGATGACGCCGATCTTGGAGGAGACCTTGCTGCCGCCTAAGATGGCCACCAGGGGCCGCTTGGGATCGGCGATGGCACCGCCCAGGAACTCCAGCTCCTTCTGGATCAGGAAGCCGGAGACAGCGGGCAGGTACGCCGCCACGCCGGCGGTGGAGGCGTGGGCCCGGTGCACGGCACCGAAGGCGTCGGACACATACAGATCCGCCATGTCGGCCAGCTTCCTGGCCAACTCCGGGTCGTTCTTGGTCTCGCCGGGCTCGAAGCGGGTGTTCTCCAGCAGCAGGATCTGTCCCGGCTGCAGGGCGGCCGCCTTGGTTTGGGCGTCGGGGCCCACTACGTCATGGGCGAAGATCACTTCCCGGCCCAGCAGCTCGCTGAGGCGCTTCGCCACCGGGGCTAGGCTCAGCTTGGGGTCGGGGCCGTTCTTGGGCTTGCCCAGGTGGGAGCAGGCGATGACCGCCGCCCCATTCTCCAGCAGATACTGGATGGTGGGCAGCGCCGCCACGATGCGCTTGTCACTGGTGATGGCGCCAGTCTCTTTGTCCTGGGGCACGTTGAAGTCACAGCGGAGCAGGACCTTTTTGCCCCGCACCTCCACATCCCGGACCGTCTTTTTATGGGTATTCATCTGAGATGTCCTCCTATCTGATCTCGTTCCATTGGATTCCTCATGATTCATTCCAACGCAGCCGAAGCCGCAGAGGCGTTCGGCGGCGGTGTCAGCGCGTTCAGGGACTAGTATGGACCGAAGGATGGAAATTCACCCCCGGCCGCCCCCCTGCAATGCAAGGCCGCTCCGCGCCCTGCAAAAGCAGCCGGGCCTCCCCAGCGGAATCGGCGCCGCCCGGCGGGGCTCAGCCCCAGGCCATCTCGCCGGTTCCCAGCAGGCCCGGAAAGCCGTTCTGCCGCAGCGCCTCGTAGACGCAGACGGCCACGGTGTTGCTCAGGTTCAGGCTGCGGGCCTCGCTGACCATGGGCAGGCGGACGCAGCGGTCCCGGTACCGCTCCCGGAGAGCCAGAGGCAGTCCGGCGGTCTCCTTGCCGAAGAACAGCCAGCTGTCGGCGGTGAACCGGGCCTCCTGATAGGACCGGGGCGCCTTGGTGGTGGTGAGCCACAGGTCCCGCTCCGCCTCGGGGCGGCGGCGGAAAAAGTCCTCCAGATTCTCGTAATCAAAAACCTCCACCAGGTTCCAGTAGTCCAGGCCAGCGCGGCGGACGGCCTTCTCCGAGATGTCGAAGCCCAGGGGGCGGATCAGGTGCAGCTGGCTGCCGGTGGCGGCGCAGGTGCGGGCGACATTGCCGCAGTTCTGTGGGATCTCCGGCTCCACCAGTACGATATGAAGCATAGACAGCTGTCCCCCTCTTTTCATGCAGTCAAAACACATTGTACCGCGTCGCCCCGGCAAATTCAACTGTAATGTGTGAAGAAAACCGGATTTTTAGAAAAAATCACGACAAATCCGGCTGGATTTCTGCAAAATGCCGGAAATGACAGAAAGAGGGGGCGCCGCAGGAGCGGATCTGTTGTCTCCCACAAAAAAACGTCCCTGTACAAGAAAAATCTGGAGGAAATTTCTTTTATAAATTCGCCGGAAATACTGGATTTTCCCAAGATATTTGTTATAATAAAAAATACGAACGAACAAGGAGGAGAAAACCCATGGATTTTCCGCAGCGCGCCGTGTTTTTTCTGGAAGAGGACTCCTCCCTCCCGGCGCACTCCAAACCGCTGATGCTGGAAGCCGTGTTATTTTGCCCGATCCTAAAATGGATGAGTGACAAGCTGTTGGCCGACGGCGTGCAGCGGTTTTTTGCTGTCTCCAGCCCCCGCTTTGCCCAGGAGGTCCGCGCCTGCTTCCCGGAGGACGCAGACGTGACCATCTCTGAGCAGCACAGCGAGCTGCTGGACTTTTTGAACACGCCGGACCCGGTGGCCGTGTTTGTCCGGGCCGCCCTTCCCATGGAGGAGGCGGGCCCCGGCTTTGTCTACGGCGCCGCCGGCTACGAGCTCCAGGCGGTCTGGCAGGAGAAGATGACCAATGCCGTCTCCGCGGCGGAGCTGATCCCCGGCTGGGTGCCGGTTTTCAGTCTGGAGACCGTGGCCGAGCTGGAGCCCCTGCTCCGGGAGCGGATCGTCCGGCGGCACATCCGCGCCGGCGTCCGGGTGCTGGACCCGAACGCGGTGTATATCGACCCCCGGGTCACCATCGGCCGGGGGACCATGCTCCTGCCCGGCACCATCCTGCGGGGGGAGACCGCCGTCGGCTGCGGCTGCACCATCGGTCCCAATGCCGTGGTGCGGGATTGCGTCATCGGCGATGAGACAGAGATCAATGCCTCCCAGGTGAACGAGAGCACCATCGGCAGCCGCACCCACGTGGGGCCCTTTGCCTACGTGCGCCCCGGCTGCGCCATCGGGGACGACATCAAGGTGGGCGACTTTGTGGAGGTGAAGAACTCCGCCATCGGTGACGGCACCAAAATCTCCCACCTGACCTATGTGGGGGACAGCGACGTGGGCCGCAAGGTCAACTTCGGCTGCGGCACCGTCACCACCAACTATGACGGCGTGAAGAAGTACCGCTGCACCATTGAGGACGGCGCCTTCATCGGCTGCAACACCAATCTGGTGGCGCCGGTGACTGTGGGCGCGGGTTCCTATATCGCGGCGGGTGCCACCATCACCAAGGATGTGCCCGCGGACGCGCTGGCCGTGGCCAGGGCCAAGCAGGAGAACAAGGAGGGGTGGGCCAAACGGCGGCGGAAGCTGTACGGGCAGGAGCACTGATGCTCCTTCGGCTGATCGATCCTACTGACAGAAACCAAGAACATTCAGAACATAGAAAGAGGGCGTTCAAACAATGATTTCTCACGGCAAGGACATCAAGGTGTTTTCCGGCAACGCGAATCCGAAGCTGGCGGAGGAGATCTGCAAGTTGATGGGAACCAAACTGGGCGAGGCGGAGGTCGGTACCTTCTCCGACGGGGAGATCTTCGTCTCCCTGTACGAGACGGTCCGCGGCAGCGACGTGTTCGTGGTCCAGTCCACCTGCACCCCGGTGAACAACAATCTCATGGAGCTGCTCATCATGATCGACGCGCTGAAGCGCGCCTCCGCCGGCCGCATCACCGCGGTCATCCCCTACTACGGCTATGCCCGGCAGGACCGCAAGGCCAAGGCCCGTGACCCCATCACCGCCAAGCTGGTGGCCAACATGCTCACCGCCGCGGGCGCGGACCGGGTGCTGACCATGGACCTGCACGCCTCCCAGATCCAGG
>ERZ835080.2361-NODE-2361-length-9970-cov-2.786788_pt1 | contig 9970 bp, 11 predicted proteins | sample MGYA00519688_ERZ835080 | MGnify/ENA primary metagenome ERZ835080 (study PRJEB31850, sample SAMEA3708770) | human gut metagenome | biome: human gut; feature: human-associated habitat; material: faeces | place: China | collected 2014 ... | reverse complement strand
ATGCGTTTCATAATCAGTCTTTTTTAATTACGCCGTCGATACCGGTCTTGACATAAGACCACTGATCGGCTTTTTTCAGGTGAATCATATCGAACAGGAAATAACCGTCGCAGGCATTGATGCAGGCGGCGACCGAAGCGGGGATGGCCCGGTTCTCCTCCTCGGTGAGGAACTTCTGATAGGAGGAGATCACCTGGCCGTCGTGGAGGCGGGTCCAGGCCAGACCCTTGGCCTTATAGGTCTTGACGAAGTCCACCAGCTTGTCGATTTTCTTCCGGGGGAAGTCGGCAGCGTGACCGTTGACGTTGATCAGCCGGACGGAGCCGCCGCCTGCCACTGGACCGGAGAACACGCCGAAGCCGCAGTCCTTTACAATGTCGCTGATATCGGTAAGCTCAAAGCCGAAGCGCAGGTCGGGCTTGTCAGAGCCGAAGCGGTCCATGGCCTCCTGCCAGGGCATACGCTGGAAGGGGGTCTGAACATCCACGTCTAGGATCTCCTTGAACACCCGCTTCAAAAAGCCCTCCTGGATGGACATGATATCGTCCTCGTTGACAAAGGACATCTCCAGGTCGATCTGGGTAAACTCAGGCTGGCGGTCGGCCCGCAGGTCCTCGTCCCGGAAGCACCGGGCGATCTGGAAGTAGCGGTCAAAGCCGGACAGCATCAGCAGCTGCTTGTACTGCTGGGGGGACTGGGGCAGGGCATAGAACTTGCCGGGGTGGACACGGCTGGGCACCAGATAGTCCCGGGCCCCCTCGGGGGAGGAGGCGGTGAGGATGGGGGTGGTGATCTCCAGGAAGCCATGCTCTGTCATGGCCTGCCGCAGGGCGGCCACTACCTGGCACCGGAGGATGATGTTGTTCTTCACCGCCGGGTTCCGCAGGTCCAGATAGCGGTACTTCAGGCGGGTGGCCTCGTCGGCCTCCCGGCTGCGGTTGATGGGGAAGGGCAGCTCGTTGTGCTGGCAGCGGCCCAGCACCTCAATTTTGCCGGGCACCACCTCGATCTCGCCGGTGGGCAGCTTGGCGTTCTTGCTGTCCCGCTCCCGGACGGTGCCCTCCACGGAGATGGTGGACTCCTTGTTGATGGACTTCAGCAGGGCCACCATGTCGGCGGTCTCCGCCACCACCTGAGTGGTGCCATAGAAGTCCCGGACCACGGCGAAGGCCAGCTCACTGCCTACCTCCCGGAGGTTTTCCAGCCAGCCGCAGATCTTTATGGCCTTGCCGGCGTCGGAGAGCCGCAGCTCTCCGCAGGTATGGGTGCGATTCTGTGTCATGATTGTGGATTCCTTTCTGTGTGGAAATGTGATTACAAATAGAAATTTATATAAAAAATATTACGAATTGAGATCATATTTCGCTGCCAGAGCCCAGAGCTGTTCCCCAAGGCCCCTGCCAACGGCCTCTCCGTCCGGGACGGTGCAGCCGTAGAAGTCCGCCTGTCCCGGAGCAGCATAGGACCACTCCCGGACGGTAAAGTTCAGCACAGCAAAATCGCCATCTGTACCGGCGAGGGAGAGGGAGAACATCCAGTCTCCCGACTCATAAGAGACGGACCCATGGCTGGCATTCACCGCCTGAGCAAGGGGCTTGATTAGAGGGTCTGTCAGAGAACGGCAGAAGGAGAGGTCTTGGAGCTGTTCCAGCAGGGCCGCCCCCTCTGGGGAAGTGAGGGGCACCGACACCGTGGCGGTCTCTGGCTCCTGGGCCCAGTCCCCCAGGGAGCGGATCAGGACGTTGATCTCTTGGAGTTCCTGGTCCTTCAGCAGCTCAAAAAGAGCAAGGGAAATGGAGGCAATACTATGAGTAGAGTGTACAATTTTTCAGCAGGTCCGGCAATGTTACCGGGCGGCTGTACCGGATCGCGGCGACCAGCAGCAGGACCAACAAAGGCACCCAGACACGCTTCCGGTTCTTCATAGAAACACCTCTAGTAAATACTGCTTGTATTTTTTATAGAAAATATTTCTGCTTGGACTGCTTGAGATGCGATTTGGTTGTCTCCACAGGTGAAATTCGGCGTTAAAGTATCTCTGTGGGGCAGGGAATTACTCCTGGATGACGGTGCCCTTTTCCCGTTCCGCGAGACCCGCCTTAATGCGGTAGACGGTGGCGGCGGGTTCCAGCTTTGTCTGCTCGCCGGTGGCCATGTCCTTGCAGGCCACCACGCCGGAGCTGATCTCGTCCTCCCCCAGAAAGATCACATAGGGGATGCCCAGCTTGTCGGCATAGGCGATTTTCTGCTTGAATTTCTTTTCCTCGCAGTGGAGCTGGGCGCGGATGCCGTTTTCCCGCAGCAGGGTGGCCAGGGAGATGGCAGCGGACAGGTCCTCCGTCATGGGCAGGATCAGCACATCCGCCGGAGCGGTGGGCAGGTCCGGATTCAGCATACCCTGTTCTCCCAGCACATAGAACAGCCGGGTCAGGCCGATAGAGATGCCCGCGCCGGGAAGCTGGCGGTCCGTGTAATACTCCGCCAGATTGTCGTACCGGCCGCCGGAACAGACGGAGCCGATCTCGGGGTGATCCAGCAGGGTGGTCTCGTAGACGGTGCCGGTGTAGTAGTCCAGGCCCCGGGCGATGGTCAGGTCCACGGCGAAATTCTCCGCCGGGACGCCGAAGTCCGCCAGATACCGGACCACCGTGTTCAGCTCCTCAAGACCCTGGTCGAAGATTTCGTTCCGGCCCCGGTAGCCCTCCAAAGCGGAGAGAACGGCGTCGTTTCCGCCGGAGATGGCGATAAACTTCAGGATCTCGTCGGCGTCGGACGGAGCCACGGTGAGGTCGCCGGTGAGGATGGCCTTCACCTTCTCCGGCCCGATCTTGTCCAGCTTGTCTACGGTGCGCATGATGTCGCCGGATTTCTCCGTCAGGCCCAGCATGGCGTAGAAGCCGTTGAGGATCTTCCGGTTGTTCACCCGGATCTGGAACCGCTTCAGTCCCAGGGTGGAGAAGGTCTTGTAGATGATGGCGGGGATCTCTGCCTCATTGATGATGGAGAGCCTGCCATCTCCGATGATGTCGATGTCCGCCTGATAGAACTCCCGGAAGCGGCCCCGTTGGGCCCGCTCACCCCGGTACACCTTGCCGATCTGATACCGGCGGAAAGGGAAGGTCAGGTCGTTGTAGTGGAGGGCCACATACTTTGCCAGGGGGACCGTCAGGTCGAACCGGAGTGCCAGATCCGCGTCGCCCTTCTGGAAGCGGTAGATCTGCTTCTCCGTCTCGCCGCCGCCCTTGGCCAGCAGTACCTCGCTGGACTCGATCACCGGGGTGTCCAGGGGGGTAAAGCCATAGAGGGAATAGGTACGGCGGAGGATCTCCATGATCCGCTCCATCTGCTGCTGTGGTCCGGGCAGCAGTTCCATAAAGCCGGACAGTGTCCGTGGGGTCATTTTAGCCATCGTCAAAACTCCTTTTTCGTGGGATGCGGGTCGCTGCCCGGGATGCACCGCGGGCGCAAAATGATAAAACGCTCCCGTCCCGCGGCTTTGGGACGAGAGCGATTCCGCTTCGTGGTGCCACCCAAATTCAAGGCCTATAGAGCCTCCTTTTTGCCTCCTGTGCTACGGGGAGGGTGCCGTGGGCGTCTCCGCCCCCGCTCCGCCGCTGTCCTTCGTCCAGGCCGGCCGGGCCGCTCTCAGCGGTGCGCCCCTCTCTGTGGGGCCGGCGATTGGAGTACTGCTGCGGCATCCGCGCGGTGCAAATGAATCAACAGGGTGATTGTATGCGCTTTGGGGAAAAATGTCAAGCGATGGGACGGTTGGAGGGATTGACGATGCAGCGCCAGTCCAAATCGCCCCGGGCCAGACCCAGCACCAGCGCCTCCGCCGTGGCCAGATTGCTGGCAAAGGGGATGTTGTTCTGGTCGCACAGCCGGGAGATATAGGAAACATCTCCCACCATAGCCTCGTTGTTGGGGTCGTTGAAGAAGAGTACCAGGTCGAATTCGTTGTATGCGATCCGGGCGCCGATCTGCTGGCTGCCGCCATGGGCGTAGGACAGGAAGCAGTGGACATTCAGGCCCGTGGCGTCGGCCACCATGTGGCCAGTGGTGTTGGTGGCGTAAATGTTGTGGTGGGACAGGATGCCGGCGTAGGCGGTGCAGAACTGCACCATCAGCTCCTTCTTGTTGTCGTGGGACATGAGGGCGATGTTCATGAAAGACTCCTTTCTCTATCTGATCCGCAGCAGGGGGACCCGTTCCCCCTGGAGGCGTTTCGCAATGTTGCGGTAGGCAGTCGCGGCGCTCTGGCCGTCCGCCAGCAGGATGGGCACACCCCGGTTCATACACAGCGGCAGGGCGTCATCCTCGGGGACCACTCCCAGCAGCGGCAGGCCGGCCTTGTCGATGGCATCGTCAATGGTGGCGTGGAGCTGGCGCAGCAGCTTTTTGCGCACCCGATTCACCACCAGGTGCAGGGCGCCTGATGGGAAGCGATCCAGCTCCATGACGGTGTGCTGGGCGTCCCGCAGGGAGGAGGTGTCCGCAGTGGTCACCACCACACAGCGGTCCGCGGCGCAGGTGGCCAGCTGAAAGCCCCGCCCCAGGCCCGCAGGTGCGTCCAGCAGACAGAAGTCAAACCGCCTGCGTACCTCCCGCAGCAGATCTGCCATCTGGATCTCCGTCACCGGGCGACCATGGGGACGCGCCGGCGCGGTCAGCAGGAAAAGGCCGGGGATCTTGGGGTGTTCCACAGCGGCCAGTTCCAGGGAACAGCGGTTCTGCGCCACGTCTGAGAAGTCCATCAGCGTCCGGTCCGACAGGCCCAGGGCCAGATCCAGATTCCGCAGACCGATGTCGCAGTCCAGGCACAGCACCCGCCGGCCGGATAGGGCGAGAGCCGCGCCTACACCCGCCGTAAAGGAGGTCTTTCCGGTGCCGCCCTTTCCGGATGCGACGGCAATGCACTGTCCTGGAGACGTCATCAGGCGGCACTTCCTTTCAACTGCTCACAAATGTATTATAAGGGATTCTTCTTGATTTTTGCAAACATTCTCGGATATTTTTCCGGAGTTTTTTTCACTTTTTCCACCACGATCAGCCGGTGGCGCACATCTGTACCGGGGATGGCATAGTCCCGGACCGCCTCCACGGCGCCGCCCAGGATCGCAATGGCGTGCTGTGAGGCGGCCAGCTCCGCGTCTGACTCCACGGATTTCATGGCCAGGAACTTCCCGCCGGGCTTTACCAGCGGCAGGCACAGCTCACACAGCACCGGCAGGGCCGCCACTGCCCGGGAGACCGCTAAATCAAAGGTTTCCCGGTGCTCCGCGGCAAATTCCTCCGCCCGGGCGTGGACGCAGGCCACATCGGGGAGGTCCAGCTCCCGGCACACCGTCTCCAGGAACTGGATGCGCTTGTTCAGGGAGTCCAGCAGCGTCAGGCGGATGGAGGGCTCCAGCACCCGCAGGGGCAGACCGGGAAAACCGGCACCGGTGCCGACGTCCACCACGGACTTTCCGGAAAAGGACTCCAGGGTCAGCAGGGCGGCGCTGTCCAAAAAGTGGAGAGTGGCCACATCCTCCGGGTCCGTAATGGCGGTGAGGTTCATCACCTTGTTGGTCTCGATCAGCAGATCCCCATACCGGACCAGAGCAGGGATTCCCTCCACAGGGAGGTTCAGGGCGGCAAGACCCGATTGCAGGCGCTGTTCCATCATGTCCTCTCCTTCAGCAGGTCTCGGATCTCCGCCAGCAGCACTTCCTCCTGCGAGGGCTGGGGCGGGGGAGGAGGAGCGGCCTCCTTCTTTCGGTGGAAGCGGTTGATAGCTTTGATGAGGCAGAAGACCGCAAAGGCGATGATGAGGAAGTCCAGAATAGTGGAGAGAAAAGAGCCGTAATTGATGGCAACAGCGGCGCGCACTTCGTTGCCGCCGGCGTCATACACCGCCTCCCGCAGGACCCATTGCCATTGGGAGAAGTCCGCGCCGCCGGTGAGCAGGGAGAGCAGGGGCATCAGGATATCGTTGACCAGGGAGGTGGAAATTTTGCCGAAGGCGCCGCCGATGATGACGCCCACCGCCATATCCAGCACATTTCCTCTGGCAATGAATTGGCGAAACTCCGCCAGGAAGCCGGTGGTCTTTTTGGTAAGTTCAGTCATGGGACTCTCCTGTGTGAAATGAATGGGCGCCTGTGTACGTATGCTGTAACCATTGGAGCCCAAGGCTTTCAGAGATTTGACCCGAATGGAGCCGCTGGAGGGGCACCGAATGATCCGGAGCAGGGCTGCGCGCCGCTCCAACGGCTGGAAACGGGTTCAACGATTTGTATAAATAAAACAAAAAATTACAAATTGGATTTTTCCGCGGGGACCAGCAATTCCTTGCCGCCCATATAGGGCCGCAGGACCTGGGGGATGCGGACAGTGCCGTCGGCCTGGAGGTTGTTCTCCAGGAAGGCGATCAGCATCCGGGGCGGGGCCACGCAGGTGTTATTCAGGGTGTGGCACAGCTGCATTTTGCCATTTTCATCCTTATAGCGGATGCGCAGACGGCGGGCCTGGGCGTCCCCCAGATTGGAGCAGGAGCACACCTCAAAGAACTTCTGCTGGCGGGGAGACCAGGCCTCGATATCGCAGGACTTGACCTTTAGATCTGCCAGGTCGCCGGAGCAGCACTCCAGCTGCCGCACCGGAATATCCAGAGAGCGGAACAGCTCCACGGACATCCGCCACAGCTTCTCATACCAGTCCTTGGACTCCTCGGGCTTGCAGACGACGATCATCTCCTGCTTTTCAAACTGGTGGATGCGGTAGATGCCACGCTCCTCGATGCCGTGGGCACCTTTCTCCTTGCGGAAACAGGGGGAGTAGGAGGTAAGGGTCTGGGGCAGGCTCTCAGCCGGCAGGATCTGGTCAATGAACCGGCCGATCATGGAGTGCTCGCTGGTGCCGATCAGGTACAGGTCCTCCCCTTCGATCTTGTACATCATGCCGTCCATGTCTGTCTGGCTCATAACGCCCTCCACCACGTTGCCGTGGATCATGAAGGGGGGGATGCAGTAGGTGAAGCCCTTGTCGATCATGAAGTCCCGGCCGTAGGCCAGCACCGCCTCATGGAGCCGGGCAATGTCGCCCAGCAGGTAGTAAAAGCCGCTGCCGGAGACCCGCCCGGCGGCATCCAGGTCGATGCCGTTGAAGGACTCCATGATATCCACGTGGTAGGGAATGGGGAAGTCGGGGACTTCACATGCTCCGAACCGCTGGACCTCTACATTTTCGCTGTCATCCTTGCCGATGGGCACGGAGGAATCGATCATTTGGGGGATCAGCAGCATATTGTGATGGAGCTTTTCCTCCAGCTCCGTCTCCTGTTTCTCCAGCTCTGCCAAGCGGTCCGCCTGTTCCTTCACCTGCTGCTTGACAGCCTCGGCCTCCGCCAGCTTGGCGGGGTCCTTTTTGGCCTGGCCCATCAGCATGCCGATCTGCTTGCTGAGTGTGTTTCGGTTGGAGCGGAGCTGATCCGCCTCCGCAATGGCGGCCCGGCGCTTGGAGTCCAGGTCCAGGACTTCGTCTACCAGGGGAAGCTTGGCATCCTGAAACTTCTTTTTGATATTTTCACGGACGGCATCCGGATTCTCCCGGATAAATTTGATATCCAGCATGATGATTCTCTCCTCAATTTATTGATGTTGCATGTTTCACGTGAAACAATGGCCAGCTGTTGACTGCTCAACGGGTCTCTGCTGCTTCCTTCAGCTGCGCATACCGCTGGGGGGGAGGGGTGACACCCTCCTCAGCAGTCTCAGGCAGTGCGTCCCGGTATTCAGACGCCTCGAAGGCGTCGATGCTGGCTTGACAGCCCGCCAGATCTCCCGCAGAATACTGCTGCTGAATGGTGTACAGAGCCAGCAGTGCCTGGTTCTCCCGCTGGGCCTCCGCCAAGGCGGCGTCAGTTTCCTCTGCGGAGGACTCCAGCGCGTCAATGGTGCTCTGGGCTTCATCCAGCTGGTTTTGCAGGTCCAGCAGGGCGTCCTGCGTGGCCTGTACCTCCTGCATGGCAGTGACGGAGTCCTGAAGCTCCCCAAGCACCTCGGAGTTGCTCCGCTGGTGCATTAGAAAGGACAGCGCCATCAGCAGAAAGGCCACAATGAACAGGATCATGATATAGATGACAACGGGTTTTTTCCCGGTGGAGGGCGTTTCCTCCGGAGCAGAGGAGGGTGTCTCCGCTTCGTCTCCGCTGCGCTTTTCAAATTTCATGGCAGATCATCCTTTCCCAATCAGGGGGTTTTCGTTTGCTTTGCCCGGAGCATCGCCAGGGCCTCCAGCAGGTCGTTGAGGTCGTCAATGCCGTAGTATTCCAGCTCAATCCGGCCCTTTTTGCGGCCGGTGACGATCCGCACCCCCCGGCCCAGCTTGGAGCTCAACTCCTTCTGCGCCTCCGCAGCATAGTCGATTCCCTTCGGTGCGGGGGCTTTTTCCGGCTTTTCCAGACTCAGCCGCTTGGCCAGGGCCTCCGTCTGGCGGACAGAGAGGCCGCCGGAGATCACGGCGCCAGCGGCGTTTTCCTGCAGGGCGGGGGAGAGGGGCAGCAGCGCCCGAGCGTGACCGGCGGAGAGCTTTCCCTCCTCCACCAGCTTGGCCACCGGCGGCGTCAGGGACAGCAGCCGCAGCGCGTTGGCCACGGCGCTGCGGGATTTGCCCACTCGGGACGCGGCCTCCTCCTGGGTCATGTGATACGTTTCCATCAGGGACTGGAAGCCAGCGGCTTCCTCTATGGGGTTCAGATCCTCCCGCTGGAGGTTTTCGATCATGGCCAGCTCGGCGGCCTTGCGGTCATCGGCCTCCATGACAATGACGGGCACTTCCTGAAGGCCCGCCAGCCGCGCAGCCCGCCAGCGCCGCTCTCCGGCGATGATCTGATAGTAGCCGGAGGCCAGCTTCCGGACGGTAAGAGGCTGGATGATACCGTGCTCTCGGATGGAGTCGGCCAGTTCTGCCAGGGATGCCTCGTCAAAGTGCTTGCGAGGCTGGGAGGAACAGCTTTCCACCTGGGAAATGGGCAGGTACAGGCTGCCGGTGCTCTCCGCCTTCAATACGTCGTCGCCCAGCAGGGCGCCGAGACCCCGGCCGAGGCCGGAGGGTTTCTTGGATGCCATGGGAACGCTCCTTTCCAGAGAATCAGGCGCTTTGCTTTTTCAGAAACTCCGCTGCAAAGGCGGTGTAGGCCTCCGCGCCCCGGGAGAGGGCGTCATAGGCGGACACCGGCTTGCCAAAGCTGGGGGCCTCGGACAGGCGGACGTTACGGGGGATCACCGTGGCGTACACCTGGCCGGGGAAGTGGCGTTTGACCTCCTCCGCCACCTGCATGGAGAGATTGGTACGGCCGTCGTACATGGTGAGTACCACCCCCTCCAGGGCAATTTTGGGGTTGAGGGATCGCTTGACAATGCGAATGGTGGAGAGAAGGTCGCTGAGCCCCTCCAGGGCGTAGTACTCACATTGCACCGGTACCAGTACGGTATCCGCTGCACACAGGGCGTTGAGGGTCAGTAGTTCCAGGGAGGGGGGACAGTCAATGAAGATGTAGTCATAGTGTTCCGCCACCTGCTCCAAGGCGTTTTTCAGCCGGTACTCCCGCTGCTCCAGGGCGATCATCTCAATGGTGGCCCCCGCCAGCGCCTTGTTGGAGGGGAGCACATCGCCGTAGGAGGTGGAGGAGATGGCCTTAGCGGTCTCCGTCCCGTTGAGAAGCACGTCATAGATGTTGGGCGAGGTGGTCTTGTCTACGCCGAAGCCGGAAGTGGTGTTGGCCTGGGGGTCAAAATCGCACAGGAGAGTCCGCTTCCCCCGCTCGGTGAGCGCTGCTGTCAGATTGACTGCGGTTGTGGTTTTTCCAACGCCGCCTTTTTGATTGACAATGGCAATGATGCGGCCCATCCCAGGCCTCCTTTCCGTCTCGTTTCCGTTCCGTCGTACTTGCGTTATTATAGCACAGACGCCCCGAATTGCAACGGTT
>ERZ835080.2358-NODE-2358-length-9975-cov-7.239415_pt1 | contig 9975 bp, 14 predicted proteins | sample MGYA00519688_ERZ835080 | MGnify/ENA primary metagenome ERZ835080 (study PRJEB31850, sample SAMEA3708770) | human gut metagenome | biome: human gut; feature: human-associated habitat; material: faeces | place: China | collected 2014 ... | reverse complement strand
TGCGCGTCTCCTCTGTTGTATAGCGCTTGAAGTCCCGCTGGTTGCATGAATATCGGATTTCCATTGTTTTTGCTCCTTTCGGTTGTGTGATGGTATCGGGAAAGGCGCCGCGCACCGCGGCGCTGTCTGTATTGCACCATGCTTCCAGGCTCATGCCTCGCCTACCGCTGTGTTCACGTCAAAGCCTGGTATCTATGCCGCTAAACGCATAGCTGCGACAGCGGCGGGCCTGAGGTTAGTATACCATGTTTCTAAACTCACACTTCGCGTACCGCTCGTGTTCACTAAGAAACATGGTATCTATGCCGCTAAACTCATGCTTCGCCTGTGGCTCGCATGCGCTAACCGGATATATTATACCACAATTAGGCTGAAAAGGACCGCCCGCATTTAAATAGGCCCGACCGGTGCAAGGAACAGCACTTTTCATTTCATTTTTTCCAACGCACGAAATACTTGTCGATATCTGTCTCTGCTCTCCGCTCTGCACACACAGTAGTAGGTCGCCTCTGCCTGTTCGTCAATAATGGGAATTACAACTCGATTTTGAGGAACGCCGTCCCGCTCCATGTGAGCGTCCGTAATAAAAGAGGGAAACGCTCCTGTTCCCGCCACTTCTCCAAACGCGTCCCATTCGTTCATCATAAGGAAATGTGCATTCGGCAGCTTTTCCCGACAGAAGCTGTGCCAGAAGCCAATATCTGTATACAGGAGAAGATTTTGCCCATCAATGTCCGCCGGGGTAAGCGCCTTTCGGTTCGCTAAAGGGTGCTCCAGAGGGACCGAAAGGAACAGACGCTCTGTTCGGAATGGTTGCCCATACAGATCAATATCCGGGGGACTATGGGTAACAATGAGTTGGTACATCTCTTTATTCAGACCAGCCAGCAATTCTTCATCTGAGTTTTTCATCTCCGTGGAAACGTTCATTTGAGGATAGAGCCTGGAGAGCAGCGGCAACAAGTCCCAGAGAGGCACCGGGGCGCAGCCCCCCACAGAGAGAGTGCGGCGGCTTCGGTCAAAAAGGCGCAGCCTCTCCTCCATCTCCCTACTCTGCTCCAGCAATTTTTCTCCTAACTGAACAGCCATGATGCCATTCTCATTAAGAGCAATCTTGTTCTTTGATCGTTCAAACAAAGATACCCCAAGACTTTCCTCCAGTTTTTTCATGGATTGGCTTAAAGCAGGCTGGGAGATATGCAGTTTCTCCGCCGCCCCAGACAACGTGCCCTGCCGGGAAAAGGCTATAAGCTGCTCCAATAAATAAAGTTCCATCATAGGCCCCTCTCAGTATTTGTTTTAATTATAGCATATTTGGAAATAAATATTGTACTTTCCCAAAAATTCTTGCTATCATGACATCATAAAATTCAAGGAGGTTCTCCCAAATAGATGATATCACTCTGAACAATGGCGTAAAAATGCCCCCGGAGGGTTTTGGTGTCTTTCAGATTCTCGACCCTACACAGTGTGAGCAGGCGGTTCTGGACGCTATCAGTTTCGGTTATCGCCTAATCGACACCGCCGCCGCCTATATGAACGAGCAGGCGGTAGGTGCCGCTCTGAAGAAATGCGGCGTTCCCCGTGAAGAACTGTTTGTCACCACAAAGCTGTGGGTGCAGGATGCCAGCTACGAAGGAGCGAAGGCGGCAATCCAGCGTTCCCTGGACAACCTGAGTTTGGATTACTTGGATTTATATCTTATTCACCACCCCCTTGGCGACTATGTAGGGGCTTACCGTGCTATGGAGGAAGCCTACCAAAAGAAGGAGCTCCGAGCCATCGGCGTATGCAATTTCTATCCCTCCCGGCTAGCCGATCTGTGCGAACCAGTAGACGTGATCCCCGCCGTTGACCAGGTAGAGCTTCACCCTTTCTTCCAGCAGGAGGATGCCTTGGCACTAATGAAGGAGTACGGTGTCGTTCCCGAAGCCTGGGGGCCTTTTGCCGAGGGTAAGTTCGGCATTTTTACCCACCCGGTTTTAACGAAGATTGGGAGCAAGTACGGCAAGTCCGCCGCCCAAGTGGCCCTGCGTTGGAATGTTCAGCGGGGAGTAGTCGTTATCCCGAAGTCCGTTCACAAGGAGCGCATAGAGCAGAATCTTGATATTTGGGACTTCCAGCTCTCTCAGAAAGACATGGAGGAAATCTCCGGGTTAGATGTGGGGCATAGCGAGATCGTCAGCCACGATGATCCCGGCTTTATCAAAATGCTCCATGGCTTGAAGATACACGACTGACAAGAGCAGAAGAGCAAAATACAGGAGGCCGGCATCCACCGGCCTCCTGTATTTTTCATTCCCACTCAATCGTCCCGGAGGGCTTCGGTGTCAGGTCGTAAAGGACACGGTTCACACCTTTCACTTCGGATGTGATGCGCTGTGTGATTTTCTGCAGCAACGCAAACGGCACATCCTCCACCGTGGCGGTCATTGCATCCACGGTATTTACCGCACGCAGAATGACCGGCCAGTCGAAGGTACGCACTCCCTCATGCACACCCACTGACTTGAAATCGGGCACTACCGTGAAATACTGCCACACCTTGCCCTCCAGGCCCGCCTTTGCAAATTCTTCCCGCAGGATCGCGTCGGATTCCCGCACAGCCTCCAGCCTGTCGCGGGTGATTGCGCCCAGACACCGCACGCCAAGGCCCGGGCCGGGGAACGGCTGACGGTATACCATGCTGTCGGGCAGGCCCAACGCCTTACCACAGGCACGCACCTCATCCTTAAACAACATTTTCAGCGGTTCCACCAGCGCGAAATCCAAATCCTCCGGCAGGCCTCCCACATTGTGGTGCGACTTAACAGCTTTCACTGTTTTCGTTCCGCTCTCAATGATATCCGGATAAATCGTGCCCTGCGCCAGGAAATGGATGCCGTCCAGCTTGCGTGCTTCTTCTTCAAACACACGGATAAACTCCGCGCCGATAATCTTGCGCTTCTGCTCCGGCTCGGCAACGCCCGACAGTTTATTCAGGAAGCGGTCCACCGCGTCCACATAAATGAGGTTGGCGTCCATCTGGTTGCGGAACACCTCCACAACCTGCTCCGGTTCTCCTTTGCGCAGCAGACCATGGTTTACATGCACGCACACCAGCTGCTTGCCGATGGCCTTGATGAGCAACGCCGCCACGACCGAGGAATCCACGCCGCCGGACAATGCCAGAAGCACTTTTTTATCTCCCACCTGTCGGCGGATCAGCTCGACCTGGTCTGCAATGAAGTTCTCCATGTTCCAGTTGGGCTGCGCACCGCAGGCATCGAATACAAATTCGGACAGGACGGCTTTCCGCTGTGCCGCATCCGTGGGCCACGGCGCGCCGCCTTTGTGGCCAGGCTGTAAAAGCGGCAGGCCGCAGCCATAGATATCGCTGCACGCGTCGATCTCCACACCGTCCACCACATGGTTGGGGCCGCCGTTCAGAATAATCCCCTTTACATTGGGCAGCGCATTCAACTCCGCTAGTGTAATATCGTGGGGATAGATCTCACTGTACACTCCCAACGCGCGAATCTCCCGGGCAAGACGCGGGTTTTCCTCGCTGCCCAGGTCCAGAATCACGATCATGTCCTGCTTCATGGATAGAAGCCTCCTCCGGCAATATTTTTTTTATTTTACCACGATTCGACGCTTTTCCGCAACCTGCCCGGAAGAAAAGCACCTTTTGGCCCAAGCGCTGCAGCCAAAAGGCCGCAAAGGGCTTTTCTGCGCTCTTTGCGGCCTTTTCTCACTCGAATTCAATGACTTTTCATTGCTTATACGTCTCTACAAGGTGAGACACCTGGTGTTTTATATGCTTTTTGATACATATTGTATTCCGTCCAATGTCTCCGAAAAATAGCGGTATCACAGCGGTATCACGGTCTCCCGCCGTGAACGTAACCTCGCCTTATTCAACACTCAAAAGCGGACAGCTCGTAAGCTGTCCGCTTTGTTACTTTTATTCTGCCTTGCGCAGTTCTTTGAGCGTCGCCGTGTGATTCATCACAACTGTCTCCAGCGTGCGCAGCCGGTCACGCATATCATCAATCTGCGCGGCGCGGTCGTTCGCTTTGTCCAGCTTCTCCGCAATATCGGTGTACTGCTCTGCGATAAGGCTGATTTTGTGGTCTTGCTGCTCCACAAGCATGCGAGTATGACGTACTTCTTCTTTTAGGCTTTCCTGCCCGGCCTCAAGCTGCTTCTGCCCGGCCTCCACTCTGCCAAGCCGTTCCACTACCGGCTCCAAAGCGGCCCCGATCTCCTCTTTCATCATGTCGCGCAAAAGCTGCATTTCTTCCTTTGTCATTGGCTCCACCTTCCTGTGCTTGATATTATACCCCATCAAAGCGGGGCTTACAATTGGGCATTGTGCTGATTTATTGTGGCAATCAGTTCAAGCAACCATGCCGGGCGCTTGTCTCCCACGGGAAGCAGTTCACCGTTTCGATATTCGGCCACCAGCACAAAGCCGTTGTCATTGTCGAAAAATTTTGCTTCATCACAGTAGGGCAGCAACTTTACAACATCAGCAAAACGACGGGAGAAGCGGCGTTCCACATCATGATATGGGATATCATGCCCACCCTTTGCCACACGGTTTTGAATACGGTGCAGGCTTTCTGAAAGCGTATCCAGCCCCACATAGTACAGGCGGATATAATAGCCAGTTTCTTTGGCTCTCTTGGCAAGGCGCTTTGGATATCCACCCGAAAGCGTGGTTTCCTGTGTGAGATTTATGCCATCTGCAAGCGCCCTTTCGATGCGCTCCACAGCCAGTTTGCCGCCCTCGTACTCATCACCGCCCGTCTCTGCCGTGATTTTATCCGGGTCAACAATAACACCTAAGTCGGTACGTTCGGCTTTCAATGAACCCGTAAGGCTGGATTTCCCCGCACCGTTCACGCCGCCGATCAATGTAAATACTTTCATTCTGCGGCCTCGCTTTCGTCTATATACTCCATAATATCGCCGGGTTGACATCCCAGCAGACGACAAAGCCTCGTAATGGTAGATGTATTGACATCATGCCCCTTTATTAGCCTATCAACGATTGTAGGAGAAATACCTGCTTTTCTCAAGTCGAACTTTTTCAGCCCCTTACTTTCCATGAGCTGAAACAGCTTTGCATAAGACATTGGCATCATAATCACCTCTCCCGCATTATTGTACACTAATATATACATCAAGTCAACAATTCGCGAAGCATTTTGTACACAAAAATATACAATTCCGAGTGTACATATTTGTGTACAACGCGAATTGATAAAGTGTACCGAAAAGTGTACAATATAATCACAGGGACAGGGAAGCGGCAAACCGAAAGCGAGGTGAGCCGCATGACCTGCAAAGTATGGGCGACGCTGGACAGGCAAACGCAATTGCAGTTGTTCGCCGCGTACATTGCAAAAATAAAGGCCGCCACGCGGTAACGTGACAGCCTAAGCGGAAACCAAGCCATTGCAAAGCCGCTTCCCTGCTCTGTATTTTACCACATCACCCACACAAAATGCAACCCTTGGGATTGGGATTTGAAAGCAGTCACCGAAGAATAAATAACAGGCTGCCCTACCGGCCAGATGGGGAGAAAGGAAGAAAGATTATGAATTTTAAAATTACTATTAAGGAAGTCCACAAAGCGGTTGTTTATGTCGAGGCGAACAGCTACGCACAGGCGTTAAAAAAGGTTGAAGATGAATATTGGAAGAACCCGAACGATTACTTGTTAGAGCCAGAAGATACATTTTTTGAGTAAAGCAAAGCGATATAAAATCAAATAAAAATAGGCTGCCCTATCGGCCACACGGGGAGAAAGAGAAAGCGCTATGAAAGAAGTAGGAATTGAATTTTGCGATAATAAAGAAATCTTTTATATCTGGGATGATGGAGAATATTATATGATAAATGGCTCGACTGGATAAAGCGTAGGCCATTGGATTTCTTACAAATTCAAGATTTTTTGTTCTTTCGTATTCTTTCTGAATTTTATTTATGGCTGTCTCAATTTTCATCGTCATTCCCTCCATTCATCTTGGCGCCGCAGTTGGGGCAGTAATTATCAACAATTCTCACATGGCGGCAATGAGAGCAAGTACCCACCTCATGCCCGTTTTCTTCATGGAGTTCTATCCACTCACCACGCACTACCGGTGCGGCGTCAACGGCGGGAGCGTTCTCTATGTCTCCGACATCTACCACTTGCACATATCCGCACTGTGTATCTGCTTCCCATGCTTTTTCCAGCAGCGCCTTTCGGCTTATCAAATCGTCCATTATGCTTCCTCCCACATGTCTATTTGGTCATTTTTGGCTTCTTCCTGTGTCCTGTCATGCATCCACCAGTCGAAGTACTCTTGGCCTGACCTAAATTTCTGTTTGAAATAGTGACTGTCCGGTTTGTCGTCAATGATATGCTGTGCCGTACGGACATACTGGTCGCGGAATTTGGGCCATCTATTAAACTCCTGCTCACGCCCCGCGCGGCGCGCCATGGGGCAGCCGATACAGCCGAGCCGCGTAAATCCCTCATCGTACAGACTGCATTGCTCCAACCCTACATCCTTGGAATAGTCCCAGATATCCGAATCTGTCCAATATGCAATCGGATTCACACGCCGCTCAGCGGTTGCATAGCATTGTTCAAATATGCGCCGATTTTCACTATTATCGAATGGCATTACGATATTTTTTCCGTCCTTGCCATGCTCCACAATTTCAAGCTCATTGCGCTTTTTCATTCGATTTGAACTCTCGAATTTACGAACGCCCATGCACTTAAAAGCCTTTCCGCATTCTGGTGCAGGACGTTCTTTTAAGGATTCACAACAAAATCGTCTTTGTCTCATTGGCAGCATTCGCTTTTTTCTACACAGCGCCCACATGCTGTACTGGTACATCACGTCATAGGTCAGATATCCCAGATCGCGGTATGCCTGGAAATTTGCACGCTGGAAATAGACAAGCTCAGGCGGGTCGATTCCCGTGATGTTGTGCAGATAAAAATGATTCACTCCGGCCCGTCGCATCAGATGTCCAAGCACGCGGCTGTCCTTTCCCTCAGATGTACATACACAATAGCCCCTTGGGTCTGCGTGGAGCGCCGCGCCCTCGTAGAATTGCAGCAATTTTATAGCTTCTACATCTGGCGCGTTTTTAGTGCGACCAGCTTCGTTCCACTCCAGTTGATGTTTCAATCTTCTCCGCCTCACTTTTCCCGATTTTAAACAAGCTCTACGGGCGGTGTCGGAATTTCTTGTTCAATGGGTCTCCATAAATGCAGACAATATTGATGCTGGTCTACATACTGCGATTGTGCCGGATGAAACTGAATCACCGTTTCCTCAGGCTCAAAAAACAGATTTTTCACCGCGCACATTTCTTCCCATGTAGGACATCTTTTCTGATTCTTCGGCGACACGCTTATGTGCTCCCAGCCTCTACCGTTTGAGGCGATACAGAATAGCGCTCGGCCATTCACAGAAATCTTAAAGGCCCCATTCTTATCGTCGCCATTGCTCCCGCAGTATTTGCGCACATCCAGACGCCATTTATCCAATGCATGTAGATCTCTCACTCGCTTATCATCCTCCATAACTTGCTGCCTTTTGCTTTTAACGGCCTCTCCATTTGCTCTTGCCTTCGTGACTCACAGCTTCCACGCAAGAGACCCCGCAGCCCCAACCGCTACCCGGGATTATGTGTTTTTTAGTTCAGATACCCTCCTTGGTCTTCACCGGGAGAACCAGCGCGCGGTATCCGTCTTTTTCCATCTGCGCCGGGCGGAGACGCCCCGCAAAGTAGATCGTTAAATCGTCTGAATCAAAATGCTTGATTGCATCTATCAAATAAAGGCTGTTGAATGCAATGTCAAAGCCGTTCAGCTTCTCAAAATTACCTGCAATGTCTTCCGCATAGTTCCCCGTTGCGGATTTAGCCGAGATCGTACACTTGTCTGTGTCGAAGTTCAACATAATGATGCACTTGTCCTGATTCGTGGCCAGCAAGGCACGCCGCAAAGCGTCCATCGTTTCTTTTTTAGGGAGCCGGGCACACATCGGTGGCTGTGAAAGGAACGCTCTTTTGTAGTCCATAAAAGAATCCGCAATGAGCCGCGTCACCATCATGTATTCTCCGATCTCGATATACGCCGCTGATGCACTGGCTTCAATTTTTACTGCCTCAGTCTCGCCCAGTGACATGATCGCCTTTGCTGCCACCATTGGCAATATAAAATGGAACTCGCCCTCATGCGGGATTGTTGTCCACACAGAACGGTATCCGTCGCAAGCAACGATATTCAACGTCGCACCGTCTGCGTCGAAAAATATCCCACCAAATGCAGGCTTTTTATCTTCACGGCTTACGGCATAAAGCACATTCGAAATCGCGTTGAACAACGCCTCGGCGGGAATCTCTAAGGCGTGATTTGGACTCTTAGGACGCTGATGAAGCACCATTTTACTGGCGTCAAGCCCCTCCTGTTTGCTTGTGATCGTACCCGCGCCTATCGTTACCATATCTTTTTCGTCTGACTCAATCGAAATCATCCCATCCGGCAGGCTCTCAATAAGTGCGACTGTTTTTGCTGCCAGAACCGTCGGATGCTCCATAGATGCCGGCAGTTTCGCCGATATCTGCATAATTTCATTGACAGCTGTAACGGTATCGCCGTCAATCAGCATTCCCGCTGGTATCGCTCCCTGCTTGCTGCACGGCACCGCGCCGCGCAGATTTGCGAGTTTTGGGGCGATTTCATATTTTTCGATATACATTTTGAGTCCTCCTATAAAATTCTATATTCCGCCGTGCAGCTGCTCCGGCGTTCGTTTTCTTATGCCTTTTGGCGTGCCGTCATCTCTTCGATGATTGCGTCCAATGTATCAGCGCCGCCCCATATCTGCGCGTGATGCTCCAGGCACGGCCTGTGAACGTACCACAGGCGCCGGGGCGCTGTACGGCCCACACGTACCATCAGCGCCAACATCTCCCTTGTAGGGCTTTCCTGGCCGCATATAGGGCACCGTCCATAGTGGTACGCGCGATATTCGTCGCTGGTGTTGGCATTCTCCCGCAGCAGCTCTGCCGGATATTCCTGCGGTGCGCCGGGGAGCCACTGATCGCGCAGATTGTTGCGGACAAATACCGGCGTACCATTCGCCGCGGCTATTTCAACGATTTCTTTTGCCCACACGGCTTGCATTTTTTCATTGATTGCCGCTCTTCCACTTTCTGCACTAAGTACCACCCACGAAACGTTTCGGAGCTGCGTATGCCCTGCCGGATTCGCAAATGAGCCGGACACAGGTTCGATCAGAGCGAAGCTGTTCACGCCGTGCGCATTGAACGCCGTATCCTGCGAATTCTCAAGCACCGTGCCATACCAATAGTTCGAGCGCACCGGGAGTTTCCCCGCACGCCATAACGCTTCGTACCGCCACGGCGTTTTTGTGATAAACATATACCGATGATATGGATACCTTGCGCAGCTCTCAAATACTTCTTCAATCCATTTGTCAGGCACCCACTCCCCGAACATATCTCCCATATGCCCAACCAGAAATCTGCGGCTGACTTTTATAAGGCCCGGGTTATCATCCCTGTAACGGTGGCGCGTCGGGAAAAATCCAAACGGTAGCGCAATTATGTTTCTACCCGAGGAAAAGGGTTCTTCGAGTTCAAATAATCGGGCGTCCTTATCACCTTTGCAGCGCGGGTCTGTGATATGGTGGCGCACATCTATTGATGCGCAAAACGCACGTTTGCGCGGCACGCATGCCGTGCATTCCCGCATGCATCCCGTAATGGGCGCCCATGCGAAGTCCGCCCACTCCAACCGGCTTCTGTTCATTATCTGTACTCCTTTCCCGTTTTGGTGTCTCGCAGGTGAATTCGATTCTGCACTTCGAGGCCCAAACCGTCGGCCAGTGCTTTTACGATGTTGCCCCCATACCCGATTTGCCGGACAGAAAAACAATCTGTATAATGGAAAGG
>ERZ835080.2357-NODE-2357-length-9979-cov-3.860137_pt1 | contig 9979 bp, 7 predicted proteins | sample MGYA00519688_ERZ835080 | MGnify/ENA primary metagenome ERZ835080 (study PRJEB31850, sample SAMEA3708770) | human gut metagenome | biome: human gut; feature: human-associated habitat; material: faeces | place: China | collected 2014 ... | reverse complement strand
CTTATCCTCAGAACTGCTTGCTAATAAAGTGGTTATAAAAATCTTCCAGAATTACCAAAAATTTCAAATAATTCGGGGTCCGCATCCCCAAGTTCCGGTATTCCGCCCGGAAACAATTCGGCCAGGCGGCGTCGGGCGTCTTCGCCCAGGCGGGAGGCCGGGGCCGGGACGGAAGCCGTCGCTGCCGCATATTGCGCGTCGTCGACCGGTTCGAGCCATGTATTCTCGTTGGTCGCGGGATTGCACGCGACGGCCAGATGCGAGAACCAGCTGTCGGGAGCCGCGCCGTGCCAGTGGACCACGTCGGGCGCGATCTCCACGATGTCGCCCGGAAGCAACGCCCGGGCCGGACGGCCCTTCTCCTGATAATAGCCCCGGCCCCCGACGGCGATCAGGAGCTGGCCGCCCGTATGGCTGTGCCAGTTGTTGCGGCATCCGGGCGAAAAGGTGACGTTCGACACGGGCGCGTTCAGCCGCTTGTCGTCCGTCAGCGGAGCGAGCCAGGCCTGCCCGACAAAGTACTTCGAAAACTGTTCCGGCAGTTTGTCGCCCACGGGAAACGGGCTGACTTTTTTCGGTATTTCCATATTTTGAGCATTTAAGGATTGCAGGATTCCGCCCGAAAAGAGGGCTGCGGCGGTCAGGGCCGCGAAGAGGATTCGTTTCATCGGTTCAAAAGAATGGTTTCACGATGCAAAAATAGGGTATTTCGCGCAACGGTTCCGTACCCCGATTACGGTTCGGCATACCATTATTACGGAGCGGCGTCATTTTCGGTCGGGTGAAGACCGTCTGCACGCAAAACCGGTTCTGCGCCCCAGACACAGAACCGGATCAAAAACGGATCGGCAGACGACTGCCTCCGAAACCGGCGTCTCGCACACCGGAAGTGAGGGGGAGGGCTCAGCCCCGCCGGCCCTGATTGGCGACGGCCTCCATCAGGGAGGCGATCTCGGCCGGGTCGCCCAGGAAATAGTCCTTCACACAGCCCAACCCCTCGTCGAATTCGAAGACGTAGGGCACGGCAGTCGGAAGGTTGAACTCCGAAATGGCCTCGTCCGAAATCCCTTTCAGGTTCTTGATGATGCCCCGCAGGCTGTTGCCGTGAGCCACCACCAGCAGTTCGTCGTGGCGGGCCAGCGCCGGGAGTATCTCGCACTCCCAGTAGGGCATCGTGCGGGCCACGGTGTCTCTCAACGACTCGGTGCGGGGCAGCGCGGCGTCGGGAATCCCGGCGTAGCGGGGATCGAAGCGCGGATTGCGGGGATCGTCCTCCGGAAGCGGCGCGGGGGCCACGTCGTAGCTGCGGCGCCAGACGTACACCTGCTCGTCGCCGTATTTTTCGGCCGTCTCGCGCTTGTTCAATCCCTGAAGCATGCCGTAGTGCTTCTCGTTGAGCCGCCAGGTCTTCGTCACCGGAATCCAGTCCCGGTCCATCCTGTCGAGCACGACGTCGAGGGTCTTCACGGCCCGTTTCAGATAGGAGGTATAGGCGCGGCCGAAATGAAAACCCTCCTTGCGGAGCGTCTCCCCGGCTTTGACGGCCTCGGCGACGCCCTTCTCGCTCAAATCCACATCGGTCCACCCCGTGAACCGGTTTTCCCTGTTCCAGACGCTCTCGCCGTGGCGGAGCAAAACGATCTTTTTCATAACTGTCCGACTGCGTTTTCCGGTTCGGCGCGCACCTCGTTCTCCAGACGCCGGCATTCGCTGAAGTCCTTGATGTTCTGCATCGTGGTGCGTGCTATATTATCCACTGCTTCACGTGTGAAGAAGCCCTGATGCGAGGTGACGATCACGTTGTTGAACGACAGCAGGCGCGCCAGCACGTCGTCGTCCATGATGCGGTCGGAAGTGTCCTCGTAGAAGTACCCGGCCTCCTCCTCGTATACGTCCAGTCCGGCAGCGCCGATCTTCTTCTCTTTCAGTCCGTCGATCAGCGCCTCGGTATGGATCAGCTGACCGCGGCCTGTGTTGATGAGGATCACGCCCGGTTTCATGCGCGAAATGGCCGCGTCGCCGATCATGTAGCGCGTCCGGTCGGTCAGCGGACAGTGGAGCGAAACGATGTCCGCACGGGCGTAAAGCTCGTCGAGCGGCACGTAGGCGATGCCCGCCTCCGCGGCGTACTGCGGATCGGGAAACAGATCGTTGGCCACGACCTCCATGCCGAACCCCTTGAGAATGCGGATCAGCTCGCGGGCGATCCTGCCCGTGCCGACGATCCCTGCGGTCTTGCCGTACATGTCGAAGCCCATCAGCCCGTGGAGCGAGAAGTTGCCGTCGCGCGTGCGCCAGTAGGCGCGGTGTATCTTGCGGTTGAGCGCCAGCATCAGCGCCACGGCGTGTTCCGCCACGGCGTGCGGCGAATAGGCCGGAACCCGCACCACGGGAATCCCGTAACGGGCCGCGGCGTTCAGGTCGACGTTGTTGAAGCCCGCACAGCGCAGCGCGATCAGCTTCACGCCCATCCCGGCCAACTGGCGGATGGTCCCGGCGTCGGCCGTGTCGTTGACGAAGATGCAGACCGCATCGGAACCCTGCGCAAGGGCCACGTTATTGGCGTTCAGGTGGCTGCGGTGGTAGCAGATGTCGAACCCGTAGGTGTCGCGGATGCGGTCGAACGACTCCCGGTCGTAGGGCTGCGTGCCGAATAGCGTTATTTTCATAGTTGCACTTTTTTAATATAAAAACGTCTTCGGGGACCCGGATATTATGCGATGGTCACTTCATCGTCGAGGTAAACGTCCTGAATGGCGTGCAGCAGGGCGATGCCGTCCTTCATCGGACGCTGGAAGGCCTTGCGGCCGCTGATAAGCCCCATGCCCCCGGCGCGCTTGTTGATCACGGCCGTCGTGACGGCCTCCTGCAAGTCCGAGGCCCCGCGCGACTCGCCGCCCGAGTTGATCAGGCCCACGCGGCCCATATAGCCGTTGGCCACCTGATAGCGGCAGAGGTCGATGGGGTGGTCCGAAGTCAGCTCCGTGTAGACCTTGTCGCTGGTCTTGCCGAAGCCGACGGCCCGGAAACCGCCGTTGTTCGACGGGAGTTTCTGTTTCACGATGTCGGCCTTGATCGTCACACCGAGGTGGTCGGCCTGCCCCGTGAGATCGGCCGAAGCGTGGTAGTCGGCACCCTCCTTCCTGAAACCCTCGTTGCGCAGGTAGCACCACAGGATCGTCGCCATGCCCAGTTCGTGCGCCAGGTCGAACGCGCGGGCGATCTCGACCAGCTGCCGGCGGCTCTCCGGCGAACCGAAGTAAATCGTGGCCCCGACGGCTGCGGCGCCCATGTTCCAGGCATCGCGCACCGTGCCGAACAGCACCTGGTCGTAGGTGTTGGGGTAGGACAGCAGCTCGTTGTGGTTGATTTTGACGATGAAGGGAATTTTGTGCGCGTATTTGCGCGCCACGGCTCCCAGCACGCCGAAAGTCGAGGCGACGGCATTGCAACCGCCCTCGACGGCGAGTCTGACGATGTTTTCCGGATCGAAATAGGCGGGGTTCGGGGCGAACGAAGCCCCCGCGGAGTGCTCGATGCCCTGATCCACGGGCAGGATCGAGACATAGCCCGTGCCGCCCAGCCGTCCGTTGGAGAGAATCCATTGCAGACTGCCCAGCGTACGGACGCTGCGGTCGGATTCGGCCCAGATGCGGTCCACGGTGTCGGGTCCCGGCAGGTACAACGACTTTTTGTCGATGGTGCGGCATACGTGGGAGAGGTAGTAGCCGGCCTGCTCCCCTAAAATTTCAACTGTCTTGCTCATAATCGCTGTGTTTTGGTCATTTTACGAATCCCGTGCAATTCCGGGTCCAATCAGGTCCCGTTTACGGCCTAAAAGTTACCGAAAAATCCGGGAGGTTGTTCCCGGCGCGGGAGGCGGAGCGCGGATTCGGACCGAATGGTACAGAGGTAGGACAGAAATACGAAGCGGGCGCGCCCGTTCAGGGCATGCGGCGAGGCCCGTTCAAAGCGTTCCGGCTGCTGCGGGCCGGACTACGCAGGGACACAAACCGTCCCGGACGCAGAATTTACCGCCCGGAGCGGACAAAAGTCCGAAACCCGGATACCTATTTTTTGTTGTTGCGGTACTCGGTGGGCGATTCCCCCGCGTGCTTCTTGAAAAAACGCCCGAGGTAGGACTGGTCGGGAAACCGGAGCCGGTAGGCGATCTCCTGCACCGAAAGGTCGGTCGACTGGAGCATCATCTTGATCTCCAGCATCACCGAACGGTCGATGAACTCCTTGGCCGAACTGTGCGCCACGCTGCGCACGATGGTCGACAGGTAACGGGTCGAAATGCAGAGTTTGTCGGCATAAAACGACACTTCGCGCTCCCGGGCGCAATGCTCGTGCACGAGAGCGACGAAACGGTGGAACAGCTCCGACTGCCGCGTAGTCGTCTCCGGCACGCGGTGCTGCCGGGCTGCGAAACGCTGCATCTTGTCGTAACTCTCCAGCAGCAGATTCTGCAAACGGTTCTTGATGATCGTATTGCGGAACACGTTGCCGCGGTCGCGGTAGGTGTAGGCCGCCATCTGGAGCCAGATCGAAGCCCCCTCGACGATCCGCTGGGGCGGATGGGAGATCGGACGCTCACGCAGGGCGTGGAAAAACGAAGGGTCCATCCGGAAGGCCGCCTCGGAAAAGAGATCCCGCGAAAACGAGCAGTAGGCCGCCCTGAAATCCTCCGTGCGGTCGGTGAGCATGAAGATAGATCCGGGCAGCAGCAGCACCATCGTATTGCGGCGCACCTGCCCCTGGTACTGGTTGACGGTGGCGTCGGCGCTGCCGCTGCGACAGAAGAGAATCGCACCTCCTTCCACACGGCAGGCGTAATTGCCGAAAAAGGCGAAATCGGATTCGCCCACAACAAATTGCTCCTCGGGAGTAGTGATTAGCGGATTGACCTGTGGCATACAATTCTTTTTTCGAACAAAAATAATGAAATTTTCGATAAATGTTCCATTTTTATTCCGAAAAGTACCAATTCTGTTCGCAATAAAGGGTACATTGATACCGTTTTTAAAATACTTTTGCACCTGAAAAAGTTTTTTAGTCCAATTAGTTAAAGGAATTGTTATGAAGCAAACATTTGTGAAAGCTGCCGTTTTGGCATGCTGCATGGCGGCCGTCGGATGCAAACAGGCTCCGAGGACAATGGGCCCCGGCGAATACGCTGTAATGACCATCGCCACCACCGACCGGGAAATCCCGAGCAACTACTCGGCGACGATCCGCGGCCGTCAGGACATCGCAATCTATCCGCAGGTTTCGGGAACGATCTCACAGCTCTGCGTCAACGAAGGTCAGAAAGTCGCCAAGGGACAGACCCTTTTCATCATCGACCAGGTTCCCTACAAAGCCGCCTTGCAGACCGCCGAGGCCAACGTCGAGGCCGCCAAAGCCGGCGTAGCCACCGCACAACTCACCTACGACAGCAAGAAGGAGCTTTTCGCCCGCAACGTCGTTTCGCAGTTCGACCTCTCGACGGCCAACAACAACCTGCTGACAGCCAAGGCCCAGCTCGCACAGGCCGAGGCACAGCGCGTGAACGCCGCCAACAACCTCTCCTACACGGTCGTGAAGGCTCCGACCGACGGCGTGGTGGGAACGCTGCCGTACCGCGTCGGCGCGCTGGTGAGCGCTTCGATCCCGCAGCCGCTGACCACCGTATCGGACAACTCGGAGATGTACGTCTACTTCTCGATGACCGAAAACCAGCTCCTGGCCCTGACACGCCAGTACGGCTCGATCGCCGAAACGCTCAAGAGCATGCCGGGCGTACAGTTGCAGCTCAGCGACGGTTCGACCTACGACCAGACGGGCCGCGTGGAGTCGATCAGCGGCGTCATCGACACCTCGACGGGCAGCGTGTCGCTGCGCGCGGCGTTCCCCAACCCGAACGGACTGCTGCACAGCGGCGGTGCGGGCAACATCATCCTGCCGAGCATCTACAAGGATTGCATCGCCGTTCCGCAGGCCGCGACGTTCGAACTCCAGAACAAAGTATATGTATATAAAGTGGTGGACGGCAAGGCCTCTTCGGCGATGATCGACGTCGAGAAGATCTCGAACGGCCGCGAGTATATAGCACGCGCGGGACTCGTGCCGGGCGATGTGATCGTTGCCGAAGGCGTGGGTCTGCTGCGCGAAGGCACGCCCATCGTTCCGAAGGGCCAGGCCGCAGCAGCCGCTGCCGCAGCTCCCGCAACCGACGAGTCCGCCGCTCAAACCCAAACCGAGAAGGAGGAATAACCTATGACACTCAAGCATTTCATAGAACGACCCGTATTGGCGTCGGTCATATCAATCGTAATCGTAATCGCCGGTCTGATCGGTCTGGCGACACTGCCCGTCGAGCAGTATCCCGACATCGCGCCCCCGACGGTCATGGTGCGCGCCTCCTATCCGGGAGCCAGCGCCGAAACGATTCAGAAGTCGGTCATCGTACCGCTCGAACAGGCCATCAACGGTGTGGAGGACATGACCTACATGACCTCCAGCGCAGCCGTCGGCAGCGCCTCCGTGACGATCTATTTCCGCCAGGGAACCAACGCCGACATGGCGGCCGTCAACGTGCAGAACAAAGTGTCACGCGCCACCGGCCAGCTTCCTCCCGAGGTCACGCAGATCGGTGTGACGACCATGAAGCGCCAGACCTCGATGGTCAAGATCTTCTCGCTCTACAGCCCCGATGACTCCTACGACGAGACCTTCCTGTCGAACTACCTGAAGATCAACGTAGAGCCGCGCATCCAGCGTATCCGCGGCGTCGGCGAGGTGTTCACCCTCGGCGCAGAATACTCGATGCGCGTCTGGCTGAAGCCCGACGTAATGGCCCAGTACAAGCTCATCCCGTCGGACGTGACGGCGGCGCTGGCCGAGCAGAACATCGAATCGGCGACCGGTACGCTGGGCGAGAACTCCCAGAACACGTTCCAGTACACGATGAAATACCGCGGACGCCACCAGACGCCCGAAGAGTTCGGTGAAATCGTGCTGCTCTCGAAGCCCGACGGCACGCTCCTGCGTCTGAAGGACATCGCCGACATCGAACTGGGCAGCGAATCCTACGCTTACAAAGGTTACACCAACGGCCATCCGGGCGTCAGCACGATGATCTTCCAGACGGCCGGTTCGAACGCCACGCAGGTCGTGAACGACGTCAACGCCCTGCTCGACGAATTGCAGGCCGAACTGCCGAAAGGCATCGCCATCGCACATCTCCAGAGCGTGAACGACTTCCTCTACGCCTCGATGAAAGAGGTGGTCAAGACCCTGTTCGAGGCCATTCTCCTCGTGATCCTGGTCGTGTACGTCTTCCTGCAGGACATCCGCTCGACGCTCATCCCCACGGTGTCGATTCTCGTGGCGCTGATCGGAACCTTCGGCTTCCTCGCATTCGCCGGATTCTCGATCAACCTGCTGACCCTCTTCGCGCTGGTTCTTGCGATCGGTACGGTCGTCGACGACGCCATCATCGTCGTCGAAGCCGTGCAGGCACGCTTCGACGCGGGCTACAAATCCTCCTACATGGCGACCATCGACGCCATGTCGGGTATCACGTCGGCCATCGTGACCTCGACGCTGGTCTTCATGGCCGTGTTCATCCCCGTCGCCATGATGGGCGGAACGTCGGGCGTCTTCTACACGCAGTTCGGTATCACGATGGCCGTGGCCGTGGGTCTTTCGGCCGTCAACGCCCTTACGCTGTCGCCGGCGCTCTGCGCCATGATCCTGAAGCCGTACCTCGACGAGAACGGCGAGATGCGCGACAACTTCGCGGCGCGTTTCCGCAAGGCCTTCAACACGGCATTCGGAGCCTTGGTCAACAAGTACAAGCACGGCGTGATGCTCTTCATCAAGCACAAGTGGCTGATGTGGTCGACGCTCGGCCTGACCATCGCGGCGCTGGCTCTGCTGATGAACACCACCAAGACGGGTCTGGTTCCCGACGAGGACCAGGGTACGATCATGGTCAACGTCACCACGGCCCCGGGTTCCTCGCTCGCCGAGACCCACAAGGTCATGGAGCAGGTTTCGCAGCGCATCAACGGCATTCCGCAGATTCGCGACTACATGCAGGTGGCCGGTTACGGCATGATCGCCGGACAGGGTTCGTCGTACGGTATGGCCATCATCAAACTCAAGGACTGGGACGAGCGTCCGAACAAGGAGGATGACGTGAACGCCGTCATCGGCCAGATTTACGGCCGCACCGCCGACATCAAGGACGCACAGATCTTCGCCGTGGCTCCGCCGATGATCTCGGGTTACGGAACCTCGACCGGTTTCTCCATGCACCTGCAGGACAAGACCGGCGGCGACCTGACCGAATTCTACAATATTTACCTGCAATTCATCGGCGCGCTGAACCAGCGTCCGGAGATCGCCCGCGCATACTCGACCTTCAACATCAACTTCCCGCAGTACATGGTGGACATCGACGCGGCGAAGGCCAAGCGTGCCGGCATATCGCCGACCTCGATCCTCTCGACGCTGGCAGGCTACTACGGCGGCCAGTATGTTTCGAACATCAACCGGTTCTCGAAGATGTACTACGTGACGATGCAGGCCGATCCGAAATACCGCCTCGACACCGAGTCGCTCAACAACGTCTACGTGCGTTCGAGCAGCGGCGAGATGGCTCCCCTGGGCCAGTTCGTAAATCTGACGAGGGTTTACAGCTCCGAGGTGCTGAACCGCTTCAACATGTACAGTTCGATCGCCGTGAACGGTACGGCCGCCGACGGTTATTCGTCGGGCGACGCCATCCGGGCCATTCAGGAAACGGCCGCGCAGGTGCTTCCGAAGGGCTACGGTTACGAGTTCGACGGCATCACGCGCGAGGAGGCCCAGACGGGCAGCAACACGGTCATCATCTTCGGTATCTGTATCCTGCTGATCTACCTCATCCTGAGCGCGCTGTACGAGAGTTTCCTCATTCCGTTCGCCGTCATTCTGTCGGTTCCGTGCGGTCTGATGGGTTCGTTCCTGCTCGCCAAGATAATGGGACTGGAGAACAACATCTACCTCCAGACGGGTATCATCATGCTGATCGGTCTGTTGTCGAAAACGGCCATCCTGATCACGGAGTACGCCGCCGACCGCCGCGCCGCGGGCATGAGCCTCTCGCAGGCCGCCGTGTCGGCCGCCAAAGCCCGTCTGCGTCCCATTCTGATGACCGTCCTCACCTGCGTGTTCGGTATGATCCCGCTGGTGCTCTCGCACGGCGTAGGCGCAAACGGCAACTCGACCCTCGGTGCAGGTGTCATCGGCGGTATGATCGTAGGTACGCTGGCGCTGCTGTTCCTCGTGCCGACGCTGTTCATCGTCTTCCAGACGTTGCAGGAGAAAGTCAAGCCCCTGGAATTCGATCCCGATCCGCAGTGGGCCGTGCGTGCCGAACTGGAAGAGTGTAAAAACGAGAAAGAGGAGGAGTAACACATGAAAAAGATCCTGATTATATGCGCCGCGGCGGCGCTGACCGGCTGCGGCATCTACAAACCCTATACCCGTCCCGAGGTGACGACCGCAGGACTGTACGGATCGGCGGAGACCGCCGACACGACCACCCTGGGCGACATCCGCTGGCAGGAAATGTTCACCGATCCCCAGTTGCAGGCGCTTATCGCGCTTGCGCTGGAGAACAACACCGACCTGCTGTCGGCAGGCTGGCGCGTGAAGGAGGCCGAGGCGACACTTAAATCGGCGCGTCTGGCCTACCTGCCGTCGTTCAACTTCGCCCCGCAGGGCAGCTTGAGCAGCTTCGACGGCGGACCGACGGCGAAAACCTATTCGATTCCCGTGACGGCCAGCTGGCAGATCGACATCTTCAACGGACTGACCAACGCCAAGCGCAAGGCCAAGGCGCTCTACGCCCAGAGCAAGGAGTACGAGCAGGCCGTGAAGACGCAGCTGATCTCGGGCGTGGCCAATCTCTACTACACGCTGCTGATGCTCGACAGCCAGTACG
>ERZ835080.2354-NODE-2354-length-9994-cov-3.052017_pt1 | contig 9994 bp, 7 predicted proteins | sample MGYA00519688_ERZ835080 | MGnify/ENA primary metagenome ERZ835080 (study PRJEB31850, sample SAMEA3708770) | human gut metagenome | biome: human gut; feature: human-associated habitat; material: faeces | place: China | collected 2014 ... | reverse complement strand
TACCATCAGGTTGAGCTCATGGATCGATAATCAGTATGCGTTGAATCTGCATCGGCGTTGGAAGCTAGTTTCAGTCTATATTATCGTAATGGGGATGTTTCTTTTGCTGAACTACGGTTTAATGGTAACTGCTAAGTTGTTGGCAGGAGCTTCTTACCCGTTTACGTTTCCCAACGGAGGCTGGCGGATTCTTATTACCGTATGGCTGGTAGAGCTCGTCATCCTTGGATTGTTGCTGGCCAATCGCTCCATGCGGAATACGTTAAGATTACAACAGAAAGCGGCTGCCTTGCAAAAAGAGAATAATACGGCACGCTATACTGCTCTACAGAATCAGTTGAATCCTCACTTCTTGTTTAACAGTCTAAATACCTTGATTTCTGAGATTCGCTACAATCCGGCTAATGCGGAATTGTTCACCCAGCATCTTTCGGATGTGTATCGCTATATTCTTCAGTGTCAGAATCAACGGCTGACAACATTGCGGGAGGAACTGGATTTTCTGAACTCTTATATTTTTCTGCATAGGGTTCGTTTGGGTGATTGCATTCATATTGACAACCGTATTCCGAAGACTTGTATGGAGGCTCAGTTGCCTCCGCTTACTATTCAATTGTTAGCGGAGAATGTAATCAAACATAATGTCATTCATACGGGAAAACCGATGACTATCGAATTTCTTTATATGGAAAAGGAACGGGAACTGATCGTCAGAAACCGGATACAAACTAAAAAAACAGTGGTAACTTCCGGAATGGGACTTAAGAACCTTTCTGCCCGATATATGTTGTTGTGCAACCGTGACATTGTGGTAGAAAATGACCGGAAAGAGTTTACCGTAAAAATACCTTTGCTCTATGAATAAGATAAAAGCAGCCATCATAGAAGATGAAATTCCGGCAGCCCGTCTGCTGAGGGATACGTTATTGTCTCTTCGTCCCGATTGGGAGGTACAGTTATTGCCCGGTAATATTGAAGAGGCAGTAGAGTGGTTCGGGCAGCATCCTCATCCGGATATCCTGTTTCTGGATATTCAGCTAACGGATGGCAATTCTTTTCTTTTTATAGAACAGGCGCATCCGGAGAGTATGATTGTATTTACTACTGCTTATGACGAATATGCTGTGCGTGCTTTCTCAGTGAATAGCATTGACTATCTTTTGAAGCCGATTCATGAAGACCGCCTGATGCAGACCATTCAACGTTTTGAAGGATTGACAAAGAACTACATCCATGATTTCAATCAGGAAAGCCGGATGCTGGAAATATTGCAGCAACTTTCTGCTGCGCAGGAGACCTCTGTCTCTGTGCAGAAAAAAGTATCGTACTCGTTTCCTTATTTCTAGTGGCGAGAAACTATTCACCTTACAGGTGAGTGATATCGCTTACTTTTATTCGGAAAATAAGCTCACCTTTGCCGTAACCCATAAGAATCGTGAGTATCTCATTGATCTGGCACTAGACCGATTGAGTGAACAACTCGATCCGGATCACTTTTTCCGGACGAATCGTCAGACATTAGTCTGTATTGATGCCATTCAGCGTATTGAATCCTATTTCTTAGGAAAGGCAATCGTTCATGTACAACCACCTTTCAAAGATAAGATAATGATAAGTAAAGACAAGATGGCTTCATTCAGAATGTGGCTGAATTATTAGCTGTTTTGTTATCTTCCAAAAGGGAATTGATTTCCCCTATAGCAATACAATACGTTTTTGCATGATATCTGTCAGTTGCGCTTTCAACTGACGGGCATTGATAGGTTTCGGCATATACCCGTCAAAACCACTTTCCATCACCCGTTGTTCGTCTGAAGCATATGCAAAAGCCGTAATGGCGATAATCGGTACTTTGGCAGAGTACTTGCGGATTTCTTTGGTTGCTTCATATCCATCCAGGACAGGCATATTGATATCCATTAATATAATTTGCGGATTATGCTCCTTGAACATGTTTACAGCTTCCTGACCATCCCAGGCATGAAGCAGATGATAATCATATTTTAGAATAGATTCGAACAACTTATAATTGCTTTCATTATCTTCAGCAATCAAAATTACTAGCTTATCCTTTTCTATGGCAATAGGTTGTATGTCCTTTGGAAGGCTCTTCTTAACAGTCTCTGCTTGTTTGTAAGGCAAAGTGAACCAGAATGTAGAGCCGTTTCCTTCTTCTGATTCTACCCCGATTTTACCTCCCATGTGTTCAACAAGTGTCTGGCAGATTGAGAGTCCTAAACCCGTACCTTGTGCAAATGAATTTAATTTGACGAAACGTCCAAAAATACTTTTTTGCTTATCTTGAGGAATGCCGCAACCTGTATCAGCCACATAGAAATATAATTCATTGTTCTGACGTTTGTATCCAAATCGGATACTACCTTGAATGGTGAATTTTATGGCATTCGTCACCAGGTTAATAATTAACTGAGATAACCTGTTCTTTTCTATATGTGCGAAACATGGTTCTTCAGGAGCTACGAATTCCAGTTTGACAGCATCCGATTTAAGTTTCAGTTGACACATGTTTTCCAGGTCTTTCATTAAATCATTGATTTCAACATTGGAATAGTGCAGGTCCAATGTTCCTGCTTCTATTTTTGATAAATCAAGGATATCACTGATGAGCTGCAATAATAACGTATTATTGTTTTCAATGATACTGACATATTCTTGTTTTTCCTCTTCTTCTTCGGTGGATGCCAATATACCGGAGAAACCGACGATAGCATTTAGAGGAGTACGAATTTCATGACTCATGTTGGCAAGGAAAGCAGACTTCAGCCGATTGGACTCTTCGGCACGGTTTTTGGCATTAATCAGTTCCATCTCCATTTTTTTTCGTTCAGTGATAACGAGTGAGGAGCCAACAAGAGTCAATGGGTTGCCATTTTCGTCCCGCGTTTCAACGGCTGCTTGGGCTTCCACCCATTCTATCCTATGAAATCCTTTTTGTGTGCTGACTACGCGATATTCTTCTTTTACTTTTTCCGAATGACCGTCTATTAAGTTCTGATAAGCCTGTTCTACCCGTTTCCGGTCTTCCTTAAATATCTTGGAAAAATAGTGATAGTCGGGTACTGCCAGTTGTTCTTCGGCAACGTCTTTTCCTTGTGTGCTAAGTTCTATCGGTTTGTTGATGTCGCGTAAAATTGTTTTACTTCGCAAATCCCATTTCCATGGCACGATATTAGCTACGTCAAGTGACATGGCGAGTTTGTTGTTGATAGTGCTTAGCTTTTGTTGTGCCTTATGGAGCTCTGTGCTGTTCAGGCAAAATACATCAATCATATTATTTTGCCGGTTTGCTTTAAGTACTATATCGTAGAAGGTATCTATTTTTTTGAAATAGTAGGGGAATGTTATTACTTTATTTTCTGATAAGGCTATTTGAGTGAAGTGCAGGAAGTCCGGCATTGATTCTGGAAATATTTCACTCGCTTTTTTCCCGACAACTTCTTCTTTGCGGAAAAAGTTTTTCTCAAAATGCGCATTCACATTGCGGTAAATCAGTTCTACGGGAATGCCATTTTTATCAGCAAGCACTTCTTCCTGCATATAGAGAATGGGCATGTTATTAACCAGATTCTTATAATTTGTCATTGCGTCAATTTCTTTTTGCTGTGCTTTTTTGATGCTATTCAGGCTATGGATACGATAAAAGAATACGATTGCCAGTAATATCATAAAAGACAAGGTACCCATAATGAAATATTTGTTCTGTTTCCAGAATCCAAGCGGTTTATTCAGAAAATGTGTGTTTGGAGGACACATGGAAGGAGAGAATCCTTTACGGAGTAATATCGTATAGTTGATAATAGGTGCGCCATCTGATGGCATATAAAAGGGAATTTCTCTAGCCGGCTTTCCTGTAAGTATTTCTGAAATGGTATGAATTAATTGCAGGTTATAGTGTTTTTGGTCATAAGTATAACCACCTATCATGCCACCGTTTTCTTCTGTTATATCAGCCATATTAAGGGTGAAAATTGGAGCTGTAGTTGTTACGATAAGTTTGTGAGCATTGGTAACCAATGAAGTATTACCTGCAAATGTCGTTTTGTAGAACCAGGAAGCAAATAAAATTCCGGTTGTATTCGGATCAACATGATACAATGAATCCAATAATTGGTTCGTTGTCATTTTTTGTGGCGTGATGTACTGGTATTCAATATTAGGATTTATGGCTTTTAACTTTGTCTGTATTTCCAAATTATTGGTCTGATTGATTTCTCGCTCGTCACCGATAAATATGAATTTCTTCATATCAGGGATTATGTGAGAAATCAGTTGGATATTTTCCCGTAAATAAAGGTTTGAATATAAAAGTACCAGATTGTAGGGATCGGCAAGTTGGGAGATCGGAACACGCTCCGCTTGTGTAACTGGTTGTTTGTAGATGTAGGTGTCTTTAGGACCTATAAACTTTTCTTCCGAACAGAGTACAATAGGAATGTCTCCCCAAAGCTCTCTATATTCATCACGTAGTAATAGAGAAGGGTTTCCCAATAATATTAGCAGCCGTGGGCGATGATGCTCGTATTTTTGAGATATCATATTCTTGAATTCTCCTAAAATCGTATCGTTATCGATCATTAAAGTATTCATATGTTCCGCATATAATGCCAGTTTTGGGTTCTTTTGAACGTACTCCGATACGGTTGAAATCATCCTGTTACTCCAAGGAGAAGATTCTGCATAGGAATTGATGCATAAAATATAGTTTGAAATATCTATGTGGTCTCTTTGTGCTAAAATAGGAGTAATAGATATGAAACATAGAAAAAATGCTAGCACATATTTTTTCATATTCATGAGAGTATGATGTTTGTGTTCGATATATTATTTATTGATTTGATACGGGCAAAAGTACTAAAAACAATCTGAAAAACGATGGCATCCAATTAAAAAATAATAAAGTAGATGTATTGTTCAAGGAATTTCGAATCCGACCTTATGCGGATGTGTAAACCAAAAATATGTAGGTGTACGAAAAAGGATACACTTGTTTTTATCAATAATTGGCCTATTGTTGTCTGTTTTTATTAATGAATGAAGCTGCAATATTTGCTTGTTAAAAGCAGAATGCGTAAATTGTTGATTATGAATGTTGTATGGGTGACTGTTTTTTCCTTTAAAACCAACGATCCGTTGGTTTTAAAGGAAGGACCCGTTGCACACCGAGGAACGGGCCGTTGGTTTTAAAGGAACGAATGAGTTTATTATTCAATTGTATGAATAATTCTTTTTGTGTGTGGATTTATTCCTTTCTATACTTTCCGGCATTATTTCAATGCTTCTATGACTTTCGGCAACATTGTCCAGATCGTATTCTCATCTTGTGCAGTAAAGAAGTTGCCATCTATCTCAGATTTTTCATCCGTGGCAATTCCGTTTTGAATGGCAGGTTTGGCCAGCGGATGGACAGCGACTTTTTTACCTTTTGTTATACCTGTAAAGTCAAACATCATTGCACCGGCACAGTGTCCGATCATCATCTTTCCTTTTTCTCCGAAAGTCTTGATGACTTCCATCAAGTCCACATTGTATGGCTGGTTTGCATACTGCTGGAATACAGGTACTGCATCTCCACAGGAGAATACAAGTGCATCAAATTCGTCTTCATGCCCTTTTAGATTAGCAATCACATCATCTACTATTAGGACCATTCCTGAATTGGTTTTGATCTCTTTCGTATCCGATACGGCAAATACTTTATAGGAAATGCCATTTTCGAAAAAGGCTTCCAAGTATTGGAATAAACCACAACCATTTACCGGATTCACTGCTAAAACTGCTACTTTCTTTGCCATAATCATAATTATTTAAATGAAACAATAGTTATTTTTAGTAAGTTTATTACTTTTGTGATGCAAATGTATCTACCTTAATTGAAAAATACAAGAACGAACCTCAGAATAAGGTAGTTACATGGAAGTAACTATTGTTGAAACTCAGTATAATACAAAACGTTAAAAAGATGAAAAACTTTCACCCGACAGGGAATTGCCCTGTAAGAGATGTCATAAGCCGCTTGGGAGACAAATGGTCGATGCTGGTACTGATAACTTTGAATGCGAATGGTACGATGCGTTTTAGCGATATTCATAAAACGATAGAGGATATTTCACAGCGGATGCTGACTGTTACTCTTCGTACGCTCGAATCTGACGGTTTGATTGAACGGAAAATATATGCGGAAGTACCTCCCCGTGTAGAGTATTATCTGACAGATACAGGAGGAACTTTGATTCCGCATATTGAAGGATTAGTGGGCTGGGCTTTGGAAAATATGGATACGATTCTGGAGCATAGAAAAAGTAACTGACCGGATTATGAATAAAGTAGTGGATACTGTTCTACAAAGTATTCACTATTTTATTTCATTCCATTTCGGCGGAGTTGTATTTAATAGATTGCGCACGAAGAAGTCGTAGCGTTTATGTTCACCGAAACTTTCTCCCATAGTGTGGTGAGCACCGGGAATAACCACTAACTCAAAATCTTTATTGGCTTTGATCAACGCATTTGCTACCTGCATGGTAGAAGCCGGATCTACGTTATCATCCATTTCACCTACTACCAGCATTAACGGGCGACTGAGTAAGTGAGCATTCTCAACATTCGATCCTTCTTTATATTGTTCACCAACCGGATAACCCAGCCATTGTTCATTCCACCATATCTTATCCATACGATTGTCATGGCAGCCACAGGCAGAATATGCTGCTTTATAAAATTCGGGATGAAACAGTACTGCTGTCATTGATTCCTGTCCACCTGCGGAACAACCATAAATTCCGACACGATCTATGTCCATATAAGGGTACTTTTGGGCAGCGGATTTTATCCAGGCAATATGATCGGGCAATCCGGCATCTTTCAGATTCTTGTAACATACGTTTTCGAAAGTGCGTGAACGGAAAGAAGTTCCCATCCCATCTACCATGACAACAATAAAACCGAGTTCGGCAATACCACTCATAAAGTAGTTATAAGGAATAAAGGTTTTGGGTACGTATTGATTACCCGGTCCTTGATAGATATACTCCAAAACGGGGTATTTTTTGTCAGGATCAAAATTGCTGGGACGAATGATGATTCCCCACATATCCGTTTTTCCGTCACGACCTTTGGCGGTGAATACTTCGGGAGCTTTCCAGCCTTCAGCTTCCAGACGACTGATATCAGCCGTTTCAAGTGGCATGATGACTTTTCCGTTTTTGGCATCCCGGAGTACGGCTACAGGAGCTTTGTCTACCATAGAATATACATCAACTAAATATTGCATATCTTTTGAGAACCATGCATTATGCATTCCTTCTGTCGGAGTGAGACAAGTGAGATTCTTACCGTCGAAGCCGATACGATAATAACGGATCAGGTAGGGATCTTCTTTAGCTTGTACGCCATTTGCCGAGAAATAAATAAGTTGGTTGGTTTCATCTACCCGGAGGATATCACGTACGTACCATTCGCCTTTGGTTATCTGACGAATAGGCTGGGCTGTAGTACGGTCATACATATACAGGTGATTCCAGTTGTCACGTTCACTCATCCATATCATTCGTTTTCCATTTTGTAAATCATGTCGGAAACGACGGGAATAATTAACGTATTTGTCGCTTGTCTCTTCTATTAACGGGCGTACCTTTCCTGTTGCGGCAGAAAATTCCAATACCCGGTAGACCTGATGTCCGCGCTGATTGTATTCGAAAGTGATGGCTTGACTGTCGCTGTTCCATTCGGGGGCCGTAATGTAATATTGTTGAGAGAATAAATCTGTCGATGGAATCACACTGTGTCCTGTTTCCACATCGTATATGCAGGGTATCTTAAACGGAAGTTCATCGCCCGGTTTGGCATACTCTTGTTTGTGGAGTTTGGGTTGAAGCTGATCGCTTGGGGAGGATTCCACATAATATACATAACGTTTTTCTACCGGACGAATCTTGCAGGAAGCGACTTTTTTGCTGTCGGGAGACCAGCGGATATAGGCTGAGTAATAATTTCCCAAAGTACCGTCCAGACTTAGCTGTTTTTCTTTTCCGGTAGCTGTTTCTTTTACATATATATTATGATTCTTAATGAATGCTGTATATTTCTTGTCAGGAGAGGTGACGGGAGCAGCCGTCTTTTCATCATCTGTTTCCATCCAGTGGCGTTGTTTGCGTGGAGTGGGCAGAGCACCTTCATCTGTCAGCTGATTTTTGTCGATGACATACATCCAGCGATGATTGTTGAAAACGAAATGTAGCGTATCCAGTCCGTTGTTGACAGACAGACGATCCAGATAAAGAGAAGTGGCTTCTATTTTGCGTCCCGATGCCTCACTTAAAGCTGCTGCCACGAGTTTGTGGTCAAACAAGTCTTTTCTGTTTTGAGTGTCGGCATCCACTAATACATAGATACGTCCGTCGGGAGTATTTCGTACATACCAGAAATAATGCGTTTTACCAATCCACTCCGGATTGACATTGGAATAGAATACTTTGTTTGCACTGAATTTTTCTCCTGCTGAGTAAGCACGACGGTAATCTTCTATAGTACCTTGTGCGATGGCTATGTTTGTGCAGAAAAGCATGGCTGCTAATAGTAGGTTTTTCATGGCTCGTTAATTAATTTTTGCCAACAAAGTAAACGATAATAATAAGAGAAAACAAGTGCATTGTATTATTTTTCTATTGATTTGGATGATTGTTTGATTCTTTAGTACACCTTTAAATTGGAGAATGACTACTTCCTTGAAATGGAAGTCAGTGGTGTGGTGCGTGAATAGTATTCGGAAATATTTTGTTGTATTATACGGAAGAAGCTGCTCAGGAGTTTTCGGGAACAGTATATGTTCCCGAAGACGTGGAGAAAATACTTCTCTGATATATGTGATGCAGCAAGCTGCTATCAATTTATCCCTTTACGCCCATAAATTTGAAAGGCAACGCTGTTTTAAAATTCTTGGCTGTATTTCCATGATACATTTCTCCATTGGCAATAGACAGTTTGAACACCGGAGCCCCTTCCGATAAATCGAAATCTTTCAGATTTACCCAAAAGGTATTCGGAGTCAGACTTGATTCGAAAAAGTATCTCAGGTTCTTGCTTTCCGAAACGGTTCTCCATTGCGTAGTGGAAATCTCGGGACTTTCGGGAGTGGATATCCCGTAAGGAACAGAAGCATTGCGTACAACACTGAATACACTGGCAACAGCTATTCTTTCATCATCGGTCTCGGGCAATGCGTTGATGTAGAAGCTGGCTCTGGCAAAGCGGTCGGCAGCGCGATTCGTACCGGGCAGAAAGCTCAGTCCTCCTATCGATTTCCAGTATTCGCTCAGTGCCAGTTGCTTGTTGTAAGTAGGAGAGTTGGTCATAACCTTGTATTCCTTACTGTGATATACCGTGAGTTTCCCACCGATATATTCAAAAATGGCACAGTCACCTGTAGCATCCGAAATAGATAAATGTAAAGTAGCCAACCGGGAACCGTCCGGCATCATATCCGAAACGACCTGAAAGGTATCTTTGTCAATGTATGCTACGGCTTCTTCTACGGTGGCAAAATTGTCCAGCATATATTGCACCCAGGCTGTAATGGCAAGTCCCGGTTTATTCTTATCTCTTACGGGGTATTCGGTTTCGGGCAACCAAAGCAGATTGGCGACCAATCCTTTCTCATTCATACCGTCCGTACTGGCGATCTCGAAAGCGGAAGTCACTACGCTACCGTATCTGGAAGTCCATTCCAGCGAGTTCTCTCCGGTTTCTCCGTTCCGTTTCATCCCTCTGGGAAACACCCAAAGGTTGCTGTGCATATCTGTTTTCCAGTCCATAGAACGACCGGTTGCTACCATACCATTGCTTCCTGAATAAACGACTCTCGTACACATAATTTCGATTTTTAGTTATAGGTTTATTATTGGTTATTCATCTGTGAGATACAACCTGTTCGGAATTCTGTCACAGAACTATCAGTCACGATAGTGACAAGTTAACA
>ERZ835080.2346-NODE-2346-length-10030-cov-3.435990_pt1 | contig 10030 bp, 5 predicted proteins | sample MGYA00519688_ERZ835080 | MGnify/ENA primary metagenome ERZ835080 (study PRJEB31850, sample SAMEA3708770) | human gut metagenome | biome: human gut; feature: human-associated habitat; material: faeces | place: China | collected 2014 ... | reverse complement strand
ACCGATCGGCAAGAGATATGGGAAGTGCACTCTTCTGCAAATCTCTTATCGTAATCTCCTGTGCAGATACAGAAACAGAGAAAAACAACAAAAAAGACAAACCAATTGTTTTTCTATTTCCGGTAAGAACAGTCAATTTCCTGTTCAGAATTCTGAAACGAGAATCCTTATGTGCAAAAATCGAAATCATACCCAATAACAACATGGCATACCCGATATATGTTACAGATGTACCGAACGTATCATTATTTACCGAAAGAACAGTTCCCTGTTCATCGGTATCATAAGATGATTGATACAAACGATAGTTCTGTTCATATACAACTCTATTCATGTATATCTTTTCTTCCCGAACCGTACCTCCTGAAATAAGGATCAAATCACTCTCAAAAGAAGAAGGACTATGTGAACCCGGATAGCGAATCAATCTGAAATCCTGAAGACGAATCGTAAACGGTAACGTCTTGAAAACAGAACCATAAGCAATGGATATGTCGACATTTCCGACTTTTACATTCTCCGGCTCGCCGACCTGATAATCTTTCCCCGACAAAAAGACCGTACGTTCATCATTTCCGACTCTCAAAGACATTTCCAATAAATGATCGCCATTTTGCAACGGTGAATATTTTACTTTATCAAGTCTGATACGGATTTTCTTATCTTCCAAACTGATTATTTCAGAAAAAGGCTGCGTAAACAATGAGTTGATCTCTACCGGAAATTCAAAATTTACAGAATGCCCTTTACTCTCGGCTACACCGGAAATGTAACACTGGTGTGTTAACATCCGGGACGTTTGTTCTCCCTCCCGAATATGTATAATCCCTTCATATCCCCAAATGCGGGTGATCAACGCTCCGGCTAACACGACAGCAAAAGCCCAATGAAATATAATAACCCCATATTTCCGATGCCTCCATAAATGTACTTTCAATGAAATCCCGACAAAATTTATGATTAAAAGCAGTTGTAAGAGATAGAACAGGACATTGTTATACACAACCGCACGAGCTGCCGAAGATCCGTAACGACTTTCGATAAATGTCGCAGCAGCCAATAATACGGCATATAACGCCAATAATATCAGCATCAATTTATAAGAGGTAAAAAAGGATAAACAACGGATACTTTTTTTCATGTGATTATTTTCTTCCGGTATAGAGAACTCAAATTATTTTTCTTTCTCCTGCATTAATAAATCATACATTTTATTCGCCATCATTTTCGCACCCTCAGCATTGGGATGTATTTTATCTTTCAATAAATCGGGACGATCTTCCAATAAAGGATGCATATCAATAATTTCTACTCCCTCTTTACTCGCTGCTTTTTTAGTCATAGGAACAATATCCCTTGCAATAACTGTATCCCATATCCCGGTTGTATCGGTCACGAACGAAACAATAGGCGTCAACAATATAACTCGTGGATTCGAAGGCAGATTTCCTAAAAGAACGTATCATGGCTCTGCAATCAGCCTCAAACTCATTCAGATACTTCCGATTAATCAATTTACTGTCATTTCCTCCCAAATCGATAAACACAACATCCGGACTACAAGATAATGCTTGCAGATACTCCTTTGTATTCCAATAAGACAGATTGCCTTTTTTCAACATCGTGCAACCGCTTACCCCGTAATTGAACACTTCATACCCTACACCAAGCAATGCCCCCAACTGAGCCGGATAAGCATACTTCTCTCTTTCCGGTATCGTAGCGCCATAAGTAATACTCGCTCCTATACAAGCTACACGCTGTGCATACATTTTTGCATTTCCTAAAAAGAATATAAAAACACAGATCAAATATTTATACATATATAATCAATCATTAAATCTAAAAAAGAGTGAAGATGCCGACTAATAAAAATATCTCCACTCTTTCCCATCTTTCATAGCTAAATTTTACACAAACATTCTTTATGTTATTTTCAAAAACATTTTTTCAGCTCCAACAAGAAACAAATCAAAAGAATAAACTCAAAAAGATCAAATATATATTTTTATCGCAAAACTTAAACAGGCTCTTTATATTTTTTTATCTGCAAATTTCATATACCGCACCTGCTGTTGTAATAAATGATATTTTATCATTATCGATGACTTTTTTTGCTACAGTATCTCCATTTTTCGACTTAACTATCAAATTTTTTGCGTCAGGATATTTTATAACGCATTCTTTGCCTGAATTAGAAGTTAGCTCGGCCGTAACGAGAACTCCGTTTTTCCATTCGGCATCGATCTCAAAATTTCCTCTCGCTTTTAACCCCTCGAATGTTCCATTCGCCCAATCATCCGGTATGGCAGGAAGCAATTCTATATAACCGCCTTGACTTTGAAGCAACATCTCCGCAATACCCGAAGTTGCTCCAAAATTTCCATCTATCTGGAAAGGCGGATGCGTATCGAACAAATTCTGATAAACTCCTCCGATATTAGCCGGATTACCTGTATATGTAAGGGTCAGCGCCTCTTTCAATAATTTATGAGCGCGGTTACCGTCTCTCAGACGAGCCCAGAAATTAATCTTCCATGCTTTACTCCAGCCCGTACCGCCATCACCTCTTGTTTCCAAAGTTTTTTTCATTGCCTCCACATACTTATCTTCCTGTACGCTTCTTCCGGCAACAATCTGCGATCCCGGATGCAACCAAAACAGATGATTGACATGTCTGTGCTGCCCGTCTCCGGTTATATCTTTCGTTACTTCGTCTTTCCACTCCATAAACTGTCCGCCTAATCCTATTTGAGGACCTGCCAATTTACTTTTCGCCGCCTTTATCTCGGCAACCTCTTTCGTATCTTTTCCCAAATCCTCACTCGCTTTAATTACAATATCGAATATTTCGGCAATCATCGCCTGGACCGTAGAACAGCCTAATGAATATTCGCCATGTTCAGGAGAATGAGACGGATTAGCGACCAACGTTCCATCCCGTTCATCCGTCCACAAGTTATCCACCCAAAACAAGGCTGCGCCTAAAAGCGTATTATAGTTTTGTTCCAAAAATTTCTTGTCACAATTAAATTGATAATACTCCCATATATCCTGACACATCCATGCTGCCCCGGCAGGAAAATGAAATGCCCCGTAACTCGTTCCCGGAGCAGTATTCCCCCATATATTATTTTCATGATGCGTTACCCAACCACGCACATCACCGCCATCAGGTTTGCAATAATAGTGCCGAGCTGTTATCTTGCCTCTGGGAACTAAACTGTTAATATAAGAAATCAACGGTATATGACAAGGGCTTAAATTGGTTTGCTGTGCCGGCCAATAATTCATCTGTACGTTAATATTGGTATGATAATCGGCATTCCACGGATTGGACAATCTTTCGCCCCATACACCTTGTAAATTCGCCGGCAAAGAGTTCTCCCGAGAGGAAGCGATCAGCAAATATCGTCCGAATTGATAATATAACATTTCGGTATATAGATTTTCTTCAACAGTATTGCCTTTGTAAAAATCTTTCAACAATATATCGGTAGTCTTAGTCGGCATTCCGGTTATATTTCCCAAATTCAAACTCATTCTGTCATACAATGCCTTATAATCCTTTTTATGCGAAGAGAGTAAATCTTCGTATGTTTTCGACTCTGCCACCATCAGCGTCTGTTTTACGGTCGTCAGAGGATCTTCATCCGAGAAATAATCGAATTTTTCATCCATAGACTGCTGATAATTCGTTGCTGCAGACATAAGCAAGATCACTTCATCAGCATCTTTCACTCGAATTTTTTTATTACCGACAACTTCAGAATGCCCACCTTTATTCAACACTTTTACTTGCTGGGCAAACTTCAATCCGTTTTCCTTATGCAAAACAGGTTGTCCCGTCATCGTTATTGTATTTCCAGATGCAGATATTTGCTTTTTTGACTGAAGGGACGTTATCGCAAATGTACGAGAGATTTTACCCTTTTTATCTGCCTTCAATCGCATTACCATTACATTATCCGGATAACTCATAAAACATTCACGGGTAAACGTCGTTCCGTTCTCCTTATAAGTTACCGAATGTACTGCATTATCTATATCAAGCATCCGCACATAATCACTATACGGCTCTAAAGGTTCATCTAATTGTTCATATTCGAGCTCTATATCCGATAGTTGCGGAGGTGTAGTCATATTGCCGGCTGCAACACCTGTAATCTCTAATTTAAAAAATTTATAACTCACTTCTCTTTTTAACGGAAACTTCAAAGTTTTTTTACGACTCTCAAAACTTATATTAGACTGTTTATCAATCAATAAATATCTTTTACCATCATTTGAACCATAAAAATTCCACGATATGGGATCTCTATCCGGAACATCATCTCCCGATGTAAGACTATAAGATTTTATTTTCTGTTTCGTCTCGTACTCCCAAGCAACATAACAGGGAAATTTCTGTTGAAACCCTTTATCAGCATACCATTTCGTATCACGATTTCCGTCAAACAATTTATCCACCCGCTGATCATAATTATTGATATTATCACAATCACTATCAAATCTTATGACATCCGGAATAACCAATGAATTATAGGCTATTTCAATATTACCTAAAGTCTGATACGAACCAAAATTATTCTTAGTTCCGCGAAGACTTTCGATGAGAGGTTTTATTCCGTCTTTTTCCTCATTACCATAATCTTTGGTAATCAACTTTCCGGTAGAATTAAAATGAGCAGCATCATTTTTAGAAAATTCATTCATTTTCTGCTGTAAAGCTCTCCTGACTTTCTGCAAATTAGCTCTATTTTCTGCAGGTGTTCCCAAATGCCCCCCATCATAATCAGGATTCTCTCCCGGACCACCGGACCATAACGAATGCTCATTAACTTGAATGACATCCCGATAAACATCGCCGAAAATCATAGCCCCCATATATCCGTTACCGATAGGAAGAGCTTCGCTTTCCCATACTTTAGCCGGTTTATTATACACAGCTTTCATTTCAGGCTGACGAAAACCAGAAAAAGATGCAGCATCTGTTTTCCAAGGACACAGGAATATCAACAGCATTCCCCAATAAATTCTACTTATTCCTCTCATCTTATAGATAAATTTCATATTAAAAACATATTTATTCGACCGACAACAGGAACTCATTCACCAATTAAAAAAGTAACATTATTTCTCTCTGTTACTTATTCTCCAACTAAAAAGATTCCTGATATCATCTTCAAAAGGGAAACTGAGACATCCTGTTCATTACTGGTCCTTTCATAACCTACCCAATAATACATCAACATCTAATGATCAGTAATAAAGTTCTTATTCAAGATTCTAACCTTACGAAGAATTTTAATTACAGATCAAATATAAAAATTGTTTTTCGATATAAAAAGGAATTAAAAATAATTTGAAGACTTTATAACTATGCGAAAACTTTACAATTCAAAATCAATCATACAGAAGCGATTCCTTCTATTTCTATCAATAATTCATCCCGACACACATCAGCTAAAAGATAAATAGACTCAACATCGGAATATAGCTTTTCAACAATCACTCGGACATTTTCCATTAAAGAAATATCTTTCAGATATACTCGGCAACTTTTTAATCTATAAGAAGACCCGAAAAACAAAATACCTTGCCTTCGAATATTTTCTTCTGAAATCAGATAATCGATATTTTCTATTGTTGCTTGAGTCTGCTTTTCAATACCGACTTCCAAAAGACTTTCTTCTCCACGTATAGCTGCAGTTCCCGACACATAAACTATTTCATATTTTTCCTGCTTTACCCGTTTAGCACGTTCAAATTTAGGAGTAGTTCTACTTTGAAAACGAGGATCTTTCTCTCCGAATAGAACACCTTGCGAATAAGCATGTGCCGCAACTTGCCAACCATTATCTATTGCATCGATCTTTATAGAAGCGTCATCCGCATAAACCGCATTGATATCGACAACAATTCCTCCACACGCCATTCCTATTCCTGTTGCCGCAGGATAACCTTCAGGCCATTGTGAATAATTATAAAAAAAACTTCGTGCATCATTAAAATCCTGATAATGTTGATGTTCTCCGTCAAATGCCGTAATCTGTTCAATATAATTCCATTGTCGGACGATAGAATGTACAGGCATGTTCTCTATCTGCAATATCTTTTCGACAATATCAAATACATTGTAAGATTGAACGGAAAAACTTTCGTCTAAATTATCGCTCATTACTCCTCCTAAAAAGAGATGTTTCACATGAGAGGATGTCACTGTAATATAAAAATTTGTCCACAACGATTTATATTCAACCGTCTCCCCTTGAAGTATTTTCAATTCATGAGCTTCCATAACCAAACCGCTACCGTCCAAGGGTTTCTGAGCTACATAACTAATTACAGGGAGTTTATCTCCAAAATGGATATCGGCTTCTTTTCGAATAATATCAAGCTCTTCCCGATAACGGACATTATCCGTAACGTCTCCGAAAAAGACCAGACGGACAGGGACATTTTTCGGTTGATACCTATTCAATAAAGACCTTACCATGGCAGAAAAGTCCGCCTGGCTTTCCCTTAAAGAGCGACATATATAACGACAATCATTCATTCCTGCTATTCTTATTTTTTCGCAATATTTTTTGCAACGCTTAATTTTGATACAAAAGTACAAAATGATACAATCTTGTTGCAATACCTAAAAATAGGTAAAAATAAAAATGCCCGAACATCAAATGACGACCGGACATTCTTAAAGCCTATCTAAATTTTACGATGAGGAAATTCTCAAACTCGACCTGTACAAAATTCAAACAGACTCTTACCCCTAATAATGAAAACCTAATAATTATTTATTTACTATCTACAGGTCCGTCCAACAATAAATCGTGCTGTACCTTTTTACTTTTTCCAGACTGTACATTATCCTTATTCAAATCTATTTTCATCACAGAAAAAAGTCGTTCCCAAAAAGCCGCAGTCTCTTTTGTATCGACAAGATAGTTTATAGAAGAAACTGCTATCACCGATTTTCCTAAAGGATAGGTAACCATTGCTACCCCTGATGGTTTCTGTAGCTTTTCATATAATACTACTTGTGCACATTTCCTATTCTCCGGAGCCCGATTAAAGAGAGACCAATCGACTCCCGAGGCATCGAAAACGATAGTTCCCTCATCGACAAAAGCTCCTGAGAGTCCCTGTTTAAGGATGGGTTCTTTACTATCTATTTCTGAAAAATAAAGTGCCGGGACAGTAAAATATCCTCCCCATTCAGATCTTTCACCGGGATTAAATGCCGTCGCCGTTCTATTTGTCGTTTCAATATTTGCAGGCAATAACGGTAAAATCTTCGAATCAATACCTTTAGTGGCCGTCATTATCAGAATCGTACGACCGGATTTTTTAGCAGATTTCATAACAGCGGCAAATTGCTTCAATTGATCGTCACCGATGTTCTCTCCATCAACAATTACCACAGAAGACTTTTTATTCTTAGAAAACGTTATCCCTGTTTTTCTTAAATGACCAGCCAATGCTCCGGTTTTATCTCCGATAAAAAATACTTCGGAATGCACCGGCTGAGGAAGAGCTGCGGGTTTCGGAATTTTCAACTCCGTATAATGATCCCATTCGCAAGGTTTATCTGCTAATGCAGCCTTTAAGGCATGAAACATAGGCAACGGTTTATAGAGAGGCAATGAAGGATCGATTCCCGGATTAAAAGTTGTCACATAAGGCGGAATGCGCTCAAATTGATATCCAGGCTTACCCTCTTCATAAACTTTTCCGGCAAATACACCGTCCTGCCCATCCGGTAAACGGGAATAATCGCCATAACCGAGATTCAGATGTTCCAATCCGAACCAACAAACTTCGGACGGTGAATAATAAGCCAAAAACGGTTTTGCCATTTTCTGTACATTCTGATATACATCTACTGCCAAAGCTTCATTACGTCCGTAATAAGAAATATATGGCTTATCTCCTGCAAACTGATACAATTGATCAGGTTTCCCATAATAGGTGGCTCCCGATTCTCCGACAATCATCGGTTTATCTTTCTTCTCCGGTAATAAATCCAATTTCAGCCCGTGCCCGAAATGCTTACTCCACACAGGCAATCGCCCGTCTAAATCCCGGTCTCCGTCACAAGTTATAAAACCCCTCGTCGGATCCCATGCCGGCACACGATCTGCAAGTTCTACAATTTTATCATCCCATTTTTTCGCCACCTCTTTAGACGGTTTATTTAAAAGAGCAATAGCAAATAATTCATTACCGACACTCCAACCGATTACAGAAGGGTGATTTCTGTCTCGAAGAATCAGACGTTCCAAATGTTCCGCATAATGTTCCCAAGCTTCAGGTGCTTCAAAATTAAGATTGATAGAACTTCCGAACAATCCGGTTTCATCCAATACCATAATTCCCATCTCATCCGCCAAATCATAATACACACGCGGCCACGGCTGTGCGTGAGGACGTACCGAATTCCCTCCAAAATCCTTAATCATCTGCAACCATGCCCAAGCAAAACGACGTGAACAGATATAAGGACCGAAAGGGTGCTGTATATCACCGACACACTGAATTTTCTTACCGTTCAACAAAAAGTCTGTTCCCGACAGTTTGAACTGACGCCATCCGAAACGAATATCCTTAATATCATACGTTTGTTTCTTATCTGAAATTTTCAAAGAAAGCATATACAAATTAGGGGTTTCGGGTGACCAAAGTTTCAATCGATTTCCTACTTTAGTTTGCAAAGTTACTTTTTGTGTTTCTCCCGGTTTTAAAGTCACAGATACCGGATCTATCGTCAATGCCGTATGTCCTAATGTCCATTTAATCTCAGGAGCATCCAAAATCGTTTTTCCGGCATTGTTAATCCACTCACGAGCATCACCTCCTAATAAAATAGTTTTAAGTTGTCGAGACTGATTGATTATATTTACATCTATTTCCAATTCATCACGATCTACCCAAGGCTTTATAAAAGCTTCCGTTACCCGAACTTCAGGTACAGCCCACAAAAATACATCTTGCCAAATACCGACGATCTTATCGGTATTAGAACCCAATGCATAAGTTGTTTTCATTTTTTTATATTCCGGATGAAATTTCTGGAAAAGAGTATTATGGCGTACACCTACTAACAACTCATTCGGCTTATTCCAATCAATATAATCGGTAACATCCGCATCAAACGGCAAATATTGGTCAAAATTCCGACAAACTTCTTTACCATTGACCTTTACAACACATTCTCCTGCAACAGCTTCAAAATGAAGTATTAGACGATTATCTTTTTTCCAATCGGCAGGTATCGAAAACTCCCGGCGTAACCACCCCATTTTTTCTCGTATCCAAGAGGATGGATATGAGGGATAATAAACAGAACTCGGAGCGTAAGGATTCTTTGAACCCTCTCCGGTCTCTATTCCACCGCCCCAATCATTTACATTCCACGGTGACGGAATTTTTATTTTTACTTGTTCCCACTGCCCCTCTCGAGGCTCTGTCAATATGGGGGCAACTCCATTCCCCTGCTTCCAATCACGAGACACGGCTACCGGTTGAAAATCCCACAGCCCGTTCAAACATATTTCTTGCCGATACGGTTTTTCTTGCGGTGACACAAGTCCTTCTGCAGGAGAAAAATCCCGATTAAACACGACTTTATCCTTTGCAAACAACAAATCTCCTCCCGTCAATAATGCTGCCGTCAAACTCAAAATTGCAATAGTATCTCTCATGTAAATCAAATTAATACGTTTTAAATAATTCCTTGTTAGGTTCTTTCCCCATTTCAAACTCCAATACTCCCCCACTGGCAAGCATTTGATGAGAAAAACGAGGTTCGGATAACGGTAAACCGTTCCATTTTACAGACTGGACATACTTATTTTCTTTACTGTTATTTAATGCTTTTACTACAAATGTCTTATCCCCGGACAATCGCACCGTAACTTCGTCAAACAACGGACGGCCGATCTCATAAACCGGAATACCCGGACAGAAAGAATAAAATCCCATGGAATTAAGGACATACCAAGCCGACATTTGACCGCAATCTTCG
>ERZ835080.2345-NODE-2345-length-10032-cov-2.822592_pt1 | contig 10032 bp, 5 predicted proteins | sample MGYA00519688_ERZ835080 | MGnify/ENA primary metagenome ERZ835080 (study PRJEB31850, sample SAMEA3708770) | human gut metagenome | biome: human gut; feature: human-associated habitat; material: faeces | place: China | collected 2014 ... | reverse complement strand
ATGTGAACCTGGCTCATGAGGCACCGGTGAAAGTTATTGAAAATAAAAAATAAAAGGGGTGGTTAAGTTCTTGATACAGCGGCCCATTGCCGTATTGATGGCGTTTACCGCATGTTTTATTGTCGGTCTGGTGACGTATTTCACGTTGCCGGTATCTTTGTTGCCGGACATTGCCATTCCGGAGATTACGGTACAAATCTCGGCACAGAACACTTCAGCCCGTGAGTTGGAGAATACTGTGGTAAAACCGTTGCGGCAACAGTTGATTCAGGTGGCACGCCTGAAAGACATGGACAGTGAAGCGCGGGATGGGGCAGGGCTTATTCGCCTGAGTTTTGATTTTGGTACGAATACTGACCTGGCTTTTATAGAGGTGAACGAGAAGATCGATGCTGCCATGAACTACCTGCCTAAGGATACTGAACGCCCTAAAGTAGTGAAGGCAAGTGCTACTGATATTCCGGTATTTTACCTTAACCTCACTTTAAAGAATGACAGTGCTTACGGGCAAACCGACGAACGGGCATTTCTTGATTTATGTGAGTTTGCCGAAAATGTTATTAAGCGTCGCATCGAGCAACTGACAGAAGTAGCAATGGTGGATGTCACCGGCTTAGTAGAACGACAACTACAGATTGTACCGGATAAAAATAAACTTGCAGTTCTGGGACTTTCCATTCAGGATGTGGAAACAGCACTTGCGCAGAATAATGTGGAACCGGGCAGCATGACAGTGCGAGACGGGTATTATGAATATAATATTAAATTCTCGACATTGCTGCGTACGGCGGAGGATGTGGAAAATATCTATCTGCGTAAGGGCGACCGCATCGTACAGTTAAAAGACTTCTGCAAAGTAAGCGTCGTACCTGTAAAGGAAAAAGGAGTATCCCTGTCCAATGGCAAACGGGCGGTGAGCCTTGCCGTCATCAAACAGGCGGATGAGAACATGGATAAGATGAAGCAGGCGCTGGTAGGCACGATGACCTATTTTCAGTTAGTATACCCGGAGATCGATTTCAGCATCAGCCGTAATCAGACGGAACTGCTGGACTACACCATCTCTAATCTGCAACAGAATCTCTCCCTGGGCTTTCTCTTTATTTGTCTGGTAGCGGTTCTGTTTCTGGGAGATGTAAAGTCTCCTTTGGTTATCGGACTCAGTATGGTGGTGTCCATCGTGATCAGCTTTGTCTTTTTCTACCTTTGCAATATGTCTCTCAATATCATTTCTCTTGCCGGATTGATCCTGGCATTGGGAATGATGATTGACAGTTCGATTATTGTGACTGAGAATATATCGCAATACCGTGAACGGGGATACTCCTTGCGCCGTGCCTGTGTGACGGGAACCAGTGAAGTGGTCACCCCCATGCTGAGCTCTTCTCTGACGACTATTGCTGTCTTTGCCCCGCTGATTTTTATGAGCGGTATTGCAGGCGCTATTTTCTTTGATCAGGCTTTTTCTGTCACTGTAGGACTGATGGTGTCTTATCTCACCGGTATCATGCTGCTTCCCGTACTTTATCTGCTGGTTTACCGGACAGGTGTCCGCACCCGGAAATGGAAGTGGCTTTCTTTCAAATTTAATAACCCGATCAAGGATCACACGCTGGACCGCTTCTATGATGCGGGTGTTGACTGGGTATTTCGCCATAAAACGTTCAGTGTACTGTTCTGTGTGATTTCCATTCCGCTTTGCGTATTCTTCTTTTTCTTTATAGACAAAGAACGGATGCCCGATATCGAGGAAAATGAACTGATCGCCCGGATAGAATGGAATGAGAATATCCATGTGGATGAAAACAAACGACGGGTGGATGAACTTTTCAAGGAACTGAAAGATGAAGTACTGGAGCAAACAGCCTCTATCGGCAGACAGGATTTCATTCTCAATCGGGAACGGGAACTGTCTTCTTCCGAAGCGGAACTTTATTTCCGTACGGAGACTTCCAATGCTATTGCCTCTTTGGAACAGGCGGTATACCGGAAACTGAAGGAACGTTATCCGCTCTCTGTCATTTCTTTCTCTCCGCCGGAAACGGTATTTGAGAAACTCTTTGTGACGGGTGAACCGGATGTGGTGGCGGAATTTTACACCCGTAATAAAGCGGAAGCCCCCAAAGCGGAAGCAATCCGTAGCGTTGAACAGGAACTGGGACGAAAAACCGGAATCAATCCGACAGGTATCGCCTTCGAAAACCAGTTGAATCTGAGTATCAGCAAAGAGAAACTCTTGCTCTACCGTGTTTCCTACAACGAACTGTATCGGGTACTGAAAACGGCTTTCCGGGAAAACAGTGTGACGATGCTGCACTCTTATCAGCAGTATTTGCCGATCAACATTGCCGGGGATGAAAAGACTGTGAACGAGGTGTTGCAGGAAACACTGGTGCAGACGCAACCGGACAACCGTGGGAATGTCGATTTTATCCCGCTTCGGGAATTGATCAACGTAGCTCCCGCCGAAGACTTGAAAAGTATTACTTCCGGACGTAACGGCGAGTATGTCCCGTTCGACTTTTACGGCGTGCAGGATGCGAACCGGCTGATGCGTGAAGTGAAACAGGTGGCGGAGGAAACAGGGGACTGGGATACGGGCTTCTCCGGCAGTATCTTCTCCAACAAGGAGATGCTGGATGAACTGGTCGTGATTCTGTTGATCTCACTGCTGCTGATGTATTTCATTCTTGCCGCACAGTTCGAGAGTTTTCTGCAGCCGTTGCTGGTACTGGCGGAAATCCCGATTGATGTGGCATTTGCCTTACTCTTGCTTTGGATATGCGGGCATACGCTGAATCTGATGTCTGCCATCGGTCTGATTGTGACCTGTGGTATTGTAATCAATGACTCTATTCTGAAACTGGATGCGATCAATGAACTGCGCAAGGCAGGCGTTCCTTTGCTGGAAGCTATTCACGAAGCAGGCCGCAGGCGTCTGCGTCCGATTATCATGACTTCGCTGACGACCATCTTTGCCATGGTGCCGTTGCTGTTCTCCTCGGATATGGGATCGGAACTGCAAAAGCCGTTGTCTATCGCCATGATAGGCACGATGTCCATCGGTACGGCGGTCAGCCTCTTTATCATACCGCTGCTTTACTGGTTTATCTATCGGGGAAAAAGCGGGAATCACAAACCAAATGAAAAACATGTTGAATTATGAAGAAATCATCCGTTCTTTTTGTATTGATGGCAGCATCGGGGATATGTTTCTCTTCAGTATATGCCCAGAAACGTCTGGTGCTGGACTTGAACCAGACTATCGCTTTAGCTAACGACAGTTCGCTGGAGTCATTCCGCACACAAAATATGTATCTGTCCGGTTATTGGGAATACCGGACGTACCGGGCAAACCGTTTGCCGAGTCTGACAATGGACCTTACCCCGGCACAATATAACCGGGATATCACGAAACGTTATGATTCGGGACAGGACCTGGATGTCTACCGTACGCAACAGTCATATTATGCCTATGGAGGATTAAGTGTCCGTCAAAATCTGGACCTGACCGGAGGTACGTTCTATCTGGAGTCGAACCTTGCCTATATGCGTAATTTCGGGGATAATAGTGCGACGCAGTTTACCAGCGTCCCGATACGGCTCGGTTATTCGCAGAGCCTGGTCGGGTATAATCCTTTCAAATGGGACCGGAAGATCGAACCGCTGAAATACGAGCGTGTGAAAAAGGAATTTCTTTATAATGTGGAAAAGGTTTCGGAAACGGCGACGAATTATTTCTTTTCGCTGGCGATGGCGCAGGCGGAATACAAACTGGCAAAGGAAAACCTCGCATCTACGGATACTTTGTACCGCATCGGACAGCAACGGCACCGGATCGCCGCTATTTCACAGGCGGACCTGTTGACTTTAAAGCTGGATAAAGTGAATGCACAGAATACATTGCAGAATAGGGCAAGCGCCTTGAAACGGGCAATGTTCTCACTGGCATCTTTTCTGAATCTGGATAAGAATACCCAGATCGAACTGGAGCTTCCTTCACGCCCAAGTATGATGGAGATTCCGGTGGATGAGGCTTTGAGATGGGGAAGGAGCAATAATCCGCAGTTGCTGGAACTGAAGCAGAATGTACTGGAAGCGGAGCGGAATGTGGACAGAACAAAGAAGGAATCCCGTTTCAATGCCAGCGTGAATGCCAGTATCGGTTTCAACCAGGTGGCGGAAAACTTCGGAGATGTGTATCATAAACCGATGCAGCAGAACTTGGTAGCGGTCAGCGTATCGATTCCGCTGCTGGACTGGGGCGTTCGTAAGGGCAAATACAACATGGCACGGAATAATCTGAATGTAGTGAAGATTTCGGCACGTCAGGATGAGATCAGTATTGAGGAGGAAGTCATCATGACGGTGAGTGATTTTAATATCCAGCAGCAGTTGATTGCCAGTGCGGAAGAAGCGCTGGACCTGGCGATACTGGCTTATAATGAGACAAGGCAACGTTTTATTATCGGTAAAGCGGATATTAATAGTCTGACGCTTTCGCTCAACAGGCAGCAGGAGGCGCAGCGCAACTACATTTCTGCCTTGCAGAACTACTGGCTGAATTATTATAAAATACGTCGTCTGACTTTATTCGATTTTGCTACGAAGCTTTCTCTTTCGGATCGTTTCGACTTTAATGGAGGAAGACTGATTAGATAGTAATTTCTTTTGGGATATAGACAAATGAATCATGCAAGATATAGGTTCTGAAATTAAAAAGTCATCAAAGGCTTCCGCTTTTACGCTCATTGTCGCTTTTATCAGCGTGGCGTTGGTCGGGCTGGCACTTGTTCCGTTGCTGCCGGTGAAGCTGAATCCGTCACGGACCTTACCCGGATTTTCTGTGTGGTTCGGCATGGGAGGGACTTCGGCGCGTGTCGTGGAGATGACGGCTACCAGCAAACTGGAGGCGATGCTTGCCCGTGTCAAGGGAATACAAAGCATATCTTCGACTTCCGGCAATGGCTGGGGAAGTATAAATGTGAGTCTGGACAAGCATGCAGATGCGGCTGTCGCACGTTTTGAGGCTTCGACCATCATTCGTCAGACTTGGCCGGAATTGCCGGCGGGAGTTAGTTACCCGTACATTCAGATGGCAAGTCCGGAGCAGAAAAGTCAGGGACCTTTTATCGCATTCACGATTAATGCGCCTGCCACTCCCAGTCTGATTCAGAAGTATGCGGAGGAACATATAAAGACACGCCTTGCGCAGCTTCCGGGAATCTATAAGATAAACGTCAGCGGAGCCACACCGATGGAATGGCGTCTGGAGTATGATTATGAGCAGTTGCGTGCGTTGGGGGTGAGTACGGATGAAATTAGTCAGGCAGTCGGTCTGCATTATCAGAAAGAGTTTCTGGGGACTTATGATGTGGAACAGGCGGCTTCGGGCAAGGAATGGATTCGGTTGGTGCTGATGCCCGAACATGATAACCGGGAGTTTGACGCCGGGCAGATACAGGTGAAAGTGAAGGATGGGAGAATCATCCGCTTGGACGAACTGGTGAAGGTCGTCCGTATGGAAGAGCAGCCTCAGAGCTATTACCGGATCAATGGACTGAATTCGATTTATCTGTCTGTTGTCGCTGAAGAGGCGGCTAATCAGCTGGAACTGAGCAAAAAAGTACAGGCGTGTATGGATGATATCAGACTGTCGCTTCCGGCGGGATACGAGATTCATACCAGTTATGATACTACAGAGTTTATACATGACGAGCTGAACAAGATTTATTTGCGTACGGGAGTGACGGTGGCTATCCTGCTCTTGTTTGTACTACTGATTACTTTCAGCCCCAAATATCTGTTTTTGATTGTCACCAGTCTGACCGTGAATATGGCAATAGCCGTTATCTTTTACTATGTCTTCGGACTGGAAATGCAGTTATATTCTTTGGCGGGTATCACGGTTTCACTGAACCTGGTGATTGATAATACGATTGTGATGAGTGATCATTATCTTCGATGTAAAAACCGGAAGGCGTTCATGTCTGTATTGGCGGCTACACTGACAACAATGGGAGCGTTGGTCATCATCTTCTTTCTGGACGAGAGGATTCGTCTGAATCTGCAGGATTTTGCCGCAGTGGTGATGATTAATCTGGGAGTTTCATTATTGGTTGCTCTGTTCTTTGTACCTTCTTTGATTGATAAAATCGGGTTGAAACGACGCAGGAAGTCTTCTCTGACCGGAGTGAAGAGAAAATGGAAAATGGGGAATACCCGTTTCTTAGGATGGCTGCGTTCGAAGATGCGAAGGGGGCCGGTCTATTTCTGTCATTTCTACAGGTGGCTGATACAGAGGCTTTGCCGCTGGAGAGTAGCGGTTTGTCTGTTGCTGTTACTGGCATTCGGATTACCGGTCTTTCTGTTGCCGGAAAAGATGGATGGGGATGGCAAATGGGCAGAGATTTATAATAAGACACTGGGGACTCCTACCTATAAGGAAAAGGTGAAACCGATAGTGGATAAAGCGTTGGGAGGAAGTCTGAGGCTGTTTGTGCAAAAGGTGTATGAAGGGAGCTACTTTACCCGGAATGAGGAGGTGGTGCTTTATGCCAACGCCAATTTACCGAACGGCAGTACGCTTGAACAGATGAATACACTGATCAAGCGAATGGAAACTTATCTGAGCGAGTTCAAGGAGATCAAGCAGTTTCAGACATCGGTAGAAAGCGCCCGCAGGGCATCTATCAGCATTCGTTTCACAAAGGAAAATCAGAAAAGCGGGTTCCCATATACGCTGAAAGCTAACATGATCAGTAAAGCTCTCCAGTTGGGGGGAGGAGATTGGAGTATCTATGGATTACAGGATCAGGGATTCAGTAATAGTGTACGCGAGAACGCGGGATCATTCCGGGTGAAAATGTACGGATATAATTATGATGAACTTTATAGCTGGGCTACAAAACTGAAAGAGGTCTTATTGTCTCATCGCCGTATCAGGGAAGTTACGGTCGGTTCCAATTTCTCGTGGTGGAAGGATGATTATCAGGAGTTTTATTTTGAGCTGGATAAACAACGGATGATCGGAGCGGGGATCGGAGCCGGAGAACTGTTTGCTGCTATTCGTCCCATATATGGGCGGAATCAGGAAATCGGTTCCGTTGTTACCGAAGATGGAACGGAAAAAATCAAACTCTCTTCCCGCCAGTCGGATCAGCGGGATATATGGGCCATGCAGTATTATCCTTTCCGTGTAGGCGATAAAGAGTATAAACTGGCGGAACTGGCTAAGGTAGAGAAGGGACAGATGCCGCAGGAAGTGGCGAAGGAGAATCAACAATACCGCTTATGCCTGCAATATGAGTATATCGGTGCGTCGGAACAGGGAAATAAGTTGCTGAAAAAAGACCTGGAAGAGTTTAATGAACTTCTCCCGATGGGATATAAGGCGGAAGCGGAAAGTAATAACTGGTCATGGGGTGGAGGTGCCAACAAACAGTATCGCTTGCTCCTGATTGTGATTGCTATCATTTTCTTTATTACAAGCATTCTGTTCAATTCGTTGAAACAGCCGTTAGCGATCATCTTTGTCATTCCGATCTCTTATATCGGTGTGTTTCTGACGTTCTACTGGTTCAAGTTGAACTTTGACCAAGGTGGTTTCGCTTCGTTCATTCTGCTCTGCGGTATCACAGTGAATGCCAGTATTTATATTTTAAATGAGTACAATGCGATTCGAAAACGCTTTCCCTGCCTTTCTTCTCTTCGTGCTTACGTGAAGGCATGGAATACGAAAGTGATCCCCATTTTTCTGACGGTTGTTTCTACCATCCTTGGCTTTATCCCCTTTATGGTGGGAGCAGAGAAAGAAGGTTTCTGGTTTCCTTTGGCTGCAGGTACTATCGGTGGATTGGTAATGTCCGTGATCGGCGTGTTTATTTTCTTGCCGGTACTGACTTTGAATAAAAAGAAGATGATGGTGAAGAAGCCTTGAAGAAATAAATTAGCTATTAGCATATTTCGATTAGCTAATAGCTAATTTGTTTTTGCTAATAGCTAATCGAAATAAGGTATAGGAGATAATTCACCAGTTATTTCCTGCATTGCTGCTGCCGATCAGCATTTCTACCCGTTGCTTATACAAGTTGGCTCCCTCAGCGATGTTCTTTCCCGCATCTGCGGTTCCCATTCCGTAAACAACAACAGGCGTTTGCCACGACATCCCCGAATGAATGGCACTAACCTGATAAGGACGTAAAAGCTCATCCACTGTGAAGCGGTTTCTGCCTCCGCTACGGTATGCTTCATATTCGGAACCTGTGGTGGTTACTACTGTCAATGGTTTCCCGGCTACTGCCGGAGTCTTGGAAAGGAAGGTGAATATTTCGTCCTGCCATTTTTTGAGCAATGACGGCGCAGCCATCCAATGAAAGGGAAATTGATAAATGAGGGCGGAAGCATCGGAAATGATTTTGCTCCATTCGTCAACATCAAAAGAAGCGCCTTGCTGGTCGTAAAGATTGAATACTGCTACGCCTTCAATATCACTCACAGCATCAATCAGTGCTTTGTTTGCTTGTGATTCCTTCATATTGGGATGCGCCAGGAGAATCACCACTTTTCTTAAATCTTTATTCATAATCAATCGGGTATTTAGGATGAAACAACTACATCTATAATATAAAGGTCTAAAAATAAGAAAAAGTTTTCGAAACTCAATATCTTAATTAAAAATAAAAGAATCTCTCTTTGCTTTTGAATTTGTATTTTTGCAGGCACGTCCGTAAGGCGTTATTTTAGATAATAAATTTATATATGATAGATTTCACCCAATTTCCTTCTCCTTGCTATATTATGGAGGAAGAACTCTTGCGAAAGAACCTGTGTCTGATAAAAAGCGTAGCCGACAGGGCAGGAGTAGAGATTATTCTCGCCTTCAAGTCATTCGCCATGTGGCGTTCATTTCCGATATTCCGCGAATACGTGGAGCATTCCACAGCAAGTTCTGTGTATGAAGCGCGTCTGGCATTGGAAGAATTTGGAAGTAAAGCCCATACTTATTCTCCTGCGTATACGGAACAGGATTTTCCGGAAATCATGCGTTGCAGCAGCCACATCACTTTTAATTCAATGGCACAGTTCCGTCGTTTCTATCCGATGACAGTGGCCGAAGGAAGCGGAATCTCCTGCGGTATCCGTGTGAATCCCGAATATTCGGAAGTAGAAACAGAACTTTATAATCCGTGCGCACCCGGTACCCGTTTCGGAATGACCGCCGACTTATTACCGGATACCTTGCCCAAAGGAATCGAAGGTTTCCATTGTCATTGTCACTGCGAATCTTCTTCTTTCGAGCTGGAACGTACTTTACAGCATCTGGAAGAGAAATTCTCCCGCTGGTTCCCGCAAATTAAATGGCTGAATCTGGGAGGCGGGCATCTGATGACCCGAAAAGATTATGATACAGAACATCTGATTAAATTATTGCAAGACCTGAAAGCACGATATCCTCATTTGCAGATCATCCTTGAACCCGGTTCTGCTTTTACATGGCAGACAGGAGTCCTGACTTCGGAAGTGGTAGATATCGTTGAGAGTCGCGGTATCAAGACGGCTATTCTGAATGTGAGTTTCACCTGCCACATGCCCGATTGTCTGGAAATGCCTTATCAGCCTGCCGTTCGTGGTGCGGAGATGGGGAATGAAGGAGAATTTATTTATCGTTTGGGAGGTAATTCTTGTTTGAGTGGTGATTATATGGGATTATGGAGTTTCGATCATGAGTTGCAGATCGGAGAACGGATTGTGTTCGAAGATATGATTCACTATACTATGGTCAAGACAAATATGTTTAACGGAATCCATCATCCCGCCATCGCTTTGTGGACAAAAGAAGGGAAAGCGGAAATATACAAGCAATTTTCTTATGAAGACTATCGGGACCGAATGAGTTGATAATCAAAACAATTGTTTGTTTGCGGAAACAAAGTGTGCAGATTCTTGTGAAAAAAAGATGCAGAATGTTTGCAGAATTACGGAAAATCCCTACCTTTGCAACCGCAAACGAAAAAATGCGGAAATAGCTCA
>ERZ835080.2335-NODE-2335-length-10086-cov-2.524873_pt1 | contig 10086 bp, 8 predicted proteins | sample MGYA00519688_ERZ835080 | MGnify/ENA primary metagenome ERZ835080 (study PRJEB31850, sample SAMEA3708770) | human gut metagenome | biome: human gut; feature: human-associated habitat; material: faeces | place: China | collected 2014 ... | reverse complement strand
ATGCCGGCGCATACGCCGGACGGGATACAACTTGACATTATTCCCCTGAAAGAGTAAAATCTCTTTATTATTCTATTGTGTGAGGAGAAGGAGAATATATGACTTACATTGTTGCGATCAGCGCCTATCTGGTGCTGCTCACGATCTTCGGGCTGATCGTGGCCCGGAAGAAAGTCAAGACCTCGGATGACATGGTGACCGGCGGCCACCGGATCCCCTTCATCATCCTGGTGGGCACACTGCTTGCTACTTGGTGCGGCGGCGGCGGAATCACCGGCTCCGCCAGCGTGGTGTACACCGGCGGCCCCTGGGTGGGTCTCATCACCTTTGCGGCGCCGCCCATCGGCATCATCCTGCTGTATTTCATCGCCGGCAAGGTCCGCAAGTCCAACAAGGTCACGGTGCCGGAGATCATGGGCGCCCGTTACGGCAAGGCCGCCAGCATCATCGCCGCCCTGTGCGTCATGCTGGCCTATGTGGGCGTGCTGGCCACCCAGCTGAAGGCTGCGGCGGACATCATCGTGCTGCTGTGCGCTTCCAGCGGGATTGAGATCTCCCACGGCTTGGCCCTGACCATCTGCACAGCCCTGATCGCCATCATCACCGTGGGCGGCGGTCTGGTGTCTGTGGCCTATTCCGACGCCATCAGCGCCCTGCTGATGATCGGCGGCTTCTTCCTGGCGATTCCCTTCCTGATCGGCGTGGCCAACTCTCAGGGCGCCACTCTGCCTCCGGAGAAGATGACCATTACCGGCGGTATGTCCGGCTGGGAGCTGCTGGGCTACTTCCTGCCCTCCCTGGCCCTGATGCTGGGCGACCAGAACATGCTGCAGCGGTTCGCCTCTGCCAAAAACAGCGACGAGGCCAAGAAGTCCAACATCGGCATGTTCATCGGCGAGATCCTGGTCATCATCAGCATTGTCCTGGTAGTCACCCAGGCAGCCAAGCTGTATCCCACCCTGGACGTTCCCTCCAATGTGATCTTCCAGGTAGCGGTGGACTACCTGCCTCTGGCCTTCGGTGCGCTGGTGATGTGCGCCTGCATGGCCTTCATCGTCACCACGGCGGACAGCTATCTGCTCTCCTCTGCCACCAACCTGACCAACGACATCTATGTAAAGTACATCCGCAAGGATGCCACCGACAAGCAGAAGATGCTGGTCCTCCGGGGTACCATCATTGTGTTCAGCTTCATCGCTGTGGCGCTGACGCTGTATTTCCCCACTGTGCTGTCCCTGCAGATGACGGCCTACACCATGTACGGCGCCGCCATCACCCCGGCGATCCTGTTCGCCCTCTTCTCCAAGAAGGTGACGCCCGCCGGCGGCATGGCCGGTATCCTGGTGGGCGGTCTGGTCACGATCATCTGGACGCTGATGGGCACGCCCTACGGCATCCAGTGCGCCATTGTGGCGGTGCCTGCCTCGGTGATTGCCATACTGATCGTCAGCGCCGTGACCCGCTGCAACGATCCCAAGCGGTCTCTGGAAGCCCTGTACCAGGACAACTGATTCCAGGCGGGGCAGAAGAGATGCTCTTCTGCCCCGTTTTTTCTGTGCGGTGACGCGCAAGGACTGAAAGGAAAGAGAGGAACCACCATGGAAGATCCCCGTATCCGCAAATTCGCCCAGTTCCTGATCCGCAGCGCTGTGGGCCTGGAGAAGGGCGAGAAGATCCTGATTGAGCTCCACGGCAGTGAGACCGGATTGATGAAGTCCCTGGTCCAGGAAGCCTATGCTGTGGGCGGCAAGCCCTTTGTCCACATCTTCGACTACGCCGTGGAGGGTGCCCTGGTCCAGGGAGCCGACGCGGAGCACATGGAGGAGATCGCCTCCTACGAGCTGGAGCGGATGCGGGACATGGACGCCTATATCGACATTCGGGCCACCACCAATATCAGCATGTGGCACAACGTCAGCGACGAGGCCCAGAAGCGCTACCGCCAGTATTACTGGGGCCCCATCCATCTGGCGGAGCGGTGCAACCATACCAAGTGGTCCGTGCTCCGGTACCCCAACGATGCCATGGCCCAGCTGGCGGGCGTTTCCACGGAAGAGTATGAGGACTTCTATTTCCGGGCCTGCCTGGTGGACTACGACAAGATGGGCCGGGCCATGCAGCCCCTCCAGGACCTGATGGCCAGGACTGACAAGGTTCGCATCGTCGCTCCCGGCACGGACATCTCCTTCTCCATCAAGGGCATCCCCAGCTTCGGGATGCACGGCAACCGGAACATCCCCGACGGCGAGATCTACACCTCGCCCGTGAAGAACTCCGTCAACGGGCACATCACCTACAACGTGCCGTCCCCCTATGACGGCTTTTTGTTCCGGGACGTGTATCTGGAGTTCAAGGACGGCAAGATCGTCAAGGCCACCAGCAACAACACGGACTATATGAACGAGATCCTGGACATCGACGAGGGCGCCCGGTACATCGGCGAGTTCGCCTTCGGTGTGAACCCGGAGATCAACCACCCCATCGGGGACATTCTGTTCGACGAGAAGATCGCCGGCAGCTTCCACCTGACCCCCGGCAACAGCTACGACAATGCCTCCAACGGCAACCATTCCGCCGTCCATTGGGACCTGATCCAGATCCAGACGCCGGAGTACGGCGGGGGCGAGATCTGGTTCGATGACGTGCTGATCCGCAAGGACGGCCTCTTCGTGCTGGACGAATTGAAATGCCTGAATCCGGAGAATCTGCTCTCCAAGGAAGAATAAGGAGGAATCTAGAACATGGATACCGTTGTTGACCGCCTGATCCGCTACGCCAAGGTGTACAGCGAGAGTGACTACCACGCCGGCCGCACTGTCACCCCCAGCACGGACCGCCAGTTCGACATGGCCAAGCTGCTGGTAGAGGAGCTCCACGGCCTTGGCATCGAAAACGCCCGGTACGATGACAAGTGCTACGTCTACGCCACCCTGGATGCCACGCCGGGGTGCGAACAGCTGCCCGCCATCGGCCTGATCGCCCACATGGACACCACCCCGGACATGACCGGCAAGGACGTGAAACCCCAGATCATCCACTACACCGGCGGGGACGTGGTGCTGAACCGGGAGCAGAACATCGTCATGGAGGCCGCCCAGTTCCCGGAGCTGCAGAAATTCGTGGGTCAGGAGCTGGTCTGCACCGATGGCACCACCCTGCTGGGGGCGGATGACAAGGCGGGCATCGCCATCATCCTTCAGGCGGTGGAGGAGCTGCTGGCAGAGAAGGCTCCCCACGGCAAAATCTGCCTGGGCTTCACCCCGGACGAGGAGATCGGCATGGGCGCCAGCTTCTTCGATGTATCCGGCTTCGGCGCGGACTTTGCCTATACCCTGGACGGCGGCGATATCACCGACTATGAGTACGAGACCTTCAACGCCGCCAAGACCGTGGTGACCATCAACGGCTTCAGCATCCACCCGGGCACCTCCAAGGACAAGATGCGCAACGCCCTGTTGATCGCCATGGAGTACAACGCCCTGCTGCCGGCGCTGGAGACCCCCGCCCACACGGAGGGGTACGAGGGCTTCTTCCATCTGCAGGAGATGCACGGCAAGGCGGAGAAGGCCACGATGGAGTATATCGTCCGGGACCACGACATGAAGCGGTTTCAGGAGCGCAAGGCCATGATGGACAAGGCCGCGGAGCAGATCAACCGCCGCTGGGGCGACGGCACCGCGGTGGTGGACACCCACGACCAGTACTACAATATGTACGAGGTGCTGAAGGACCACATGGAGATTCTGGAGCTGGCAGAGTCCGCCATGAAGGCCGCCGGCATTGAGCACCCCACCCATTCTCCCATCCGGGGCGGCACTGACGGCAGTGTGCTGACCTACAAGGGCCTGCTGTGCCCCAACCTGCCCAGCGCGGGCCACAACGCCCACGGCCGGTACGAGTATGCGCCGGTAGAGTCCCTGAAAACCGGCGTCAAGACCGTAAAGGCTCTGGTCTCTCCGGAGCTGGTGGAGACCATTATCGGAAAAAAAGAGGGGTGACATCATGTATCAGGAGCGAATCAGCCGCGTACTGGCCGCCATGGAACGGATGGGCCTGGAGCAGATGCTCGTGTCCGATCCGGACAGCATCTGGTATCTGACAGGGTACGATGTGTTCCCGTTTGAACGGCTGTACGCCTTTTACCTGCGGAAGGACGGACAGCACAAGTTATTTCTGAACAAACTGTTCCCGGTGCCGGAGGCACCCTATGAGCAGGTGTGGTTCTCCGACACGGACGACTATCTCGCCATTCTGGCAAATGCCGTGGACGGGGAAAAAGACATGGGCGTGGACAAGGACTGGCCCGCCCGGTTTCTGCTGCCCCTGATGGCCCACAATCCCAGCTGCAAGTATGTGCTGGCCTCCGACTGCGTGGACGACGCCCGGGCCTGCAAGGACGCGGTGGAGCGGGACCTGATGCGGGAGGCCTCCCGCATCAACGACGTGGTGATGGAGCGGGCTGCCGCCTACATGAAAGAGGGCATGACCGAGCGGGAGGTGGCCGACTACATCGTGGCCCAGTATGCCGCCGAGGGCTGTGACTCCACTGCGTTCCTGCCCATCGTCTCCTACGGCGCCCACGCCGCGGACCCCCACCACGAGGCGGACCAGACCCGCCTGAAGGCTGGGGACTGCATCGTCATTGACATGGGCTGCCGGAAGAACCGCTACTGCTCCGACATGACCCGTACCGTGGCGGTGGGATCCGTGACGGATGAGATGCGCCAGGTCTACGACACGGTGCTGCAGGCCCAACTGGCGGGTATCGCAGCCGCCCGGGCCGGGGCCACTGGAAAGGCCGTGGACGGCGCCGCCCGGGACATCATCCGGCAGGCGGGCTACGGTCCCTGTTTCGGCCACAGCTTCGGCCACAGCGTGGGAGTGGAGATCCACGAGGGGCCCAACGCCACTCCCTCCAACGACAAGCCCCTGCCCGCCGGGGCGGTGATCTCTGCCGAGCCGGGCATCTACCTGCCCGGGAAGCTGGGTGTGCGGATTGAGGACGTGCTGTACCTCACACCGGAGGGCTGTCAAAACCTCACTCTGGCCCCCAAGGAGCTGGTCATTCTCTGACCCCGATTCAATCCCACGCAAGGAGGAAAAATCCCATGGCAAGCTATATCGGCGCGTCCGCCGAGCAGGAGGACGCCGACCCCATTCTCATGGCCTTTGCCGCTGAGGCGGCCAAGGGCGACCCCGCCAGTCCGGAGGCCCGTGAGCTGGTGCTCCGCTGGCAGGCCCATCTGGTGAAGTTCAGCCGCAGCTGCGACGAGGAGAAGCTCCGCCGCCTGGCGGACCTGTACAGCTGGGACAACCGCTTTGCAGAGGTTCTGGACAGCTACGGCCCCGGCACGGCCCACTTCATGGGCGAGGCCATCGAGGCCTATTTGGAAACCCTGTGAACGCCGTCGCGCACCGGCGCAAAACCGCCTCCGCCCCCGCTGGCGGAGGCAGTTTTTGCCCTTCCGGCCCCCGGTTTTCCGGCCTGCGGGCTGTTGACAAACCTGCACCGGAGACGCATAATAAAGCTATCAACACGCCAAAAATTGGATGCCCCGCATCCACTTGAGAGGGAGTATTCATGGACACCATCTATATCACCGGACACCGGAACCCGGACACGGACTCCATCGTCTCCGCCATGGCCTACGCGGCGCTGAAGAACGCCCTTGGCCAGCGGCAGTACGAGGCCGCCCGCCTGGGCCAGATCAGTGACGAGACCCAGACCGTGCTGGATCGCTTCGGCTTCCAGCCCCCCAAGCTGCTGAACAACGTGCGTACCCAGGTCCGGGACCTGGATTACGACACGCCCGCCACCCTGTCCGCCGCTGCCACCATCAGCCGGGCCTGGCGGACCATGCAGAAGGACAAGATCTCCGCCATCCCCGTGGCCAATGAGGACGGGACCCTGTTCGGAATGCTCTCCGCCGGGGATGTGGCCAACTATGACATGTCCTCCGTCCGCAACCCTAAGGTGGGCGAGATCCCGGTGTACAACCTGCTGTCCGTGCTGGAGGGCAAAATTCTCAACCAGGGCGGCGAGATGCGGGACGTGATCTCCGGTGAGGTCACCATCGCCCTGCCCGCCAGCCGGGAGAACCTGGTGTTCTCCGACCCGGGCAGCATCGTGGTCTGCGGCGACCAGCCAGACATGATCCGCCGTGCGCTGGAGATCGGCGTCAGCTGCATCATCGTCTGTCAGGCGGAGGTGGACCCGGAGCTGCTGGCCATGCAGACGGACACCTGCATCATCTCCACCGCCTATGACGCCTACCGGGCAGTGCGGCTCATCTACCATGCCATGCCCATCAGCAGCATCTGCAAGAACAAGGATCTGGTGTGCTTCCACCTGGACGACTATATCGACGACGTGCAGAACACCGTGCTGGAAAGCCGCTTCCGCTCCTATCCCATTCTGGATGAGAACGAGCGGGTGGTGGGCACCCTGTCCCGCTACCATCTGCTGCGGCCCCGCCGCAAGCAGGTGATCCTGATGGACCACAACGAGAAGGCCCAGTCCGTACCGGGCCTGGACCAGGCGGAGATTCTGGAGATCATCGACCACCACCGGCTGGCGGACATCCAGACCAAGAATCCCATCACTGTCCGGAACGAGCCCGTGGGCAGCACCACCACCATCGTGGCGGGGATGTATCAGGACAAGGGCCTGATGCCCACCGCCAAGATGGCGGGATTGATGGCCGCGGCCATCGTCTCTGATACGGTCATGTTCAAGTCTCCCACCTGCACCCAGCGGGACATCGACGTGGCCAACCGCATGGCCCGGATCGCCAACATCTCCCTCCAGGCGCTGGGACAAGTGATCTTCTCCGCCTCCGGCGGCGGTGCGAAGTCTGCAGAGGAGATCTTCCGCACAGATTACAAGGAGTTCCACATCGCAGGCCACAACCTGGCGGTGAGCCAGGTCACCTGCATGGACTCCGACCAGCTGCTCCAGCGCAAGGGAGAGTTTTTGCAGCTCATGAGCTCCCTGCAGAAGAAGCAGGGCTTCGACATGGTAATCCTGATGATTACCGATGTACTGCTGGAGGGCACCCAGCTGCTGTTCGTGGGCGACAGGGACAGCATCCGCCAGGCCTTCAATGTGGAGGATGCGGAGGACGTGGTGTTCCTGCCCAAGGTCATGTCCCGGAAAAAGCAGGTCATTCCCATGCTCTCCGCCCTGTGGGGCTGAGGAGCGCGTGGCCCCGCCGCCCGGCGCTTTCTGCTGAGGAAGCTGCCGGGCGGCTCTGTTTTTTGGGAAATCTCCTGCCTCTGAAACATTTTCCAGAGATTTTGTATAAATTCACCATTGACTTTGCCTGTTTAAAGCAGTATGGTGTAAAAGTACAAAGGCCGGTCGGCAGAAGGGAGCTCTTCCATGGTTTTGTTTGCAGCAGCGTTCCGCACTGTGGCGGGGTTCTCTCGATTTTATGGCTGCCAGGTCCGCTATGCGGGCCGATATTGTCATAGGCAGAGCAGCCAGTGAAGGTCCGGCGGCCGGTGGATCTCACCCCGTATGGAAGGCGGCTCTGCTCTTCGGACAGAGCCGCTTTTTGTAATTTCCCCGCGATCAATCTTGAAAAGGAGATCTCTGCGATGAAAAAGAAGTTTCTTGCCCTTGCGCTGACCGCCGTCATGGCTCTGAGCCTGGCTGCCTGCGGCGGCGACACCCAGTCCACAGATACCGATGCCGATACCAGCGGCGACGAGTCCGCCTCCGGCAGCCAGACCTACACCGTGGGTATTATCCAGCAGGTCCAGCACGAGGCCCTGGACGCCGCCACCCAGGGCTTCCAGGACGCCCTGACGGAACTGCTGGGCGACAGTGTCACCATCGACCCCCAGAATGCCTCCGGCGATACCGCCAACTGCACCACCATTGCCAACAACTTTGTCTCCCAGGGCGTGGACCTGATCATGGCCAACGGCACCACCGCTCTCCAGGCCGCTGCCACCGGCACCAGCACCATTCCCATTCTGGGCACCTCCATCACCGAGTACGGCGTGGCTCTGGGCATTGACGGCTTTACCGGCACCACCGGCTACAACGTCTCCGGCACCTCCGATCTGGCGCCCCTGGACCAGCAGGCTGAGATGCTGCACACCTGGTTCCCCGACGCCCAGACTGTGGGCCTGCTGTACTGCTCCGCCGAGCCCAACAGCCAGTATCAGGTGGACACCGTCCAGGGCTACCTGGAGGATCTGGGCTATACCTGCACCCAATACTCCTTCTCCGACTCCAACGACCTGTCCGCTGTGGCCTCCTCAGCCTGCACGGCCAGCGATGTCCTGTACGTTCCCACCGACAACACCGCCGCCAACAACGCCGAACTGATCGGCAACATCTCCCTGGACACCGGCACTCCCATCATCGCCGGTGAGGAGGGCATCTGCAAGGGCTGCGGCGTAGCCACGCTGACCATCAGCTACTATGACATCGGCTACAAAACCGGTGAGATGGCCTATGATATCCTGGTGAACGGCGCCGATCCCGCCACCATGCCCATCGAGTACGCCCCCCAGTTCACCCCCAAGTACAACCCCACCATGTGCGAGGCTCTGGGCCTGACCCCACCCGACGGCTATGAGGCCATCGCCGAATAAGGACGAATGGACGGAGAACCGATAAAGAGCCGGCGGATGTTTTCAAATTCTTGTCTGCAAAACTTCCGCCTTCACCGGCGGGGAGCCCTCTCCGGGGCTCTCCGCCGCCCGGTCTCCGTCCTATGGGCGGCGTCTGCGGTATGCTCCGCAGGGCGTCCGTCCACCCTTCCGTCCCGTCATCCAAATCTTATCAACACACTTTCAGCGGAAAAGGGGCTTCCCCTTTCCGCTGAACTTTGCTAGAATAGAGCAGCAAATTGCCCCGGAAACAGCCGGGGGATTTTGGAGGGATTTCACTTGAACATCATGCATCTGGTCAACGCCCTGCCGGGTGTGGCCGCCCAGGGACTGATCTGGGGCATCATGGCCATCGGCGTCTACATCACGTTCCGGATCCTGGACGTGGCCGACCTGACGGTGGACGGCACCATGGCTACCGGCGGCGCCGCCTTCATCATGCTGACCATGGCGGGGGCGCCGGTGCCGCTGGCGATGCTGGGGGCGTTTCTGGCGGGTGTGCTGGCGGGACTGGTCACCGGCCTGTTCCACACCGCCTGCGGCATTCCGGCAATCCTCGCCGGTATCCTCACCCAGCTGGCCCTGTACTCCGTCAACCTGCGGATCATGGGGCAGGCCAACCGGCCCGTCAGCTCCCGACAGTATGACCTGCTGGTGGACCAGCAGAGCGTCCGCTCCCTGAGCCTGGACAACCCCATCCTGGTGGTAGCCATTTTTGTGGCGGCGGTCATTGCCCTGCTGTACTGGTTCTTCGGCACAGAGCTGGGTGCCTCCCTGCGGGCTACCGGTTCCAACCCCAATATGTCCCGGGCCCAGGGCATCAACACCAACTTCACCAAGGTGCTGGGCCTGATGCTGTCCAACGGACTGGTGGCCCTGTCCTCCGCCCTGCTGGCCCAGTACCAGGGTTTCGCGGATGTGAACATGGGCCGGGGCGCCATCGTCATCGGCCTTGCCGCCGTCATCATCGGCGAGGTGATCTTCGGCAAAGTGTTCCGCAACTTTGCGCTGAAGATGCTGGCTGTGGCCATCGGCGCCATTTTGTACTACCTGGTGTACCAGGTGGTCATCTGGCTGGGCCTGAACACCGATGACATGAAGCTCATCACCGCCCTGATCGTGGCGGCCTTTCTGGCCATCCCCTACTGGAAGGGGAAATACGCCCACGTCAAGGTGCCCGCCGGGAGCGCCAATGCCGGAGCAAAAACAGGAGGGGATCAGGATGCTTGAGATCAAGGAGATCTGGAAGACGTTCAACGCCGGGACGGTCAATGAAATGTGCCTGTTCGACGACTTTTCCCTGACCGTGAAGGACCACCAGTTCGTCTCCGTGGTGGGCAGCAACGGCTCGGGCAAGACCTCCATGCTGAATCTGATCTGCGGCAGCATCCCCCTGGACGACGGACGCATCCTGATCAGCGGCCAGGACATTACCCGGATGCCGGAGTACAAACGACAGCG
>ERZ835080.2314-NODE-2314-length-10227-cov-2.415258_pt1 | contig 10227 bp, 8 predicted proteins | sample MGYA00519688_ERZ835080 | MGnify/ENA primary metagenome ERZ835080 (study PRJEB31850, sample SAMEA3708770) | human gut metagenome | biome: human gut; feature: human-associated habitat; material: faeces | place: China | collected 2014 ... | reverse complement strand
GAAAAATCCGACACAGGGCTGCGCGTTGCCGAAAGTCGAACACAAAGAGATGAAAACGCTGACCTCGGATCAACTCAGCACATTCTTCCAAGAGGCCAAAGACAGCGGCGTGTACGAGCTCTACTACCTCGACCTCGCCACCGGACTTCGGCGGGGCGAACTGCTGGGACTGAAATGGACGGACGTCGACCTCGACCGTGGTGTGCTGAAAATCCAACGGGCCATCTCACGGCAGAACGGCAAAGTAGTCGAGGCCCCGCTGAAAACAAAAAACGCCTACCGCACACTGCCCCTGTCGGCGGATGCGATAGACGTTCTGATGCAACAAAGAAGAAAAACGGGTAACAGCGAATGGGTATTCCCATCGCCCACCGGAGGCCCCATGTCACCGGACAGCGTCCTGCATATACTCCACCGGGTGCTGAGACGGGCGGGTCTGCCTCGGGTCAGGTTCCACGATTTACGGCATACATTCGCACCGCTGGCCCTCCAGAACGGGGTAGATATCAAGACGATATCCGGGATGCTGGGGCACTTCAGCGTGGGGTTCACCCTGCATACCTATGCCCCCGTCACCACAGCGGCCCAGAAGGAGGCGGCTAGGACCATGGAGAAGGTCCTGACGGCGGCAATCTGAAAGTGGAAAAATGGTTCCAAACAGCAGGAAAGCCTTGGCACGGCAGAGTTGCGCCAAGGCACGTTTTTTGCCCTGTATGGGTCATGGTTTGGGGCAACTGCAAATTTTGTAAAATCGCGTTATTTCTCCGGAAACCTTTGGATGCAAAGGCAGAAAAACCGTCTGATTTCATAGAAATCAGACGGTTTTGTGATTGCGGGGCATGACTTGAACCTACGACCTCCGGGTTATAAACTGCTATCGTTTTCTCTATCCGCTGCACCGCAACGTTTTCCGGACTTTTGTGGGACCTGGAATCGTCCAAAACCCGGAATTCATTTCTTCCTACTCCATGACGGTTTTCAGCAATCTGTGGCAAGTCATGGGGCGGGGAAAGATGCCGAAATAAGGAGCACAAGAAATGCATCTAACGGTTTATGCTTACATATTGGGGGAGATGTGTTAACACCACATTGCATGAATCAAACGGAACGGGCCCTGGGTCTTTGCAGCTCCGATGTTCTTCCAGATCAATATCCCATCGCAGCGTTCGGGAAGATGACAATCAGTTCCGGGAAGAGCATCATAAAGAAGCAAGCAACCAGGAAAATAATAACATACGGCATGACCGCCTTGTACATAACCTTGGTGTCCACTCCCGGAGGTGCCACACCCTGCAAGTAGAACATATTGATGCCAAAAGGCGGAGTAATCATGCCCAGGCAAAGAGTGACACACAGAATCAGGATGGTGGCGTTGGTGTCCAGGGAAGAAGCCTGGATTACCGGCAGCAGAATGGGAATGGCAATCATGATGATAGGCGTAGTGTCCAGGAACATCCCCATCACAAAGAACAGCGCAAAGATCAGCAGCATCAGGGGCAGGCCGTCCAGATTGGAGCTTGCAAAAGCAGCGGCTACCACGTCAGACAGGCGGGTGATATTCACCAGGGAGTTGTAAGCGGCGCCTCCCATGAGAATCCACATAAGCATGGCGGAGACCTCCATGGTCTGGATGAGAGAGGCCCGCAGATTCTTCACATTCAGTTTCCGGGTAATCAGGGCATACACCATGGAGGCGAAAGCGCCCACACCGGCGGCCTCAGTAGGTGTTGCGATTCCGGCATAGATGCAGCCCAGCACCAGAACGATGATGGCAATGGGGGCGATGACCTTTTTAAACACCCGCATCTTCTCGCCCCAGGAGGGACGCTCGGCCTTGGGGATGCCGGGGCCCAGCTTGGGATTGATGGCACAGCGGATGCCGATATAGATGATGAACAGCAGGGCCAAGCCTACGCCGGGCAACGCACCGCCGGCAAACAGCCAGCCTGCGGACACGCCGGTATAGGAAGACATGATGATCATGATGGTAGAGGGCGGGATAATGGGGCCCAGGCAGCCACCTGCCAGCACGGGGCCAGTGGCCAACGCTTTATCATAACCACGGTCCAACATAGCTGGCAGTGCAATCAGCCCCATCATGATGGTAGCGGTGGCCGCCACACCGCTCATAGCGGCGATGACTGCCGTGGTGGCCACTGTGGCCATAGCCAGACCGCCATTGATACCGCCAAGCCACTTGTGGAAGAATTCGTAGATGTCTCCGCCGATGCCGGAGGTCTGGAGGAACGCCGCCATCAGAGCGAACATGGGGATGGCCAGCAGGGACTCCGACTGCATCTGATAGACAAATGCTGCGTTCAACACATTCAGCAGGCCAGAGCCGTAGAACACCAGCAGGATGACTGAAGCCACGCTCATCATGGCAAAGCAGATGGGGATGCCCAGCGCCATCAGGGCTACCAGCCCCAGCAGCAAAATGATAATATCAGGACTCACTGTATGTCCTCCTTTCCGGTTTCGTCAGGCAGATGCTCAGCGGACTTCACGATTTCAATTGCCTCCGCGACTTCGTCGGAGTTGTTGGTGAGTTCAATCTTGCCTGCCATAGCGGCTACATTCTTGATAAGCTCACTGATGGCTTGAATGAACATCAGTGCAGCGCCCAGAGGCACCCAAAACCGGATGGTCCACATGGGAGACCCCCACACGGAAGAGATCCGTTCATTGAGGCGGAAGGACAGTAGGAAGATGTTTATTCCGTAGATAAATACCAGCCCCATACAGATTAGGACCAGAATGGCGGTGGCGATATTGATACCGCAGCGGACTTTGACAGGGAATTTATTATAAAGCAGATCCACTCGCACCAGGCCGCCCTTCCAGTAGCAGTATCCGCCGCAGGCCATCAGCATCAGGCCCCAGATCTGGATAATCAGCTCCCATGCCCAGACGGTTGGAGACTTGAGGACATAACGTGAGAATACCTCAAAGGCGGTGAGGCAGATCATGGGCAGAAGAATCCAGGCGAAGATTCTGCCAATGGTCCGATTAATGGCGTCAATGCCGCCTGATAATTTCAATAGTGCGTTCATGTCTCACTTTCCCTTCTCTTGAATTCTATTTTTCTGTGAGGAACGCGCGGACTCAGTAATCCACTTGGCGGCCATAGTCACGGTTTTGCTGCTTGATGATCTCGATACCGCGGGCCATACGCTCGCTCTTGGCGGCCAGCTCTTCCCAGGTCTGGGTGACAGCAATTTCACGCATCTCGGCCAGGACGTCATCAGGCAGCGGAGACAGCTCAGTGTAGCCGCCCTGGATAGCGTCTCGAACACTTTTCTCCGTACCAACCACATGGGCCTGGCCGATGACGCCGATGTTGGCCAGCCGGATGGTCTCGTCCACGATGCTCCGCAGGTCCTCAGGGAGCTTGTTCAGGCTGTCCTGATTCACCACGGTGGCCATTTGGCAGAAGCACATGGAGGGGCTGAGGGCGTACTGCGCCACCTCGCGGATGTTGTTGGAGTCACTCAGAGAGGACCATCCATACAGAGCGCCGTCAATGGTGCCCAGCTGCAGGGCCTGATAGACCTCTGTGCCGGCGATGTTGGTGGGAGAGGCCCCCAACGCAGCCAGGAAGTCGCCCCACACGCCCAGAGCGCGGATCTTTTTGCCGTGGAAGTCCTCCAGGCTCTCTACCTGGAAGTTTGCCAGGACGTTGTAGTTGGGCTCATGGGCATTCCAGTAGTATTTGAGATTCAGTTCTCCGTAGGCCTCCTGGATCACATCCAGCAACCCATAGTTCTCCATTACGTCATAGATTTCGGCGGAGCTCTCCCATGCAAAGGGGATGCCGCAGGCCAGATCCGCCTCCGGAATCAGGCCGGAGAAGGTGGAGCCGAAGATGACGGCACAGTCAAAGGCATTTTGCGAGAGATAGGTCAGTATATCGGAGGTCTGGCACAAAGCGCCCGGCTCATACAGCTCCACCTGAAGGCGGCCATTGGTAGCGGTCTCCAGAGCCTCCTTCAGGTTGGTGGCCATATCGCCCTGCAGGGAATTCAGGGAGTAGCTGCTCTGCAGGCGCCAGGTGATCGTCTCGCCACCGGAGGAGCTCTCTCCCACGCCTGAATCGCTGCCAGCGGTATCGCCGCCGCAAGCAGTCAGCAACGTCAGCGACATACACAGTGCCAGAATCAGCGCAAACAGTTTTTTTGCATTCTTTCTCATGATCCTTCCTCCTAAAGTCTTGTATGGGGGATGTGTTTTACTGGCCGGTATACTGCGGCTCCCGCTTTTCCAGGAAGGCGGAAACACCCTCCTTGAAATCCGCATGACGAGCCATGTAGCGGGTGTAAGTCACCTCCAGCTCATCCTTCCGGTGGATCTGGAAATCCTCCTGCTCATTCATGCAGGCTTTCAGGTACCGCAGCACCAGGGGACCACGGCGGCACAACTCCCGCGCCTTGTCCATGGCCGCGGGCATCAGTTCCTCCAGCGTGTCTACCACCATGGTGACACCGCCGTACTTGTCGTGGAGCTCTTCTGCGGTGATGAAGGTGCCGCAGTAGCTCATATCCCGCTGGATCTGGGGGGGCAGAATGCGGGCTAGATGGGCGCTGCCGCCCACCACGCTGAGCTTTGCCTCCGGTGCGCCGAAGAGGGTCCCCTTCACGGCGATAGAGATATCCGCACCGGCGGGGTAGCACACGCCGCCGCCCAGGCAGTGGCCGTGAACTGCACAGATCAGGGGAACCCGCAGTTCATAGAGGGCCTGAGCACCATCGTAATAGACCTCCTGGGTATTGGTGACATCCTTATCCAGGATGCTCTGATAGAATCGCTTGATGTCCACGCCCACGCAGAAGGTTTTGATGTCGGAGTGCATAATGCACACCCAGATGTCGTCCTCATGGTTGATATAGTCGCACAGGAGCAGGATCTCCTCCTGCACCACGCCGTCTGCCGCATTCACCGGGGGATTGTGGAGGGTCATAACGGCGATGTGATCCTCCACGGACAGGAATACCTTTTGTAAGGTATGTCCATTGACGGCCTCAATTTTTTTCTCGGACATATTACTGATCCTCCTTGCCATAGCGTTCGTAGTAAGCTTCCCAGAGCTGATCCCGGAACTTGGGGTGGGCGATGCTGATCAGGAGCCTGGCCCGCTCCCGCAGACTCTTGGCCCGCAGGTTGGCGATGCCGTATTCCGTGACGATGTAGTGGACATCTGTGCGGGTGGTGGTGACTGTGGTGCCGGGCTCAAACACCGGGACGATCCGGGACACTTCCCCGTGCTTGGCCGTGGAGGGCATGGCCAGAATGGCTTTGCCGTCGGGACACATGGCCGCGCCGCGGACATAGTCCAGCTGACCGCCGATGCCGGAGAACTGCTTGGTACCCATGGACTCAGAGTTTACCTGGCCGTTGAAATCCACCTGCAGGCAGGAGTTGATGGACACGACTTTGGGATTCTGGCAGATCACGGCGGGGTTGTTCACATAGTCCACGGTCCGCATTAGCACGTCCGGGTTGTCGTCCACGAAGTCATAGAGCTTTTTGGAGCCCATCAAGAAGGCGGCCACCATCTTGCCCTTGTCCAGCCGCTTGTTGGCACCGGTGATGACTCCCTTCTGGTACAGGTCCACCACCCCGTCGGAGAACATCTCCGAGTGGATGCCCAGGTCCTTTTTGTCCCCCAGGAACTTCAGAACCGCGTCTGGGATGGTGCCGATGCCCAGCTGCAGGGTGGAGCCGTCCTCCACCAGGGAGGCCACGTTCCGGCCGATGGCCTCCTCCACCTCGCCGATAGCGCCGCCACCCAGCTCCGGCAGAGGCGTGGACGCCTCCACACAATAGGTTAGCTGGGAGACATGGAGGAAGGACTCTCCCATGGTGCGGGGCATCTGGTCATTGACCTGGGCAATGACCATCTTGGCATTCAGGCAGGCGGGCTTGGTACCGCCCACAGAGACGCCCAGGGACACGTAGCCGTGCTTGTCCGGCGGAGTGACGGACACCATTGCCACATCGATGGGGAAGGTGCCGTCAGAGAAGAATCGGGTGGACTGATGGAAGAAAAAGGGGGTGTAGTCCGCCCGCCCTTCCTGCACGGCTTTGCGGGTGGGGCCGCCTACGAACATGGCATTATGGTGGAGGTGCCCCTTCATTTTGGAATCGCAATACTCTCCCTTTCCCATGGGGACCCAGTGGACGATCTCCACATCCTTATATTGCTCATAGTTTCGCACCAGCGCATCCACCAGGACGGGGGGTTCATTGGCCGCATGGCCGAAAAAGACCCGGGAACCATCGGGGATCTGCCGGACGGCCTCATCTGCCGTCATTAATTTGGAAGCATAGAGTACCTTCCAGTCTTCCATCTCTTGTACCTCCTTAAAATCTCACATATTTCATCTAAGGTATGTCTGGCGGGGGATTTCCGCCACCAACACATTCCGTTGGAATTCGACAAATCATTATAGCAAAAATCTTGCCAATTTAAAAAAACATTCCAGCGAAAAGCCAGAAACCCCTATGACTGTATGGAATTGCGGTTCCTCCTGAAATTCAAAAAAGATCGAATTATTTTCCATGACGGAAACGGGGCCTCGATTATGTGAAAAAAATTGCAATTTTGTGTTCCAAAATTGGAACGAATTTTGAGCAGAGTGCTCCGAAATTGGAACTTGTGAAAACATAAGATTTATGATATAGTCATTTTTGTTAAAAACAAAGCAAAGATGATATGAGTTTTGACGATAAAAAGTGTGATTTCAAATTTGAAATTGCACAAAAGAGCAAAAGGCGAAGGGAGGTGTTCCATTTTTGGAGCAAAAGCAGGTGCGCTCGCAGTTTTCCCATGAGACCATGGAGGAACTGCGCAAGCGAGTTTTGGATTTGGAAGAACAGAACCGTGTCCTGGATGCTTTTATTGAGAACTCTACGGATGCCATCCAGATCTCAGACCGGAATCTGGTGACGCTGCGGATCAACCGGGCTTATGAGGTCCTCACCGGGATTCGGAGAGAGGAGTTAGTGGGGGTGCCGGTGGAGCAGTTGGTGAAAAACCATCTGATTTCCGAATCCTGCGGTGCTATCGTAGCAAAGACCAAAAAGCCACACACCATTGTGCAGACCTTCTATCGCACAGGGCGCAGTGCACATGTGTCCTGCACGCCGGTATTTGATAGCTGCGGTGAGATTGAATTCTATATCTGTAATGACCGGGATTTGGACGAAATCAGCTCTTTGCAGCAGGAGCTTGATAAGATCCGGGGACTGAATGACCAATATCTCCAGGAACTGGAGAGCATCAAGGCCCGGATGGGTGGCCAAAGCAAACTGATTGTGGCCGATAAGGAGATGCTGAAGGTGCTGGCCCTGGCCGCCCGGATAGCCAAGGTGGACTCCACGGCGCTGCTGCTGGGCGAGACCGGCGTGGGCAAGGACGAGATCGCCAGATTCATCCATCAGAACAGCGGGAGGTCTGACCGGCGGTTTGTCCCCATCAACTGCGGCGCCATCACGGAATCCCTCTTTGAGAGTGAGCTCTTCGGGCATGAGGGACACGCCTTCACCGGCGCCGGCAGCAAAGCGAAGCCAGGGCTTTTGGAGGCGGCGGATCACGGGACGCTGTTTCTGGACGAAGTGGGCGAGTTGTCTCTGAATATGCAGACGAAACTGCTTCATGTGCTGCAAAACCGCTCGTTTATCCGCGTGGGCGGCAACGAACCCGTACAGGTGGACATCCGAGTGATCGCCGCTACTAACTGCGACTTGGAAGAGATGGTGCAGCAGAAACGCTTTCGGGAAGATCTGTATTACCGGCTGAATGTCATACCGATCCATATTCCGCCGCTGCGGGAGCGGAAAAATGATATCATCCCACTGGCCCAGCATTTCCTGGATTACTACAATCAAAAGTATGACTTCCACCGGAAACTGTCCCCGGCAACCTGCTTTGCACTGCTGAACTACCGGTGGGAGGGGAACGTCCGCCAGCTGAAAAACACCATTGAGCAGGCGACCATCATCACGGATACAGACTTGATTCAGCCGGAGAGCTTGCCGATGAACGTGGCGGGTCCGGAGCCTGTTCAGGATGCTCCGGCAGAGGCGGGACTGAATGAGATGCTGGAGCGTATGGAGCTGCGGTATCTCCAGACATTCTACGAGCGGTACGGAAGTATCCGTAAGGCTGCGGAACGCCTGAAACTCCCGCCCACTACGTTCCTACGCCATTGGGAACAGCTACGGCAGAAATATGGAACCTCTTCAGCAGAAGGCAAAGAATGAGGATCTGACAAAATAAACATCCGCTAATGCAATGTGGATACTATGTATTCAAATTCCAAAATGCAATATGAAATGAGTTGGGCCACGGGATGCTTGGAATGCGGGCAACTCTATGTAAATGGCACAGACCTTTGGACCCATGTGGGGAGCTGGGTAAAATCAGCGGGGCGGCTCGTGCGGCTCTGCTGATTCTTTGTACAAGACCATCCGGGCTTTTTTGTGGGCAAGCATCTCGTCCAGCTATACGGCGGCTGCAGTTCTGGGCAGAAGCCCGGCCCCACTTTTGTGGCCAGAGGACGAAAGATAGGGAGAGGGAACGCGCTTTTGCTAAATACGCGAATTACGACGCCGTCGACAAAGAAGCCTTTTTTCTCTGTCATTGAGCCCCCAACAATTCCGCCCTCGTTTGCCCCTGTGGGCCGCTGTGTCGGGCGGACGAGGCCGGGGCGGCATCCGTTGCCCACAAACAACTGCCTTCGGCCCTTGTCGGGCCAGCGTGGCGAAAAGACGAGATACCTCACGCCTGCATTGGCCTTTCTCATCAAATGGCAAGATGACATGAGGTTTGCCCACAACGATTGGCCCCACTTCCGTTGGAGGATTCCCATGTTTCTGGAAGTAAACCGGGGGACGAAAAAAAGCAGGAGAAAGAACCGGCGCTTTTGTTGCGCCGATTCGCTCACAACTTCCCGCAGTGCGGGCAGTTGCGGGATTTTGAAAGAGCGTTGTTCCACACATGAAATAGCAGCAATGACGCTTTTCTCCGCAAAATTCGGCTGTCTCCTTAGATCCGCAGAGTGCCGCTGGGGCGTTCCGGGGCTATTGAGGCACGAAAGCCCCTTCAAAGAATGCGTCGCTGAAAACAAGACAAGGATTCCAATCAGGCAGACAAATTGTTACTTTTCTGATAGTAGGCGCCGTGTCCCCTGGCTATTGAGCCAGCATCGTGACATGCTTTTCCGCTGACAAGGAGGCGGTACGATGTACGACTACTTGAAGGCCTTGCACGCAAGGTCCTGCCAGGAGCCAGAACTTCAAAAAGTCCGGGCGGAACTGGACCAAGCCTACAGAGAAATCAACGCAAGGTTAGGCCAACAAGATCAGGAGACCTTGCTCCAGTTGGCGGATCTGGAGAATGAACTGCGGGAGGAAACCTCCTGACATTCTTCATCACCGGGCTTCAGTTAGGTATAGGGATCGCCGGGGAGATGGAACGGTATTGCCTTGAGGACGAGGAAGAAACGCGGGCCACAGAGAGGGCGAAAATGAAGGATCCCCAGGTCAAAATTGATGTGCTATACAAAGAAAAGAGCCGCTGTCGGCCGCTCTTTCTTAACTTTTTGATAACAGTCACCTTTCCATCTGGCTATTTCTTTTTTCTGTGGCATTTTGTTTCGCTGATGAGAGCTCGCTGGCTCCATAAATGTGAGCAACCGAGCGAAGCGAGACGCTTATCGAGTCGTAAAGGGAGGCGGATGCCATGGCAAAGAAACGGGCCAACGGAGAGGAAGATGCCTCTGCCGGAGGACGCGATCCGGGCCATTTTTACCCAGCTGTAATTTTAAGCCGATCAATACATCTCCGTGAGCTTTTGATAGGTTTCCACCCGGCGATCCTGCAGATAGGGAACATCCGTTGCCCGGTGATAGGCCACATCGTCCAGATCCACGGTTTGTACCAACAAAAACTCGTCATCCACAGGCGCTTCTGCCAGAAGATGTCCACGATAGTTATAAATCTTGTTATTGCCAAACATATAACAGTCATCCTCAGTTCCAACGCGGTTGATTCCTGCCACAAAGCAGCAATTTTCTAGGGAGCGGGAGCCGAAATAGGTGTCCCACATATCCTTATCACGGATAGGGAACGCACTGGGGCAGAGAATCAGCTCCGCCCCGGACAGTGCCAGGATCCGGGAGACCTCTGGAAACCCGCCGTCATAACAGATCATGAGACCCACCGTGC
>ERZ835080.2311-NODE-2311-length-10245-cov-2.322473_pt1 | contig 10245 bp, 9 predicted proteins | sample MGYA00519688_ERZ835080 | MGnify/ENA primary metagenome ERZ835080 (study PRJEB31850, sample SAMEA3708770) | human gut metagenome | biome: human gut; feature: human-associated habitat; material: faeces | place: China | collected 2014 ... | reverse complement strand
CTTCCGGATGGTCTGCACACCCAGAGCGTCCAGGGCCAGCCGGATCTCTCCGGGGCGGGCATCCGTGACGTCGTTGTAGTCCGGCAGCGCCAGCCACACCCCCTCCGGCACCGCGGATGAGGCCAGCTTTAGCCGCAGGCTCCAGCTGTAGTCCGGCTCCGGCAGGGTGACGCCGTCATATACTTCTGGCTGCTCCCGCTCCGGGTATACCACATAGCAGCCTCCAACAAACAGTCCGGGGTGCTGTTTCTCGTAACGCCTGCCCAGCTGGTCCATGTCGATATAGTCCCGCAGCGCCAGGAGCCTGGCGTTGGTCTCCTCCAGGTAATACAGGCCCAGATCCTCATAACTCTGGATGCCGCCCAACACCTCATACTCGTCCAGGCTGGCCAGCAGGCTGACCACCTCTGTACTGTCCTGGGCGGGATGGCGCTGGATGGCCGCGTCCAAGGCGATCCCCTCCCGCGCGGTCAACACCTCCAGCCGCTCCCGCAGCCATGCCTGTTCCTCCGGCCGGCCGGGTAGCTTCGTCAGTTCTTCTCTATTCATATCAATCACCATGCCGACCGTTTCACTATCGGCACAAATAGAGATGAAAGAGTGCAGACAAACGGTCGCCTTTCTTATAAAATTAGCTTGAGGAGGAAGCATACTACAATGCACGGGGAGGTGAGTCGTAGACTGCTTCCAGAGTTTAAAACAGTATATCAATCAGTGCTGGAACCATCTTTCAAGCACAAATAAGTGGAGCTGCGAGCCCGCACACTAGGAATTGTATTAACACCTGTTAATAGCTTGGTGGTTCAGTCACTGCTTCCTCCGCACTATTTTGCGAAAAGGAGTATGTAGTTTGAAAGTCGTATTTCCAACCTGCTGCGGGGTTGACATTCACAAATCCTTTCTGGTGGCAACCATCATCAAGACTCCACAGGATAGTTTGCAGCCCATATATCAGAAGAAACGCTTTTCAATGTTCAATTCTGACCTGAACCGCTTTGCCGACTGGCTCCATGAGAACGACTGCATGGATGTTTGTATAGAGTCCACTGGGAAGTATTGGATTCCTGCCTTTAATATCTTGGAGAAGCGAGGCGTCCGGGTCATCATCGCCAATCCCAAATGGGTCAAAGCTGTAAAAGGCAACAAGGATGATACCAAAGACTCCAAATGGATTGGAGATTTGTTCCGCATCGGCCTGGTGAAAAGCAGCTTTATCCCGGACAAGGATATCCGCATCCTCCGTGAGTTGACTCGTTACCGCTATAAACTGATATCCATGCGAAGCAGCGAGAAAAACCGCTTTCAGAACGCTTTTACCGTCTGCAATGTGGCGCTGGATTCCGTCGTGTCCGATATGTTTGGCAAGTCCGCAGCTGCCATTACGGACTACCTCACATCCGACGAGGATTTTGACCCACAGCATTGCGTTTCTTTGTTGCAGCGCTCCCTCAAGAAAAAAGCAGATGATGTTCTCGAATCAATTGAGGGATATGAAATCACACAGGAGCAGAAAACTCGTATTGGAATCGTCCGGGACCACCTGCACTACATTGGCTCCTTGGTTGAGCGGGTAGATACCTGTATTGATACCATGGTCAACAGATACGAAGGATACATCATACTTCTTTGTACGATACCAGGCGTTGACCGCAGCAGCGCAATTACCATCCTGTCTGAAATTGGTATTGATATGACGCAATTTGGTTCTTCTAAGCGTCTGTGCTGTTGGGCCGGTCTTACCCCAGGCAATAACGAATCTGCCGGGAAGAAAAAATCTGTCCGCATTTCACGTGCGGGAGTATATCTCAAACCTGCGCTGGTGCAAGTCGCCCACGCAGCCGTGAAGGACAAGGCTTCCCCCTACTACGTGCTCAAATATGAACGTATTGCCAAACGCCGGGGCAAGAAACGGGCCATCATTGCCATTGCCAGAATGATTTTGACTGCTGTTTACGTCATGCTCTCCAACTTAGAAGAATGGAATCCTGTTGACCTGTATAAGGTTGATATGCCTGAGCACTTGAAGGAAAAACAGCTTGCCAAGGCCGTGAAGCAGGCGGTTCGATTCCTTGAAGCACAAGGGCTAACCGTTCTTGATTCTGCCTGACCATCTTCCACAGTCCTTCCCGTTGCCCTGCATACTTTGATGTTGACAGGGCTGGTTTCGTATGCTCTTTTTTATTTGCCCTCGACCGGCTCTTTCTTTCACACTAGGTTCACCTCATCTCCATGCCGCCCAGCTTGGGCTGGGGCGGCAGCGGTTCCTGCACCGGCTGGCCATCCGCCCGGGTCAGCAGACCGTAGTCTGTCAGCTCGCCCCCGTACTGCTGGATCAGCGTCTCTCCGTAGCCGTAGAGGTTCAGGTACCGGCACAGCAGGTCGGCATTCTCCTCCCCCATGGAGCGGCGCAGCTCCCCGCGGGCCACGTCCTCTGGAGAGGCGGCTGCCCAATTCAGATTGTAGGCGTCCAGCCGTTCCGTCAACGCCATGGCATCCTCCAGGCTCGAAATGGACGACACCTCCAGCACCGCCTTGTACTTGATCAGGGCCAGAGAGTCCCGCTCCGCCAGCACCATCAGCCGGATGGCCAGGCAGTTCAGAGTATCCAGCCGCTCCGGGATGGCCCACGCAGCCGGGAGCTGTGGGATCCGGCTGCGGAAGGCGGTAACGGCGCAGTTGGAGAGGCCCACAGCATCCATCCGGTCACGCACCTCCGCCAGCTCCTGACCGGCGGGGAGGGTGAGCTCTGCCTGCTCCTCCCCGAGTTGAAGCTCCAAGCGGAATATGCCCGCCGGGGTCTCCGGCGCGATGCGGAGTTCCTGGCCCTCTGTGGGCTTCCAGTTCCCATCCGGTACCACATACCCCTGCCTGGTGAAGACCCCGCCCGCCGACTGACGGATCCGGCGGCCCAGGAGCTGGAAGTCCAGCAGTTCAAACACCTTGTCCGGCACATCCGCCACCTCCGGGATGAAGCCGTTCGCCGCACAGAACCGGCCCAGCGAAGCGTCATCCGCCGCCTCGGGGACCACATGGCAGTGCCTGGCCTGCTCGGCCAGGGCAGTGAGGGCGCCTGGTTCCATGGGCCTGCCGTCCTGCAGCCTGACCAGCCCCTCGAAGGCAGTGCGCTGCTGTTCACTTAGGCTGACCAGCCGCTCCGCCAGGGCATTGAGCGCGGGGAAGCCCTCGCCAGATTGCAGGCCAGGGAACAGGACGGGGAATTCCCCATAGTCCTCCATCTCCCATTCCACTCTGGTGTCCGGTGCGGGCCGCAGCCGTTCCCAGGCATCCAGGACAGCATACGGGTCTGCTGGAAGCTCCAGTGTCACATAAGTATCCTTGTCCGGATTGCACAGGGATACTGTAAAGGCCTTATCCACGGCTCATACCCCCCATCGTCATCGTCGTTCCGTGCTCCATATCCTTCGCCTCGTCCTGCGTCTGCCCGAACCGCTCCGCCTCCGTCTGGATGCTCCAGCCCTCCGGCTGCCACATGTGGACGTAAAGCTCCCCGCCGTCCACACGGATTGCCTGCTGCTCCAGGCCCTCGCCAACGCCGTCCGCGGCCTGGCCGGTGAGATAGTCCTTCAGCCCGGTCAGCTCCTCCGGAGAGAGCTGGCCGACGACCTGGCACTCCGCCACGCCCCACAGCCTGCCGTCTCTGGCCTCTGCCGTAAACACGGCGGAGCGCACCTTGACGTCCAGGAACTCCTTGTCGCACCAGAGCATGAGGCCCCGCTCCGCCTCCTCCGGCACCCGGTTCCGTACCATGAAGCCCAGGATCCTGTCCTCATAGTCCAGAAGCGTTCTGCCGTCCCATTCTTCACCCGTCTCATCCCAATCTCCCCACTCATTCCGGGCATAGAAGCTGGCGGTGAGGGGCATGTACAGCTTGAGCTGGGTGGACTCAGGCGGGTGGACGGAGAACATCTCCTCCCCAAGGGTCAGGACGCACTCACCTCCGTCGCTCTGCCGGACGTGGAACCGGCCCGAGTCATCGATGTGCTCCAGAGTACCAGCCTCCTCCAGCGTGTTTCTGGGATCATCCAGCTCCCATGTTTGGATCCGGCTGCCCGCGGGGAACTGATTCCGCAGGAAATCCAGCCACTCCTTCGATACACCCTGCATGATGATCTGTCTCCCTTCATTTTGCCGCAAGTGTCATTCGGATAGAAAAGGCCGGCTTCCAAAGCGGAAGCCGGCCTTCAACGGAGTCCCTGTGCATGCTCTGTTTCCTCTGATGGTTCATAGTTCTTTCCCGTCCTTTCTTCTGGTAAGCACACAACATACCACAGTGTGCCCGTAATATCCAGCATTTTTTACATCTGCGGCTGCATGGGCGCCTGACTCTGACTCCGCTCCAGCCACAGCGGATAATAGGCCACCTCTGTGATACCCAGATCCGCATTACAGGTGATATGGGCGGCCACGGCGGGGCAGGCTGACGAGATCTGGAACAACGCCTCGGTGAGCTCTGAGCCCAGGCCGTCCAGGATACAGCGGGGCCCGCCGGGCTTTTCGGCAAACTCCGGTTGATCCATGGTGAGGCGGGCCATGGCCTGGGTGGCGGATATGCCTGTTTCCCGGCCGTATGTGATGGCCCGCTTCAAGGCATGCTGCGGATTGAACCGCCCAAAGTCCATGGTGTAAAACCGCTGCTCCTGCCCAGACTCCACAATGGTGCAGGTTGCAATCCGGCTGAGCTCCTCCGGCCGCTCCGGGCCAAAGAAGCCCATAAGCCGGCCCTCCCTGGCCAGGCCGGACACCTCTGCCGGTGTGCGCCCGGCCTGAAGGTAGACGGCGGCGGTGAACAGCTCGCTGGGCAGGGCGGCGTTCTGGTGCTGGATGATCTCATAGGCGCCCTGGAGGGTCTCCTCACTGAAGTTCCGCGCCACCACCCGCAGGGCGGTGAGCATATCGATGTACTCCGTCTCCGCACACTCCCGGTCAAAGCGGTACAGTGCCTCGGTGGTGACGGGGTCCGGCCTGGGAACCAGTTCATTGATCTGCCGGATAAACTCTTTTTTCTGCATGTTCTCTCCCCTCGGTTCACATGGATAGCCCGCCCAGGGATGGCCCCTGGCTGGGGTGATCCTTGTCGGCCAGCAGTTGTACCAGAGTTTTCAAATCCTCCGGTGCAATCCGCTCAACCGCCTGGCACAGCCGGTTGAGGCCATTGATGGACAGGCGTTCCGCCGGAATGCTGCGGATGACCTCGCCGGGCAGGGTGCTGTCTACTATCCAAAAGTGGGGGCTGTCCCGGATGCCGGTGCGGCACAGGAGACGTTCCAGCCTTTCCGGGCTGTCCGGCAGAACCAGCAGTGTGCTCTGCCCCTCGCCGTAGGATGCCTCCAGGAGTATGACGAACTCCCGGTCAAGATAGTCCGGGAAGGGACCGCCCTCCGTGTAGAGCTGTTCCAGCTCCATACCGTTATCATAGACCACCCCATAGGGGGTTACGGTACCGTGCTTGTTGAGGATCAACTTCAAAGCCGCTGCTCTGCCATCCACCTGTTCCAGCTCCTCCTCACTGGCACAGCCGCCCTCCAGCGTCATGTAATGCTGGCGGCCTACAGCGTCCAAATCCGAAAAGTCCGTGATCACCGTGGCCTGCTGGCCGCAGAAGGTAAGATTGATGAAGTCCGTCATATCAAACGTACCCAGCCTGACCGCCATAGCCTGGAACTGGGCGGCCTCATAGTCGTCAAAGCCGTCCAGCCGCCGGGCCAGGTAGTCCAGCTCGTCCAGATTGGCGCCCACCTTCTCCAGGCGTTTGAGGATGGGGAAGCCGCTCTCCAGCTCGTCCACCCGGCAGTCCCGTTTCAGGCGGGCTCCCAGTTCCATAGCGGCTAGAAGTTCCAGGGTACGCTCATATTCCATGACGGGGATGGGGAAGGGGATGGTCACCTGGCCATACTCCGGGTGCGCCGCGTTGCTCAGGACACAGCGCAGCACCGGCTGTCTATTCTGTGTGGTCACATCTGCTGCCCTCCCATCTCCGGCCCCTGGCGAGACACGTAATCCTCCAGCGGCCTGGGGTTCTCCTCCCCATACAGGTCATAGACCATATCGTCCACCGCCTTGCGCACCGCCGGGTCATCCGTCAGGGTCTCAAAGCGGAAGCCGGTCCCATCCTTTGTGGGCAGCTCCTCCCGGATGGTCCGGAGGTAATCCTGCGGGGCTGTAAACTCCATGTGTTCGCCGTTGGCAAAGGACACCCGGCCCACCGGCCTGTCCAGTGTCTGCTGGCGCAGGTCATAGCAGTAAAGATAGCACTGGTATTCCCCAGGGCTGGGGGTGCACCGGAGGCAGAAGCGGTAATTCCCCACCTCCGCCAGATACCCATAGCTCCGGCCGTCCTCTGTGATGGCCCCGCCGTTCTGCCGGCAGAATTTGTCCATAGAGGGCAGGTCCTTCAGCGGCCCATCCGCCCGCATAGCGTCCACGAACTGCTGCAGGGCCTCCTTGAACTCCGACGTGTTGAACCGGTCCCCGTTGTGGGGCCACCAGGTGTGGTAAAACCCCCTGCCGTTGGAACCGAAGTCCATCCGGACATGGCCCACTGTGCCCAGCGCCCTGTCCGCCTGGTCGTCTGAATAGAACAGGCCGGCCTCCTCACGGGCGGCCGGCCGCAGGGGAAAGCGATTGTTACATGGATTCATCTGTGTGAATCTCCTCCTTAGTTTCTTGCTCTGCCCACCTGTCCGTGGCATTGAGCCGCCGCATCTCCGAGCGCAGGCACTTCCCATCCCTCCCCCAGCAGAGGAAGCCGTTGGCGGGGTAGGGGCAGCCCACGCAGAGGGGGGAGCGGGTGCATACCGGCCTGGGCGGCGGTTCCGCCGGGTGCTCCGGGGCGTACGACTTGTGGGCGCAGAAATGAAATAAAATCTGGGCATAGAAAAAGGCGGCGCCTGATTTGGCGCTGCCCTCACATGGACGGTTCAAGATTTGCTCCCTACTTTCTATTAGATATTGCGCTGCCGCCGGCAGTTAGCCTCGCCCTGGGTCAGAGCGGCCTTTCCACTCCAGCGGAAGTAAACGGTCCTTCTCTGTCGCAAGGGCGAGGGGCTGTCCTTGGACAGCCCCTCCTGTATGCTTCCGTCTTAGGGCTTGGATAGCCCGCACTCTGCGATCCAACTATCCAGGTTCAGGCTTTCCGCCATGAGAAGGGCCAGCTTGTGCATCGCCGCCCGGTCTTGGGCATCCTCCAGCCTGGCCGTCGTCTCAAACAGGCCCCAGAGCAGTTCGGCAATCATCTTGCCGTCGTAAGGCTTCAGCAGTTCGCTGTTGGGCAGAGCGTCCTCGCTGCTCCCGCTGCGCAGAAGCTGCCGTTCTCTTTCAATCAGCTCCAGGCTGGCCTGCAGGCTCTCCCGGGGCACTCCCCAGGCTTTGGCAATCAGCTTCACGCCTGCCTCCATGGGAGCCTCATCCCCGATCTTGTCCGGCCCGCCCAGCGCCAGGGCATTGATTGCCTCCTCAGTTATCTGCTGAAGCAGCTTCTCCGGCGCGGGATGCTTCTCAATCTGTTTCATACGTGTGTCCTCCTCGTTATTTTTTGGTGGGCTTCTGACCACAACAATACCCGCTTTTGCGGGATAAAGCTATCACCATACGTAACGAAAAAAATGCCGCAAACCAAGCGATACCAACAATTTCTGTATAGAAAAAAGCGGCGCCTGATTTGGCACCGCCCTCATATGGACTGTCCAAGCTTCTGACTTTCGCTCTGCATCTGATCCTGGGTTCTTTCCGGCAGCTGGGCTGTGATCTGATCCAGGAGGCGCCGGCATTGGAACTCCTGCTGGTAGGAGGCGGGGCCCTCTCCATAGAGGAAGCCCTGCACCGCCTGGCGCAGCCCCTCCAGCTGCTCCCGGTCAAAGACCCGTTCCCTGGCCACCAGCCCGGAGCGGAGGGCGAAGTCCTCCCTGGCGCCCTGATAGTCCTCCATGTAGTAGTGGCCGTTGTTGACCCCGCTCCGGTCATAGTCCCGGGCCCAGGTGACGAACTGGGCCCCCAGCAGCGTCTCTGTCCCGGCCAGCACTGTGCCGTTGAACTCTGCCAGCACCCGGTAACCGTCCGCCAGGCCATCCGCCTTCAGAGGTGGGGCATTCTCCAGAAGCGTCATGTACTCCATCACCGTCCCCGCCGCCTCCGTGGCCTGAGCCAGGGCGGCCTTTGCCCTGCTGGTGTCTACCCAGGTGGGGTCATACCGGACGACGCCGCTCTCCGTGACCCGGCACAGGATGCGGCCGTTCCACTCCACCGGGAGCAGGCCGTCCTCCTCCACCGGCCGGGGCAGCAGCTCCCGCCGCCGCAGGGCGTAGGACAGTTCCTCGAAATAGGTTTCTTTGGTCATGCGCTTTTACCTCCTTTTCCGTGCAAAACGCCCTTTTTCAATGGCCGCTCCTGAGCTGCTGCTTGTGAACGCCATCATGCCATCTTATCCACGGAAAATCTATTCAGCAAAGCGGACGAAAAAGCGTGTGCCCTTTTTAGCAGCAGCAACAAGAGCTGGGCTGCACCGAAACTTCTCCAGGCGCAAATTGAATAACGCCCTTTTTCGACTTGCCGGGGAAATAAAAAATGCTGGCTTGATGGTGACGAAACCAACAAACCAGCATCTCTATTTTTGTATATAATTTTTCTGGATCGGAGCGCCCTTTTTCTCCGGCAAAAAGGGCGCTCCGATCTAGAAGAGGGTTACACTGGGGCAACTCGCTGTAAAACCCCTTCACCCACTGGATCACCCTCGAAAATATCTTTTTTTCAGGACGCAAATTTCAGGAAAATAAAAAAGCCACACCCTCTGATACTCTAAGCGTTCCGCTTAAAATATCCAGATTGGTGTGGCTTTATGGAGCTGCTATCCGGATTTGAACCGGAGACCTCATCCTTACCAACTGATTGGTAGAATGAGGTCTCATGCTTTCGGGACATTTTGTGCCCTTTTCCGTCCGGTGATCCATGCTCTCTAGCACTCTTGTGTCCATTGTTTCCGCCCGCTCGTTTCCCCGTGTGGGTCAGCGTGTGGGTCAGACACTATTGGTCTTATTCTCTAGTTGATGCCAATGTTTGTTGTTCCTATCACTTATTTTATCCGGAGGATGGAAGGCTGGAGATAAGTAACAATTGCACTGAGCACAGTATAAAACCCATTGTTATGGCCCGTAAGAACTGGCTCTTGGCCAACACCCCCTCCGGTGCATAGCAGCCTAATTGAGGCAAAAAAGGGAATTAGTCTGGATTCCTACCGCTACTTGGTTTGTCTTGTACAAAACGCACCTGGGCCAAGTCTGGCAGATGCTGCTTGAGCAAATGTATTCATTCCTATGAATGCTCCGCAGAAAGGAATACTGTCTAAATGTGTCTAAATGATAGCCAAAACATCGGCCGCCATCTTAACACCCGTGCACTGAGAGGGCGGCTCTTTTGTACACCAGCAGGCTCAGGATGGAGCTTCTTTGCACAGCATTGCTTCAGAGCGTGGCAATGCTGCCAGTGCAGTTCATCGTGGTCTAGAACTACTTGGCATTACCAGCTATATTGCTGTCATCTAGTTTTCTAATCCTTACGAGACCAGAAAGCGAAATTCTGTCACCTGGCGGTAGGAGTTTTCTTTCCGCAAAACCGGAGGGAAACCACGTGCACTTGGCGGAATTGGAAAAAAATTGTGTCTCAAAACACAGTCCAAACTGCCGGTCATATGTGGCACCGCACTTTCCAGTTCGAGGTGTGGTTTTGTTAGCACTAAAAAAGTGCAGGCCCGGCATAGTGGTATAAACCTCCATTTTCCTGCCGGAGCCCGGATCATACATGGAGGCCGCCAGCTCAAGCGCTCCCCGCTCCCGTTTCCGTAGCACATAGGTGTGGTTAAATCCGCCGACCTGCCGAAGCTGCACAAAGTCGGAGCGGAGTGCCCGCCCCACCGGGGAAAAGGTGCGAAAATCCATCGGTGTGCCTTCCACTGCGGCAATTCCACCGTCTGCCATGGGGATTGCGCCGTTGGTGCAGTAATAATCCGCCTCAATCTTTACTAGCTGGTCCAGAACACTGCCGGCGCCATGGCCGGCCAGGTTAAAATAGCTGTGATTGGTCAGGCTGCACAGGGTGTCTTTGTCGGTGACCGCCCTGTAATCCAGAATTAGCCGGTTATCCTCGGAAAATCTACAAATCACATTGACCACCAGCGTGCCTGGAAAGCCTTCCTCTCCATTCTGACTGACGTAGCTGAACAAAATGGAATCCTCA
>ERZ835080.2306-NODE-2306-length-10280-cov-2.579951_pt1 | contig 10280 bp, 10 predicted proteins | sample MGYA00519688_ERZ835080 | MGnify/ENA primary metagenome ERZ835080 (study PRJEB31850, sample SAMEA3708770) | human gut metagenome | biome: human gut; feature: human-associated habitat; material: faeces | place: China | collected 2014 ... | reverse complement strand
GAGCCAGCGCAACAAGGGCATCTTCTGGGGCACGGCCGGCGCCATCGCCCTGCGCGTCGTGCTGATCACCTGCGCGGTGATGCTTCTCGACCTCCCGTTCCTCAAGGTGGCGGGCGGTGCGCTTCTCGTCTGGATCGGCGCCAAGCTCCTGCTTCCCGAGGACGGCGATCATGAAAAGGTCGAGGGCAGCAGCAAGCTCATCGGCGCCATCAAGACCATCATCGTCGCGGACTTCGTGATGAGCTTCGACAACGTGATCGCCATTGCGGGCGCCGCCCAGCAGGCTCATGAGACCCATCAGACGCTTCTGATCATCTTCGGGCTGCTCGTCTCGGTGCCGTTCATCGTCTTCGGCTCCCAGATCATCCTGAAGCTCATCGACCGCTTCCCCGCCATCATCTACTTCGGCGCAGGCCTTCTCGGCTGGATTGCCGGCGGCATGATCGCCTCCGACGTGTTCGTCACGACGCGCTGGCCCGAACAGGCCTTTATGATGCACTACCCGCTCTCCGTGGGCTGTGCGGCGCTCGTGATCCTCATCGGTCACTTCCTCGGCAAGGCGAAGATGAAGAAGTTGCTTGCGAAGGAAATGGAAAAGGATCGCAGCTGAGCTGCCTCCCTCTGATGCAGTACCCAAAAAAGCGCAGCCCGCAAGGGCAGCGCTTTTTTTGTTTCAGGCGGGCGTCGGAAGGAGGTCAAGCCTCATTTGTTCTTCTCTTCCTTCATCTTCGCCTTCCAAGTCAGGCGTTCGGTCTCGCGCCTGCAGATCTGTTTGGCCGTGACGCCCTCGATTTCCGCCAGCTCCTTTTGAGACAGTTCCATTGCCCTGCGCTCTTCGCGTGCACGAAGCCCCTGTTCGCTCAGATGACTGTCGTCGAGGCCCTGCTCGGTCGCCTAGTTGTCGTCTTCGTCAACCGCAGCGAAGAAATCGGGAATTCTCTCGGGCACGTTCAGATAGTCGGCGATCCGCAGGATGATCTCCGGGGTGACACGGGTGTATCCATATTCAAGGTTGCAGATGTACTTGCTGTCCTTGCCGAGCGCGCGACACAATTCTCTTTGACTCACTCCCAGTTCCTTTCGCAGTGTGCGCAGGAGGATGCCGAAGCGGCAGAGGCCGTCATTGAGGTCTCCTGAATGGCTTCGAGGATCCTGTCCGGAGAGATGGCGCAGTTTGCGCCATTCTTCGTAGGCTTCGGGTACGCTGTACATCCGGACCAGCTCCATGAGCTTGACGTCCGAAATGTTTGCCTTTCCAACCTCGTAGTCCCCGAGGGTGGTGGAATGCACGCCATGTCTGGCAGCGAACTTCTCAAGGTTGAGGCCGAGCTTTTGGCAGTTGTCGTAAATCCACTTTTCGAAAGGTGTACGGTCGATATCGCATGACCTGCGCTGGTTGGTGTCGGGGTGGAGCGCTCGGTCGTGCACCCATTCGATCACGTCTTCAGGCGCGGGACCGAGGATGTTCTGAATGTGCGCGATGGGGGCGTACCGGCCAATCTCGTATTCCCTGAGGGTGGTGGAGTTGATGCCAAGCTTGTCGGCGAGGTGCTGGCGGACACCGCCGTGTTTCTTCCTTTCGTGGCACAGCCATTGCGCCAGCGGATTGAGGTCGGTTGTCTGCATGTGATGGTTGGGTCGTGGTTGGAATTGGTTTGAGGGGCGGCTGTCGTGCCCTGCCTGCGGCCGCCATGTCTGTCGAGCGTGTGACTCATGGCGGCCGGGACGGCGACGGGTCAGTGCTTCACGGTGTCGATGAAGCCGCCGCCGAGGCAGACGTCGCCCTGATAGAGAACGGCGCTCTGGCCGGGCGTGGCCGCCCACTGAGGCTTGTCGAAGCCAAGCGTGAAGTTCTTTTCGGAGACGTACTCGAGTCTGCAGGGATCGTCGGGCTGGCGATAGCGGGTCTTCACCGTAAGCTCGGCGTCAAGCTCGGGCGCATGTCCGGAGATCCAGCTTGGATGGACGGCCTTGAGCTCGTGCGCGAGAAGCCACGGGTGATCGTGTCCCTGGCAGATCCAGAGCGTATTGGTGGCAAGATCCTTCTTCGCGACGAACCACGGCTCGCCCGTGGAGTCGTGGCGGCCGCCCACACCGATGCCCTTGCGCTGGCCGAGCGTATAGAAGGAAAGGCCCATGTGCTCGCCCACGACCGTGCCGTCGGGAATGCGGATCGGACCGGGCTGGGTAGGCAGATAGCGGTTGAGGAACTCGCGGAACGGACGCTCGCCGATGAAGCAGATGCCCGTGGAGTCCTTCTTCTTCGCATTGGGAAGCTTGAGGTCGTCGGCGATGCGGCGGACCTCGGTCTTGCAGATTTCGCCCACGGGGAAGATCACGCGGGAGATCTGCTCTTGGGTGAGGCGGTGCAGGAAGTAGCTCTGGTCCTTGCCGGGATCGACGCCGCGGAGCAGCTGGACGCCGTCGTCCGTGTGACGGACGCGGGCGTAGTGCCCCGTGGCGATGAGGTCGGCCCCCATGGCCATGGCATGGTCGAGGAAGGCGCGGAACTTGATCTCTGCGTTGCAGAGAACGTCGGGATTGGGCGTGCGGCCTGCGCTGTATTCGCGTAGAAAGTCGGAGAAGACGCGCTCGCGGTATTCCTTCGCGAAGTTGACGGCCTCGATGTCGATGCCGATCACGTCGGCGACGGCGCTCGCGTCGATGAAGTCCTGACGGGAGGAGCAGTATTCGCTGTCATCGTCGTCCTCCCAGTTCTTCATGAAGAGGCCGATGACGTTGTAGCCTTGCTCCTTGAGGAGCCAGGCGCTGACAGAGGAGTCGACGCCGCCCGAAAGGCCGATGACGACGGTTTTCTTGGACATACGTATATATGGTCGGTAAGTCGGGATAGAATCGGGACGTACCCTTGAATTCATTAATTAGGAGATCGTGGCAATTATGTCTCAGACGAACGAATCGTGCACCCGCTTTGCGAAACTTCTTGGCATCGAGGTGCCCTTCCTCAATGCTCCGATGGAGGGCATTGCCACGCCTGAGCTCGTGGCGGCCGTGTCCGAGGCGGGCGGTCTCGGCGTCATTCCCGCCGCCGGTCTCGCTCCCGACGAGATCCGCGCCTTTGCCGCGCGCGTGAAGGAGCTCACGCAGAAGCCCTTCGCCGTGAACCTTGCTGTGCCCGTCGACGCGCCCGCGGATGCGGCGGAACGCTTCGAGCGTTTCGGCGACGCCGTCTCGATGCTGCTCGAAGAGCTCGAGCTGCCCGCAGGCGAAGGCGCCTCCTATGCCGAACGCTACGATCTCGAGGGCTGCACCCGCCCCGACTTCTTCGAGCAGTTCGATGCGGCGCTCGAGGTGAGGCCCGCAGCCGTCATCTCGTCCTTCGGCGGCTTCCGCGAGCCCGAGGAGGAGAAGCTCGCCGAACTCGGCATCGTCAACATCGGCACCGCCACGACGCTCCGTGAGGCCAAGGTCCTGCGCGCCGCGGGCTGCGGCGCCGTCATCGTTCAGGGAGCGGAGGCCGCGGGCCCACGCCTCTCGTTTGAGGATCCCGAGGACGCTCTCGTCGGTCTCATGTCCCTCGTGCCCGCCGCCGTCCGCGCGACGGGGCTGCCCGTCATCGCGGCGGGCGGCATCGCCTCGGCCGAGCAGGTGAACGCACTTCTGGCCATGGGCGCTGCAGGCGTGTCCGTCGGCACGGCCCTGCTGACGACGGCCGAGTCCAGCGCCTGCGACGCGCACCGCTACTACGCGGAGTTCGGCACGGCCTGCGACACCGTACTCACGCGCATCTACAACGGCAGGCTCAGCCGCGTGCTCAGAAACGCGCTCGTCGAGGCCCTCGACGACTGGGAGCTCATGACGGCCGGCTACCCCGCCCAGAAGGCCCTGATGGGCCCCCTTGACAGGTGTGCCTCCGAAGTCGGACGCAACGACCTCGTCATGCTGCCTCTGGGACAGTCCGCAGGCCGCAGCGCCTACAGACGGACTGCCGACTGCGTGCATGCGCTCTTTCCCCGTCGCGCAGACTGAATCAAACAAACGAATAGATTTTCAAAATCGTCGCAACACCTTGAAAATCGACGTACGGCGTCCGACTTAGGTAAAACCCCTCGGACTTGGGGTTTAATTTCACAATGCGGAACGCGCTTTCGTATTGTGAAATATGTGACCTGGTTTTGCGGGTTATCCCTTGAATATGTGTCGTTGAAAAGGGTTTCGGGCTTGATTACTATCAACCGAACAGAACTCGTTTACGATTTCACGGATCGGTAGGCGGGATTCGATCAACATTAACTGAGGGTTCAACCATGACCGAATCCAGTATTGAAATCGGCGCCATGTCCAACAGGGGCAAGCTTCTGGCGCTCGTCGCCGGCCCGATCTTGGGGCTGCTGACCTACTTCCTTCTGCCTGAAAGCTACATCAACTCCCAGGGCGTTGAAACCGCCTTCCCGTATGCGGGCCGCGCCTGCATGGGCGTGACCGTGTGGATGGCGATCTGGTGGTTTACCGAAGCGCTTCCGATTGCGGCGACCGCAATGATTCCACTGGTCGTGTATCCGCTTCTGCAGATCACGTCCGCCAAGGCTGCGATGAGCAACTACGCCTCCGGGACGATCTTCCTCTTCCTGGGCGGCTTCCTGCTCGCGGCCGGCATCCACCGCTGGCACCTTGACCGCCGCATCGCACTGCTGACGCTGCGCCTCTTCGGCACCCAGCCCAAGCAGATGGTGCTCGGCCTGATGCTGGCCACTGCCGGCCTCTCCGCCTGGGTGTCCAATACGGCGACTGCCGCCATGATGGTTCCCATTGCCATCGCCGTGCTCGGCGTCGTGCGCTCCACCCAGAAGAGCGAAGTCATCGGCAAGGATGAACGCAACTTCGGCATCGCCGTGCTGCTCTCCATCGCCTACGCGGCCTCCATCGGCGGCATGGTCACCGTGATCGGCTCGCCCCCGAACGGCATCTACGTCCGCTTCATGGAACAGACCTACGGCGAGACCGTGAGCTTCATTGACTGGCTCAAGATCGGCCTTCCGGTTGCGCTCCTGCTGCTCCCAGCCACCTATTTCCTGCTAGTGAACGTTCTCTTCCCCTGCAAGATGGAAGGCATTCCCGGCGGCAAGGACTGGGTCCGCAACGAGCTTCGCAAGCTCGGTGCCATGTCCCGCGGTGAAAAGATCGTTCTGGCGGTCTTCGTCCTCGCGGCCGTCCTCTGGATCTTCGGCCCGGTCATCCGCGGCCTTGAATTCGACGGCGCCAAGCCCTTCGCGGCCCTCAAGGACGAAACCATCGCCATGGCTGCAGGCCTCCTGCTCTTCGCGATCCCCGTCGACTCCAAGCGCGGCATCCACGCTCTTGACTGGTCCTCGGCCAAGGACGTGATCGCTTGGGATGTGCTGCTCCTCTTCGGCGGCGGTCTCACGATGGCGGCCGCTCTGCAGAGCACTGGCGCCGCTGCCCTGGTGGGCGCTCAGGCCACGGCCCTCGGCAGCCTCGGTGAAGTCTCCATGATGGCCGGCGTCGCTACCCTCGTGACCTTCGCTACCGAAGTGACCTCGAACACCGCACTTGCCGCCACGATGATGCCGCTCATCTCCGCCTCAGCCGATGCGCTCAAGATCGATGCCTCCGGCCTCCTCGTGACCACCGCGCTCGCCGCTTCCTGTGCCTTTATGATGCCCGTCGCCACGCCGCCCAACGCGATCGTGTTCGGCACCGGCCGTCTGAAGATCGGAGACATGGTGAAGGCTGGCTTCTGGCTCAACATCCTCGGCGTCGTGATCATCACCTGCGTGGCCGCAGTAATCCTCTGACCGCCTCTCTGAAAAACAAGCGAACAGCGCGCACCCCCGAAAGGAGGCGCGCGCTTTCATTTGAGGTGCAGGCAGGCTCAGATGCCCAGAAGCTTCATGAGGGGGCCTGCGATGAGCGGCGCAAGGAAGGCGGTGATGATGCCGGAGAGGCCCATGGCCAGACCGCCGAAGGCGCCCGCCCTGTTCGAGATCTGGAATGCGGCGCTCGTGCCCATGCCGTGTGCGGCGAGGCCGAGCGTCACGCCGCGCACTGGGTCGGACGTGATGCGGCAGAGGTTGAAGAGCGGACGGCCGACGATGGAGCCGAAGATGCCCGTGATCACGACGAGGCAGGCCGTCAGGTCGGGGCGCCCGCCCATGGCTTCGGACACGCCCATGGCGATCGGTGTCGTGACGGACTTCGGAATCATGGAGATCATTGTTTCGGCCGAGAGCCCGAAGAGCCAGCCGAAGGCAACGACGGAGACGATGGCGGCCACGCTGCCTGCGAGAAGGCCGCAGGTGAGGGGCAGCCAGAGCTCGACGAGCTTCTGGCGCTGCTCGAAGAGCGGCACAGCGAGCACCACGGTCGCGGGCCCGAGCAGGAAGTGAATGACGCCTGCGCCCTGGAAGTACTGCTCGTAGGGCACGCCCATGACGAGCAGCACGACGATGATGCTCACGACGGCCACGATGATCGGCGTGAAGAGCGGATTGAACTGCGTGAGCTTGTAGAGATGCTGGCCGAAGATAAAGGCGACGAGCGTGACGGCAAGCCAGATGGCGGGATTGCCGAGGATCGGCGAGAGCTGCTGAAGAATGTCCTGCATGGTCAGTCCTTGTTCTTGTTCTTGTGCACGAGCTTGTCGACGAAGATGATGGTGTAGGCGGTCACGAGCATGGCGATGAGGGTTGAGATCACAAGCACGGCGCCGATGGCGAGGCCCTCGCGAAGGAAAAGGTCGCCGTAGCGCATGACGCCCACGCCCGCCGGCACGAAGAGAAGCGACAGGTTCGATAGGAGCACGCCGCCCGTTGGGCGGATGCGGCCGATGAGATCGTCCTTGACGAAAAAGGCGAGAAGCATGAGGATCATGCCGATCACGGGACCCGGAACGGGAATGCCCGCGCTGCGACTGATGACTTCGCCGACGACCTGAAAGGCCAGAATGAGTGCGATGGCGGAAAGCATGAAAGAAGTACCGTAAAATGTTCTGACCGTCTTTCGGCGTGCTAGGGTTTGCACGTATGAAAGGTGTCAAGGTGTTGATTGTGTCACTACGGCGCCTGTCGTGGGGGCATTCGGATTTGACTTAGGTTAGGAAAGTTGAAGTGTCGGCGGTTCTTGTCTTCGGAAGAGGACCGCTCCGACGGGCTGCCTGGCCGAACTTGAAGAGGAGGACGGCGCGTCCTCTCCCGTCCCGGGGACTGCGCGCCGAATTTCTATGAAGCAGGAATTTCAGATCAAGGGCGAGCTCATCACGCTCGACGCCCTTCTCAAGGCTGTCGGCGCGGCCGACTCCGGCGCTCATGCCAAGGCGATGGTCGCCGAGGGCCTCGTGCGCGTCGACGGCGAGGTCGAGCTTCGCAAGACGAGGAAGCTCCGCGGCGGCGAGCGCGTGGAGCTCGAGGGCCTGACCGTTGTGCTCAAGGCCGATCCGGCCTTTGCCGCACGGGACTGAGTCCGCACGTCAAGATAATGCAAAAATGCCGGCTTCCGCAGGAAACTGGCATTTTTTCATGGGGCTGCAGCAGAATTATTGGATGTCCTTGAGCTCGCGGCGCAGGATCTTGCCCACGGCGGTCTTCGGGAGCGAGTCGACGAAGATGATCTCGCGCGGCATCTTGTAGCCCGTGAGCTGGGTGCGGCAGTACTTCTTGACGTCGTCGGCGGTGAGGGCGGGATCCTTGCGCACGATGACGGCCTTGACGGTTTCGCCGGACTTGGCGCTCGGAACGCCCACGACGCCCACTTCAAGCACGCCGGGCATGCTCGCGATCACGTTTTCGACTTCGTTCGGATAGACGTTGAAGCCGGAGACCAGAATCATGTCCTTCTTGCGGTCCGTGATCGTGATGCTGCCGTTCATGTCCATGTGGCCCACGTCGCCCGTGCGCAGCCAGCCGTCGCGAAGAACGGCGGCCGTCTCCTCGGGCTTGTTCCAGTAGCCCTGCATGACCTGCGGGCCGCGCACGCAGATCTCGCCTGTGTATTCGGGAATCTTGTCGGGCGACGGGCAACAGCCGAGGTCGCGGAAGCCTTCGCCGCGGATGGATACTTCGGTCGACGGGATGGGCACGCCCACCGAGCCGTCCCACGGAGCCTCGGGGATGTTGCCGCAGACGCCGGGCGAGCATTCCGTGAGACCGTAGGCCTCGAGGATGTTGCAGCCCGTCTGTTGCTTCCAGCGTTCGGCGATGGTGCGCTGCACCTGGGAGCCGCCGCCCGCGGTGACCTTGAGGCGCGTGAACTTGTGGGCGCAGAAGATCTTGTTGTTGAGCATCGCGGTGAAGAGCGTGTTGACGCCGACGATGATGGAGAAGTCCCACTTGGCGCATTCCTTGGCCAGCCCGTCGATGTCGCGCGGGTTGGTGATGAGCACCATGTTCGCGGCGAACTGCGTGAAGGAGAGCGTTGCCGTGAGGGAGAAGATGTGGTAGAGCGGCAGCGCCGTGAGGGCGACTTCCTCGCCTTCCTTGCAGGCGCTCGCAAGCCAGTAGCCCACCTGCTGGAGGTTGGCGAGGAGGTTGCGGTGCGTGAGGATGGCGCCCTTGGCAACGCCGGTCGTGCCGCCCGTGTACTGCAGGAAGGCGATGTCGGTGTTGTGGATCTCATGGGCGGTGAAGCCGTGGCGGCGGCCGATCTCAAGCGCTTCGTTGAAGCCGACGGCGTTCGGGAGCGAGTATTCGGGCACCATCTTCTTTACCTTGCGCACGACGAAGTTGACGAGCGTGCGCTTGAAGAACGGGAAGAGGTCGCCGACGGCGGTCGTGATGATGTGCTCGCACTTCGTGCCGGGCAGGGCGTTCTGGAGTGTCTTGGCGAAGTTCTCGATGATGATGATCGCCTTCGCCTCGGAGTCGCGCAGCGTGCCGTTGACCTCGCGGGAGGTGTAGAGCGGGTTGATGTTGACGACGATGTAGCCCGCGCGCAGGCAGGCGTACATGGCGATGACGTACTGCAGAAGGTTCGGCATCATGATGGCGACGCGGTCGCCGGGCTTGAGGCCGAGACTCTGGAGGTAGGCGGCGAGTTCCTTGGTGAGCGCAGCCGTGCGGCTGTAGGTCAGGCCGCAGTCCATGTTGGTGTACCCCACCTTGTCGGGGTAGCGCGCGGCGATGTCGTCGAGGACGGCCGGAATGCTCGGATAGCGGTCCGGATTGATTTCGTGCGGGACGCCTGCGGGGTAGCTCTTGTACCAGGGAAAGCTTTGAGTCATGTCTTAGTGATCTTCGAATTCTTGCGATGGTGGCCGGCCTGAGCCGGCGGTGCGGATGCGCCCGAAGGAAGGCTTGGCTCCCATGGCCCGCGCCGTTGATGAACATCGGCGAAAGGCGGACAAGCGCACCTAGCTTAAGTTTAGCGGCACGAGGACGCGAAAACGAGGTCAAAAAACACGACTTAACCCCTATATGCGCAAAAAGCCTCCGGATTCCGGAGGCTTTTCGTGTGCGGAACCTGAGCGGAAGGCTTAGGCTTCGAGCGTCAGGCAGTGGCGGGCGTAATCTTCAACGGCTTCCCAGTCGGTGTAGTCGATGACGGCCGTCATTTCCGTCGGGCCCTTGGTCATCTTCATGATCATCTGGATGAGCTTGGCGTCGATCCAGCTCCAGTTCGGGTAGTCGACTTTGCCGGCGAAGCACTTGACGTCCTTCGGGTGCCACGGGTTGTTCTCAAGGAACTTGCGGCAGTAGACGTTGCCTTCGGGCGTGGCCTTGGCCGGGTTGCGGGCGATGACGGTCACGTTGAAGAAGCTGTTGGGCTTGGCGTCGAGGACGGCCTTCCAACGGTTGACGAAGGCGAGGAACTGCTTGCGGAACACGCCGTAGAGGACGGGAGCGCCGCAGATGACAAGGTCGTACTTGTTCCAGTCGACGCCTTCGCGGTCGGCTTCAAGCACGTGCATCATGTCGGCCTGGTGGCCTTCGGCAATGATGGTTTCCCAAATGCGGCGGGCGATACGAGCGGTATGGCCGGAGCGGCTGTCGTAAACAACAAGCACCGTCTTCATGTTCTATTCTCCAAAAGGGTCGCCGGCGCGCAGGCGAGCGCACGCCGAAAAATGTGTTTCAAGAGCAGGGCTTTCGCAGGTCTTCCCTACTCCCGCCTGTATTTTAGCCAAGTGTATATTGTCCGAGCCTTAACCGTATGGGGAGAAACGACGAAGATTGCGGGTAAAACCCGATGTTGCAAGGACAATCAGTGCTACAATCACGCACTTGTGACGGCGACCGTTCGCCGTCGATAGTTTCACCCATCGCCGTGTCCGCCTGCTGCCCGACGTGCAGCCTTTTTTTGTTTTT
>ERZ835080.2300-NODE-2300-length-10330-cov-2.646131_pt1 | contig 10330 bp, 8 predicted proteins | sample MGYA00519688_ERZ835080 | MGnify/ENA primary metagenome ERZ835080 (study PRJEB31850, sample SAMEA3708770) | human gut metagenome | biome: human gut; feature: human-associated habitat; material: faeces | place: China | collected 2014 ... | reverse complement strand
GTCCACCTTGGCGGTGATGCCATTGCCGCTGATCTCCTGCACGTCCGTGACACGGTGGCGGTCGATCTCGCCGCCGTAGGCCCGCTGGAGGCTCTTGCTGATGGGATGGGAGGAGGCGCACTCCGCCAGAGCGGCGTACTCCAGAACCTTCTTCTGGGGCATGGTGTTGTGGTGAACGTCGGTGACGTCAAAGACGCCCTGGGTCAGGGTGCCGGTCTTGTCAAAGACCACCACACGGGTTTTGGAGAGGGTCTCCAGATAGTTGGAGCCCTTCACCAGCACGCCGGCCCGGCTGGCACCGCCCAGTCCGGCGAAGAAGCTCAGGGGGATGCTGATGACCAGCGCACAGGGGCAGCTGATGACCAGGAAGGTCAGGGCGCGGTAGACCCAGATGCCCCAGTCGCCGCTGAGGCCCATGACCAGCCGCACCACCGGCGGCAGCACCGCCAGCACCAGAGCGCCGATGCAGACGGCGGGGGTGTAGATGCGGGCAAATTTGGAGATGAAGTTCTCGGAGCGGGATTTGTGGGAGCTGGAGTTCTCCACCAGCTCCAAAATTTTGGAGACGGTAGATTCACCGAAGGCCTTGGTGGTGCGGACACCGGAGAGACCGGACTCGATCTCGGCGTTGATGACGCCGGTTTTCTGCTTGGCCGCGCGGGAGGCAGCGCTCATCTGGCGGCGGCGGTACATGACCACCACCATGAAAATGGGGATGATGAGACTCACCACCAGCGCCAGACGCCACTGGATGGAGAACATGACGATCAGGGCGCCCACGATGGTCACTGCGGAGATGAACAGATCCTCCGGGCCGTGGTGGGCCAGCTCGGTGATCTCAAACAGGTCGCCGGTGACCCGGCTCATGAGCTGGCCGGTGCGGTTTTTGTCATAGAAGGAAAAGGACAGATCCTGCATGTGGGAGAACAGATCCCGCCGTATGTCGGCCTCCATCCGTACCCCCAGCAGATGCCCCCAGTAGGTGATGATATAGTAAAAGCACCCCTTGAGCACGTAAGCCCCGGCCAGCACCGCCATTACCACGAAAAACGCCGTGAACATCTGTCCGGGCAGCAGCGTCTGCATGGAAAAGCGGGAGACGATGGGGAAGGCCAGGTCCACCAGGCAGATGCACAGGGCACACACCATATCCAGTGCAAACAGCTTCCAGTGGGGCCGGTAATAAGAGGCGAATATCCTCAGATATCCGTCCGTTTTCCACCTCTTTTGCTTCATTTGACGACTCCTCTCTGCAGGTCGATTGTCATATCCGGTCGAGCCGTGCGCCGCGCCGCCGGCATGGCCCTCTTATTTTAATGATATCCCGCCCCAATGTCAACTGAGCTTCCTCCTCCGCCTTGCAAAGAAGGGCTAGGCCGCTTATAATAGAACCACCAGAAATAAGGGGGAAGAACGATGGGTACACCACACAATGAGGCCGCCCAGGGGGCGTTTGCAAAGACCGTACTGATGCCCGGAGACCCACTGCGGGCCAAATTCATCGCGGAGACCTTTCTGCAGGACGCGAAGCTGGTGAACAACGTCCGGGGCGTCCAGGGCTACACCGGCACCTATCAGGGCACGCCTGTGTCCGTCATGGCCTCCGGCATGGGGATGCCCTCCATCGGCATTTACTCCCATGAGCTGTTCCACTTCTATGATGTGGACAACATCATCCGGGTGGGCAGCGCCGGTGCCATCTCCCCCCAGCTGAAGGTGCGGGACGTGGTGTTCGGCCAGGGCTCCTGCACGGACTCCAACTACGCCCACCAGTTCGGCCTGGGCGGCACCTTCGCCCCCATCGCGGACTTCACCCTGCTGGAGACCGCCGTGACGGTAGCCCGGAAGCTCGGCATCGAGCCCCATGTGGGCAGCCTGCTCAGCTCCGACGTGTTCTACAACAAGGCGGGCAACACTCTGGACTGGGGCAAGATGGGCGTGCTGGCCGTAGAGATGGAGAGCGCGGCCCTGTACTGCAACGCCGCCGAGGCGGGCAAGCGGGCCCTGGCCATCTGTACCATCTCCGACAGCTTGATTACCGGCGAGGAGCTGCCTGCCGCCGACCGCCAGACCACCTTCACCCAGATGATGGAGATCGCCCTGGGCGTTGCTGTGGAGATGGAGAAGAAGTAAGGCGAGTTCAAAAAAGAAGAATCAGACCCCGCGGCCACGCAGGGGAAGCATGAAGGGGGACGTTGAGTCCCCCTTCATAGTTAATCGGCCCGCCGCAGCGGCGACTTTCGGCAAAGGTGAAAGCGGGAGGCCCGCCGGCAAAGCCGCCGGGCCGGGACGCGGAGCATCTTTTCCATATTTTCCCGGTCCGGCACAGGCCGAACCTCTCCGGGAAATGACCGGTGACAATGGAAACAGAGCTGTGACAAACCACAGCAAAAATTTTGCAGAATTGGTTCTGCTTTTTACAAAACCGTAAAAAAGATATCCGAAATTCATAAAAATTTCAACAAAATGTGGCGAAAAAGAAAACAATTTGGAAATGCGGTTGCAATCCTCAGGAAGAGTTGTTATAATGGGCCTGACCCGTTGAGGTCATCCTGCGCGGAGAGATTTTCGCGCGGATAACAAAACGAAGGAAGGTAGATTCCAATGAAGAAGTTTCTTGCATTGCTCCTGGCATTGGTGATGTCCCTGTCCCTGGTCGCCTGCGGCGGCGGGGACGACACCGCCGCTGACGGGGGCGCCGATGCGGAGGATGGCGGCAACGCCGAGACCGCCGCTTATCAGGTGGCTATGATTACTGACTACGGCGATATCACCGACCAGTCCTTCAACCAGACCACCTATGAGGCCTGCCAGGAGTTCTGTGACGCCGAGGGCCTGCAGTTCGAGTACTACAAGCCCGCCGGTGACTCCACCGCCGAGCGTGTGGCCATGGTGGACGCCGCTGTGGCTGACGGCTACAACGTCATCGTGATGCCCGGCTACGCCTTTGCCGAGACCATCAAGGAGACCGCGGAGCTGTATCCCGACGTGACCTTCATCGCGCTGGACGTGGCGCAGGGCGATCTGGGCGAGGACTACACCGTGCCCTCCAACGTGTACTGCGCTGTGTATCAGGAAGAGCTGTGCGGCTACATGGCCGGCTACGCCGCCGTGAAGCTGGGCTACACCCACCTGGGCGTGCTGGGCGGCATGGCCGTTCCCGCCGTGCAGCGGTTCGGCTATGGCTTCGTGCAGGGCGCTGACGCCGCTGCCGTGGAAATGGGCATCGCCGATCAGGTTGTGATGGAATACGTCTACGGCAACCAGTTCTTTGGCGACAGCGATATCACCGCTTACATGGACAACTGGTATCAGACCCTGGGCGTGGAGGTTGTCTTCGCCAGCGGCGGCGGCATCTACACCTCCGCGGCTGAGGCTGCTGCCAAGGTCGGCGGCAAGCTGATCGGCGTGGACGTGGACCAGTCCGGCAACATCAACACCTATGGCGAGGGCATGTGTGTGACCTCCGCCATGAAGGGGCTGGCCGAGACTGTCAAGCACATGCTGGGCGAGGTCGTGGCAGGCAGCTTTGCCAACTACGGCGGCCAGGTGGAGACCCTGGGCCTGGTGAGCGGCGATGATCCTACCGCCAACTATGTCCAGCTGCCCATGGAGAGCACCCAGTGGGGCGACGGCTTCACCCAGGACGACTATAAGGCCCTGGTGAAGGCCATGTACGACGGCGATGTCACCGTTTCCAACGACATCTCCGCCATGCCCGCAACCACCATCACGGTGAACTTTGCCGGCAACATCAAGTAAGGATCAGAGTCTTTGCAGGAAGAGGACGGGAGCAATCCCGTCCTCTTTTTTTGCCTCTGGACAAATTTTACAAAACAAACCTGATATTCCTGCATTTTTTCTTTGAAATATTCCGGAAGATATAGTACAATAAATACACTATACAAGAGGAGGAGGGCGGTAAGCTTGGAACAGCCATATGCCATTGAAATGCTGAATATCACCAAGCGCTTTCCGGGAATTGTCGCAAACGACAACATCACGCTCCAACTGAAGCGGGGCGAGATCCACGCGCTGTTGGGAGAAAACGGCGCGGGAAAATCCACGCTGATGAGCGTGCTGTTCGGCCTGTACCAGCCGGAGGAGGGCGTCATCAAAAAAGACGGCCAGGTGGTGCAGATCAAGGACCCGAACGATGCAAACGCACTGGGGATCGGCATGGTCCACCAGCACTTCAAGCTGGTGGAATGCTTTTCCATTTTAGACAACATCATCCTGGGCGTGGAACCCTGCAAGAACGGCTTCCTGCAGAAGCAGGAGGCCCGGGAGAAGGTCCTGGCCCTGTCGGAGAAGTACGGCCTGCAGGTGGACCCGGACGCACTGGTGGAGGATGTCACCGTGGGCATGCAGCAGCGCACGGAGATCCTGAAGATGCTCTACCGGGACAATGAGATCCTGATCTTCGACGAGCCCACCGCTGTGCTGACGCCGCAGGAGATCGACGAGCTGATGCAGATCATGAAGAACCTGGCGGCAGAGGGCAAATCCATCCTGTTCATCTCCCACAAGCTGAATGAGATCATGTCCGTGGCGGACCGCTGCACGGTCCTGCGGAAGGGCAAATACATCGGCACGGTGAACATCGCCGAGACCAGCCGTGAAGAGCTGTCCCGCATGATGGTGGGCCGGGACGTGGAGTTCGCAGTCCACAAGGAGCCCTCCAAGCCCAAGGATCCCATCCTGGTGGTGGAGGGTATGACCGTGGCCTCCAAGCTCCATAACAACAATGCTGTGAAGAATATCTCCTTTACGGTCCGGGCGGGAGAGATTGTCTGCATTGCCGGTATTGACGGCAACGGCCAGACGGAGCTGATCTACGGCCTGACGGGCCTGGAGCCCCTGGAGTCCGGCAAGATCACGCTCTGCGGCCAGGACATCACCCGCGCCCCCATCCGGCAGCGGTCTCTGCTGGGCATGAGCCACATTCCGGAGGACCGCCACAAGCACGGCCTGGTGCTGGACTACACCCTGGAGGACAACATGGTGCTCCAGCGGTACTTTGAGCCTCAGTTCGTCAGCAAGGCGGGCTTCCTGAAGCGCAAGGCCATCCGCGAGTACGCCAACCGCCTGATCGAGCAGTACGACGTCCGCTCCGGCCAGGGGCCTGTCACAGTGGCCCGCAGCATGTCCGGCGGCAACCAGCAGAAGGCCATCATCGCCCGGGAGATCGACAAGGACCCGGAGCTGCTGATCGCCGTGCAGCCCACCCGCGGCCTGGACGTGGGCGCCATCGAGTATATCCACAAGCAGATCGTGGCCCAGCGGGACGCCGGCAAGGCGGTGCTGCTGGTGAGCTTGGAGCTGGACGAGGTCATGTCCCTGTCCGACCGTATCCTGGTGATCTATGAGGGCGAGATCGTGGGCGAGCTGGACCCCAAGACCACCACGGCGGAAGAGATGGGCCTGTACATGGCCGGCGCCAAGCGGAAGGGGGCTTGAGAAACCATGAGACAAGAAAAATCATCCCTCCTGCGGAACAAGGGATTCCAGTCCCTGCTGGCATCCCTGCTGTGCATCGTGCTGGGCCTGCTGATCGGCTATATCGTGCTGCTGATTATCAACCCCGCCGGCGCGGGAGAGGCCATCCGCACCATTGTGGAGAACTTCCTGTACTATCCCAGCGCCGCGGCCCGGCTGCGGTATCTGGGCAACACGCTGGTGAAGACCGCGCCGCTGCTGATGTGCAGCCTGTCGGTGCTGTTCGCCTATAAGGTGGGCCTGTTCAACATCGGCGCCGCCGGCCAGTACGTCATCGGCGCCGGCGCCCTGGGCTTCGGGCTGCCCTGGTACGTGTGCCTGTTGGCGGCTATTGCTGCCGGTGCGGTGCTGGGCGCCATCTCCGGGCTCCTGAAGGCGTACCGCAATGTGAATGAGGTCATCTCCTGCATCATGCTCAACTGGATCAGCCTGTATCTGGTGAACGCCCTGCTGTCCCAGGTGAAGGAGACAGCCAGTCCCTACACCTTCACCCTGAGCAGCACGAATCCCGACGCCATCCTGCCCTCTCTGGGCCTGGGCGCCCTGTTCTCCGACAACCAGTATGTGACCATCGCCATCCCCCTGACGGTGATCGTGGCCGTGGGCATCTGGGTCCTGCTGGAGAAGACCAAGCTGGGCTATGAGCTGCGGGCCACCGGCTGCAACAAGATTGCGGCCAAGTACTGCGGCATGAAGGAGAAGCGAAACATCATCCTCACCATGGCCATCGCCGGCGGCCTTGCCGGCATGGGCGCGGCCACGCTGTTCCTCACCGGATTCGAGCAGTGGCAGGTCACACAGTCCGCGGTGCCGGCCATGGGCTTCAACGGCATCGCCGCCGCCTTCCTGGGCGGACTGAATCCCATCGGCGCTATCTTCTCCTCGTATTTCATTCAGCACATCACCAACGGCGGCGCGTATGTGGACAAGACCATGTACTCCGCCCAGATCTCTGATCTGATCTCCGCCCTGATTATCTACCTGTGCGGCTTCGTACTGTTCTTCAAGGTCTTTATGAACAGCCGGCTGGACCGGCGGGATGAAAAGCGGCGGGCAAAGGAAGACCGGCCCGGCTCTGAGGAAGGAGGGAAGGCGTAATGTTACTGCTGCTGCAATACACGCTGATTTTCGCCTCCGTCCTGCTGCTGGTGGCGCTGGGCGGCTGCTTCTCTGAACACTCCGGCGTCATCAACATCGGCCTGGAGGGCATCATGGTCATGGGCGCCCTGGGCGGTGCGCTGATGATGAAGTTCCTGCCTGCAGGCACCTCCGCCTTTGTGGTGGTGCTGTTGACGGTGCTGGCCAGTATCCTGCTGGGCATGATCTACTCCCTGCTGCTGGCGGTGGCGGCCGTGAACTTCAAGGCGGACCAGACACTGGTGGGCACGGCCATGAACCTGCTGGGCACCGCCGCGGCCACCGTGTTCGTGAAGGCCATGAACACCGCCGCCGATCCGGACAACGTGTCCTCCACCATCCAGTACCTGGACGGCCGCAAGGCATTCCTGGTGAACATCGGCGGCTTTGAGTTCAACTGGTGCATGCTGCTGGCGGTGATCGCCCTGGTAATCGCCTATGTGGTGCTGTACAAGACCCGCTTCGGCCTGCGGCTGTGCGCCTGCGGCGAGCATCCCCAGGCAGCGGATTCCGTGGGCATCAACGTCTACCGGATGCGCTACGCCGGCGTACTGATCTCCGGCGTGCTGGGCGGCCTGGGCGGCATTGTGTATATCATCGCGGGCGTCAGCGAGTGGAAGTTTGAAAACGGCGTGGCCGGTTTCGGCTTCCTGGCCCTGGCGGTGATGATCTTCGGCCAGTGGAAGCCCACCCGCATCGCCCTGGCGGCGCTGCTGTTCGGCTTCTTCCGGGCCCTGGGCAATGTGTACAGCGGCTTCGACCTGCTGAGCAATCTGAACCTGCCCAGCTCCGTGTATAACATGCTGCCCTATGTCATCTCTCTGGTGGTGCTGGCCTTCACATCTCAGAAGTCCCGTGCCCCCAAGGCGGAGGGCATTCCCTACGACAAGGGCCAGCGGTAATTCCATCACAAAACGGAATTTCACGACAAAATATGCCTCCCTGTTATCGGCTTCGACAACAGGGAGGCTGTTTTTATCCCAGCACGTAGCCCACCAGCAAAGCGGCCAGCAGCAGGGAGAAGGCACTCTGCACCACCTTGCCCAGGAAGCAGTTCCGCAGCCGCAGGCCGCTGCCCTCCAGCACCGCCAGCGTCTGACACAGGACCGAGAGGCCGCCCCAGCCCGCTGCTGCCGCCGCCAGAAGAAAGCCGAAGGCATCAGCTGTCAGCAGGGGCGTCAGGGAGAAGAGCTCCAGCGCCGCCACCAGGACCGCCCCCAGGCGGCCGCCCATGGCGGTGAGAGGCTGCGCCAGCACATAGAAGAACACCACGAAGGCGCACACAGACAGAATCCCGGCAAGCGAGGACCGGACAGCCCCGGTGAAGGCCTCCGCAAAGCTGACAGCCCGGAAAGGAGGACGCCTTGTCAGTTCCTGCCGGGAAGCGGATTTTCCGCTGCCCCGAAACACCAGTCCCGTCAGAAGGGCGGAGAGCACATGGATCAGCCACAGCCACACCCCGGCCCGCACACTGCCGAACACCCCCACGCCCAGCACACTGATGAGGAACACCGGATTGGAGTTGTTGCAGAAGGCCAGCAGCCGCTCCGCCTCCTCCCGGGAGACCAGATTTTCCCGGTAGAGGTCTGCTGCCGTCTTGGCGCCGATGGGGTAGCCCCCCACCAACCCCAGCACCAGCGCAGCACTGCCAGCACCGGGGACCCGGAACAGCGGCTCCATCAGCCCCGCCAGCCAGGGGGCGGCCAGCTCCCCGAACCCCAGAGCCAGCAGCGCTGAGGAGGCCACCAGGAAGGGGAACAGGGAGGGGACCACGGAACGGGCACAGAGGGCCAAAGCTTCCGCCACACTGTCCCGCACGGCCCCGGCGTCCGCCAGAAACCACACCAGCAGGCCGCCGAGGCACAGGCAGGCCAGTATCCGCCATCGAATCCGCATCCCGCATCACCTCTCCACACCCTATGCCGGAGCGGGGGACACTATGCCCCCGGCATGTTGCGGGACGTTTGTGCATACAGTCGGGAAGAGGTGAACGTATGGAGCGGAATCGAAAGGACCGAAACGGCGGCGTGCTGGACACGGTGGCGGAGCTGTTCGACCTGCCGGCAGATCTGGTGGCGGGCCTGCCCCACCTGGAGATGATGGGCAGCCGCCAGCTGTATCTGGAGCACCACACAGGCATCCTGGCGTACAGCGACGAGCAGATCGACGTAAACACCACCGGCGGCGTGCTGCGGGTCCGGGGCGCCCGCCTGGCCCTGATGGCCATGACGGCGGAGGAGCTGCGGATCGGCGGGGACATTGCCGCCGTGGAGTGGGTGAGGTGACACCATGCTGAATCAGATCGTCAACCGGCTCCAGGGCCAGGTCCGGATCCGGGTGGAGACCCCCTTTCCGGAGCGGGTGCTGAATCTGTGCGGCGCCCGGAACCTGGCCTTCTGGGATATGGAGTGGGAGTCCGAGACTGCCTTCACCTGCCGGCTGAACCGGCGGGATTACTACGCTCTGCGCCGGGCGGTGAAACAGCTGGACTGCCGGCTGACCGTGGTGCGGAAGGAGGGCGTACCCTTCTTCCTGGGCCGGTTCCGGCGGCGGCACGCGCTGTTGGCGGGACTGACCCTGTGCAGCGCACTGCTGTTCTTCGGCTCCTTCTTCATCTGGGACTTCACGGTGGAGGGGAACCAGCGGGTCACAGACGAGGAGATCCTGCGGGCGCTGCAGCGGCAGGGGGTGGGGATCGGGACCTTCGGCATCTCCCTGGACACGGAGGACATCCGCAACCATGTGCTGCTGGAGATTCCGGAGCTGCTGTGGATCACAGTGAACGTCTCCGGCTGCCGGGCCTATGTAGAGGTGCGGGAGCGGGTGGAGGCGCCGGAGCCGGTGGACGAGCGGGAGCCCACCAACGTGGTGGCCCGCCGGGACGGGCTGATCCTGGACATCCAGGCGATGGATGGGGTCCGGTGCGTGCTGCCGGGGACGTCGGTGGAGGCGGGCGAGCTGCTGATCTCCGGCGTGGAGGACACGGAGACCGTGGGCGCCCGGGTCCTGACCGGCATGGGGAAAGTGGAGGCCCGGACCTGGTACACCCTCTCCACAGTAATGCCTCTGACGGTGGCGGAAAAGCAGTACACCGGAGAGGAGAAACAGGGCTACTCCCTGGTCTTTGGGACAAATCGGGTAAAATTCTTTTTAAACAGTAGCATCGGGACGGGAAACTATGATAAAATAACCGAAAGGACCCAGTGGTCCCTGTTCGGGCTGCCGCTGCCGGTCACCTTTGTGAAGGAGACCTTTCGTTTTTACGAGACGGTCCCCGCCGAGGTCTCCGCCGCCCAGGCGGAGAGCCGGGGTGAGGCGATCCTCACGGACTACCTCCACACTCTGGTGGACCCCTACGGCACCGTCAGCTCTACCCTGTGCACTTCTCGCCGGGAGGGGGACGGACTGCTGGTGACACTGACGGCGGAGTGTGTGGAGGAGATCGGCCGGGCCGTGCCCATCTACACAGACCCCACAGAAGAATCGGGCGGCTGATGCCCGGGAGATACAGGAGTGATACCTTGGAACAGCGAATCAGCATTGAGCGGCTGGAGCAGGCCGTGAATATTTTTGGCTCCTTTGACGAGAATATCCGATTGATCGAAGCGGAGCTGGGGGTCTCGGTGGTGAACCGGGACGCACAGCTGAAAATTTCCGGGGAGGACCCGGAAAAGGTAATGTATGCCGCCCGGGT
>ERZ835080.2294-NODE-2294-length-10350-cov-14.147256_pt1 | contig 10350 bp, 5 predicted proteins | sample MGYA00519688_ERZ835080 | MGnify/ENA primary metagenome ERZ835080 (study PRJEB31850, sample SAMEA3708770) | human gut metagenome | biome: human gut; feature: human-associated habitat; material: faeces | place: China | collected 2014 ... | reverse complement strand
ACCGGTATGATAAGCGCTCCATTTTCTGGCGGCTTTTATCGGATCTTGCAGCGGAGAAGACAAGGTATTTACATAGATATAATCATTGCCGGTTCCTTGCATCTTGGTGAACTTGATAGTTGTTGCCATTTTGATTAATACTTATTTATTGTTGTTTCCTTTTGCTTTTAATTATATGCAAATATATGTCTTTTTGATATTTTATAAGATATAATCGTTTCTATTTTCTTATTTATTTTCACTCTAATAACAAATAGAAACCGAAATGTTTGTTTTATCTTTCAAATTACATCAGAACAAGGGAAGATAGTTTTGAATTATAAGTCAATAGGTCGTTATATGGTTGAGGGATGTAATATTCCTATTATTATACTCCGGTTGATTGACTATAAAGGGGGGATGCCGTCCTAAATACAATCTATATGAATAAAAGAAATGCCCAAACTTACAATTTAAAAGTATTTTTCACAATATATCTTTCAAATATTAAATAAACACGTCATATATACAACAAACTGTAAGACAGGGACGCAAGACTGCATCTTTTTATCAAAAGAAAGCATCAGCTCTTCATCAAAAAGAAATAAATTACCTACTTTTGCAGAACAATATGAAATACAAACCAACATTATTATAAACCAAAGACAGCAATAATGGCAAAAACAGAGCAAACAGGTCTTTATGACGCAACCAACGAACATGACGCTTGCGGCGTAGGCATGGTAGTCAACATTCATGGCAACAAATCGCATGAATTGGTAGACTCCGCATTAAAGGTATTGGAAAACATGCGCCACCGAGGCGCAGAAGGAGCCGATAACAAAACCGGCGACGGAGCCGGAATCATGCTACAGATTCCCCACGAATTCATCCTCCTGCAAGGCATCCCCGTACCCGAAAAAGGAAAATACGGAACCGGACTCGTATTTCTGCCCAAAGACGAAAAAGAGCAAGCCAGCATCCTGAGCATTATGATTGAAGAAATAGAACGCGAAGGACTTACCTTGATGCACCTGCGCAATGTGCCCACCAACCCCGCCTGCCTGGGCAAGGACGCACGAGCCACCGAACCGGACATCAAACAGGTATTCATCACCGGAGTGACAGATGCGGACAGCCTGGAACGCACCCTCTACATCATCCGCAAGAAGATAGAAAAGCGCGTGCGGCACACGGACTTCTACATCGTTTCGCTATCGGCAAAAAACATTATATATAAAGGTATGCTCTCGTCCATGCAAGTGCGCGAGTACTTCCCGGACCTGACGCAACCCTATTTTACCAGTGGATTGGCATTGGTACACTCCCGTTTCAGCACCAACACATTTCCTACATGGAGCCTCGCCCAACCGTTCCGTTTGTTAGCGCACAACGGCGAAATCAATACCATCCGCGGTAACCGGGGTTGGATGGAGGCGCGCGAAAGTGTCCTTTCCTCTCCGGCATTGGGGGATGTCAAAGACATCCGTCCCATTATCCAGCCGGGCATGAGCGACAGCGCCTCACTGGACAATGTGCTGGAATTTTTTGTAATGTCGGGACTGAGCCTGCCCCATGCCATGGCGATGCTGGTACCCGAATCGTTCAACGACAAAAACCCTATCAGTGAAGAGTTGAAAGCGTTTTACGAATACCATTCCATCCTGATGGAACCTTGGGACGGGCCTGCCGCGCTGCTGTTCAGTGACGGACGGTTTGCCGGAGGAATGTTGGACCGCAACGGCCTGCGCCCTGCCCGTTACCTCATTACCAATAATGACATGATGGTAGTGGCCAGTGAAGTAGGCGTGATGGATTTCGAACCGGGAGAGATTAAAGAGAAAGGGCGTCTGCAACCGGGCAAAATACTGATGATTGATACCGAACAAGGTAAAATATATTATGACGGTGAACTGAAAGAACAACTGGCGTCGGCCCGCCCCTATCGCGCATGGCTGTCTGCCAACCGCATCGAGCTCGATACCTTAAAAAGCGGACGCAAGATAGACAACCGGATAGACGGCTATGACCGTATGCTGCGTACTTTCGGCTTCTCGCGCGAGGATATAGAACGCACCCTCATGCCGATGTGCAACACAGGGGCCGAGCCCATCGCCTCTATGGGTAACGACACGCCGCTGGCCGTCCTTTCGGACAGGCCGCAGTTGCTGTTCAACTATTTCCGGCAACAGTTTGCCCAAGTGACCAATCCCGCCATCGACCCTATCCGTGAAGAGTTAGTCATGTCGCTCACCGAGTACATCGGGGCCGTGGGAATGAATATACTGGTGCCCAGCGAAAGCCATTGCAAAATGGTACGCCTGCCCCATCCCGTGCTGAACAACACCCAACTGGACATCCTCTGCAACATCCGGTATAAAGGATTCAATACCGTGAAACTCCCTATCGTATTCGAGGTGAGCAAGGGAAAAGCCGGATTGCAAGAGGCCCTGAACGACCTGTGCAAAAAAGCCGAGCAATCCGTTACGGACGGAGTGAACTATATCATTCTGAGCGACCGTTTTGTGGACGACACCCATGCCGCCATCCCGTCGCTACTGGCAGTTAGCACTGTCCATCATCACCTCATCTCCGTTCAGAAACGCGTGCAAACCGCATTGATTGTAGAAAGTGGCGAGATTCGCGAGGTGATGCACGCCGCCCTGTTGCTGGGATATGGCGCCAGTGCCATCAATCCCTACATGGCCTTCGCCGTACTGGATGAACTGGTGAGGAAAGGCGATGTGCAGATGAATTACGAAACGGCCGAGAAGAATTATATCAAGGCCATCCGCAAGGGCTTGTTCAAGATTATGAGCAAGATGGGCATTTCGACTATCCGTTCCTACCGGGGCGCAAAGATTTTTGAAGCCGTAGGGGTCAGCGAGGAATTGTTGAGAAGCTATTTCGGCACACAGACATCCAGCATCGGAGGCATCCGTCTGGAAGAAGTCGCCAGAGACGCCATCGCCCTGCACGATGCCGGATTCGCTGCAAAAGAAGTGAGCGACATTTTACCGCACAACGGACTGTTCTCTTTCCGCAAAGACGGAGAACGGCACGCTTGGAATCCGGAAACCATCTCCACCCTGCAACTGGCCACCCGGCTGGGTAGCTATAAGAAGTTCAAGGAATTCACCTCCATGGTAGATGGAAAAGAGTCACCCCTCTTCCTGCGCGACTTCTTCGGGCACAAACGAAACCCTATCGATATTGAAAAGGTGGAGCCGGTAGAAAACATCGTGAAACATTTCGTGACAGGAGCCATGTCCTTCGGCGCTATCAGCAAGGAGGCACATGAGGCGCTGGCACTGGCCATGAACAAACTGGGCGCACGCAGCAATACGGGTGAAGGAGGTGAGGACAGCGACCGCATTACCGGCACCTACCAGGGTATCTCACTTTGCAGCAAGACCAAGCAGATAGCATCGGGACGCTTCGGAGTCACCGCCGAATACCTGGTCCATGCCGAAGAGATCCAGATAAAGGTGGCCCAAGGCGCCAAGCCGGGAGAAGGAGGACAACTGCCGGGATTCAAGGTAGATGAGGTGATTGCCAAAACCCGCCACTCCATTCCGGGCATCTCGCTCATTTCCCCTCCACCCCACCATGACATTTATTCCATCGAAGATTTGGCCCAGTTGATATTCGACCTGAAAAACGTAAACCCACAGGCACGAATCAGTGTGAAACTGGTAGCCGAAAGCGGCGTGGGAACCATTGCCGCCGGAGTGGCCAAAGCGAAAGCCGACTTGATTGTCATTTCGGGAGCGGAAGGAGGAACCGGCGCGTCGCCTGCATCGAGTATGCGGTATGCAGGTATCTCGCCCGAAATAGGACTGAGCGAGACGCAACAGACCTTGGTGTTGAACGGACTCCGCGGACAAGTGAAACTGCAAGTGGACGGACAGTTGAAAACCGGACGGGATATTATCAACATGGCCTTGCTGGGTGCGGAAGAATTCGGTTTCGGTACCACCGCATTGATTGTACTGGGATGCGTCATGATGCGCAAGTGCCACACCAACACCTGTCCCGTAGGCGTGGCCACCCAAGACCCCGAACTCCGCAAACATTTCCGCGGACACTATGAATATGTAGTGAATTATTTCACTTTCCTAGCACAGGAAGTACGCGAATATTTGGCCGAAATGGGATTCACCCGGTTGGAGGATATCATTGGACGGACAGACCTGATTGAAATACAACAAGCGCCAAGTGAGAAGAAATCCTCACTATTGGATTTCAGCAGACTGCTACACCGGGTGGACAACGGAGCTACCATACACCATGTCATGGAACAGAAGCACGACATTGCCCATGTGAAGGATGTGACCATACTGGCCGCCGCCAGGGATGCCATAGAAAACGGAAAAGAAATTTCCCTGGAATACACCATCGCCAATACGGACCGTTCGGTAGGCGCCATGCTGGCAGGAGCGGTTGCCAAGAAATACGGGCAGGCAGGACTTCCGGAACAGACCATCCACATCAAATTCAAAGGTTCGGCAGGCCAAAGTTTCGGTGCGTTCCTGACCCACGGCATCAGTTTCAAGCTGGAAGGTGAAGCGAATGACTATCTGGGAAAAGGACTGAGCGGCGGACGCATTGCGGTACTGCCCCCCGTGCGCAGCAATTTCGATGCGGAAAAGAATACCATCGCCGGAAACACCCTGCTGTATGGCGCTACTGACGGCGAGGTGTATATCAACGGACGGGTGGGCGAACGCTTCGCCGTCCGCAATTCCGGTGTGACGGCCGTGGTAGAGGGTGTAGGCGACCACTGTTGCGAATACATGACCGGAGGACGGGTCGTGGTACTGGGGGAAACCGGACGGAATTTCGCTGCCGGAATGAGTGGCGGCGTGGCTTACGTGTGGAACAAGAACCACAACTTCGATTATTTCTGCAACATGGAGATGGTGGAGCTCTCACTTATCGAGGAGGCATCTTACCGGAAGGAGCTGCATGAACTGATCCGTCAGCATTACCTCTATACCGGTTCCAAACTGGCACGAACAATGTTAGATGACTGGAATCACTATGTGGATGAATTTATCCAGATAGTACCTATCGAATATAAACGAGTATTGCAAGAAGAACAAATGCGCAAGCTACAGCAAAAAATAGCTGATGTACAAAGAGATTATTAATACATCACACAAATTATCAACAAAGAAATACAACAAAGATATGGGAAATCCAAAAGCATTTTTAACTATTCCGCGTCAGGAAGCGGGCTACCGTCCCATCCACGACCGGATATCAGATTATAGCGAGGTAGAACAGACTCTGAACAGCCGTGACCGGAAACTTCAAGCCTCACGCTGCATGGACTGCGGCGTTCCCTTCTGCCACTGGGCTTGTCCGCTGAGCAACAAGCAGCCCGAATTTCAAGATGCCCTCTACAAAGGCAAATGGGAGGAAGCCTACAAGATATTGAACGAAACCAACGATTTTCCTGAGTTCACTGGCCGCATCTGCCCCGCCCTCTGCGAAAAGAGTTGCGTGCTGAAACTGAGCATGGACTCTCCCGTCACCATCCGCGAGAACGAAGCGGCCATTGCCGAAGCAGCCTTCCGCGAAGGTTACATCAAGCCCCGGAACATTGAACGCAACGGACGGAAAGTAGCCATTATCGGCGCCGGGCCCGCCGGACTGGCCGCTGCCAACCAGCTCAACGGAAAAGGGTACACAGTGACCGTCTTCGACAAGAATGAGGCTCCCGGCGGCCTGCTACGTTACGGCATCCCCAACTTCAAGCTGCACAAGCCCATCATCGACCGCCGTATCCGGGTGATGGAAGAAGAAGGCATCCACTTCAAAATGAACAACGATGTGGATGTGCGGCAACTCCCCGAAGGTTTTGACGCCTACTGCATCTGCACCGGAGCTCCGACCGCCCGTGACCTCCCTGTCCCCGGACGCGAACTGAAAGGCATCCACCCGGCACTGGACATGCTGGCGCAACAAAACCGTATCCTTGCCGGCATGACGTTCCCGAAAGAACAACTGGTTACTGCCAAAGGGAAAAAAGTACTGGTCATCGGCGGAGGGGATACCGGCAGCGACTGCATAGGGACCAGCAACCGGCAAGGTGCCCTAAGCGTCACCCAAATAGAAATCATGCCCCAGCCGCCCGTAGGACAGAATCCTGCCACTCCATGGCCCCAATTCCCCGTCGTACTGAAAACCACCTCTTCTCACGAAGAAGGGTGCAGCCGCCTATGGTCTCTCGCCACCCGTAAGTTTTTAGGCAAAAACGGTAAAGTGTGCGGTGTGGAAGTGGAACAGGTGGAATGGACTCCCGATCCCGACGGCGGCCGCCCTGTCATGAAGCCCACCGGAAAGGTGGAAGTGATTGAAGCCGACCTGGTTCTTCTGGCAATGGGCTTCTTAAAACCCGAACATCCCCAATTCACCGAAAACGTATTCGTAGCCGGCGATGCGGCAAGCGGAGCCAGCCTGGTGGTACGCGCCATTGCCAGCGGACGGAAAGCGGCAACGGACATAGACAGTTATCTCAATAAATAAATCAACAAATACAATTATGTGTGGAATCGTAGGAATATTCAAGATAAAGCAACAAACGCAAGAGTTGCGTCAGAAGGCATTGAAAATGTCACAAAAGCTCCGCCACCGCGGACCGGACTGGAACGGTATCTATGTAGGCGGCTCTACCATCCTGGCCCATGAACGCCTCTCCATCGTAGACCCTCAAAGCGGAGGGCAGCCCCTATACAGTCCCGACCGGAAACAAATCCTTGCCGTGAACGGAGAAATCTACAACCATCGGGATGTTCGTGCAAAGTACGCCGGAAAATATGATTTCCAAACCGGAAGCGACTGCGAAGTCATCCTTGCCCTTTACCGTGACAAAGGTATTCACTTCCTCGAAGACCTGAACGGCATCTTCGCCTTCGCCCTTTATGATGAGGAGAAAGACGATTTCCTCATTGCCCGCGACCCCATCGGAGTCATACCTTTATATATAGGTAAGGATAAGGACGGCAAAATATACTGCGCCAGCGAGTTGAAAGCCCTCGAAGGGTTCTGTGATGAATACGAACCCTTCCTTCCCGGCCATTACTATTGGGGAAAAGAAGGCAAGATGACCCGCTGGTACGTCCGCGACTGGTTTGAATACGAAGCCGTGAAAAACAACAATGCCTATTCCCAGGACATACACGACGGACTGGAAGAGGCCGTTAAACGCCAACTGATGAGTGATGTGCCCTACGGCGTACTTCTTTCCGGCGGTCTGGACAGTTCCGTCATCTCTGCCATTGCCAAGAAATATGCAGGCAAACGGGTAGAAACCGACAATAAAAAAGATGCCTGGTGGCCTCAGCTCCATTCCTTTGCTATCGGTCTGGAAGGTGCGCCCGACCTAATAAAAGCCCGCGAAGTGGCCCGCTTTATCGGAACCGTGCATCATGAAATCCACTATACCATCCAAGAAGGATTGGACGCTATTCGCGACGTCATTTACTACATCGAGACTTACGATGTCACCACCGTTCGCGCCTCTACCCCGATGTATTTGCTGGCACGCGTCATTAAAAGCATGGGAATCAAAATGGTGCTGAGTGGCGAAGGAGCTGATGAAGTGTTCGGCGGCTATCTCTATTTCCACAAAGCCCCTACAGCCCAAGCCTTTCATGAAGAAACCGTGCGTAAACTAGGCAAGCTCCACCTCTATGACTGCCTCCGTGCCAATAAATCCCTCGCAGCATGGGGAGTGGAAGGCCGAGTGCCTTTCCTGGACAAAGATTTTCTGGACATAGCCATGCGCCTCAATCCCGAGGCAAAGATGTGCCCCGGAAGCACCATTGAAAAGAAAATCGTCCGCAAAGCCTTTGCAGACATGTTGCCCGACAGTGTAGCATGGCGACAGAAAGAGCAGTTCAGCGACGGCGTGGGCTATAGTTGGATTGATACACTGAAAGCCCTTACCGCCGAAGCCGTCAGTGACGAGCAAATGGCGCACGCAACCGAACGGTTTCCTATCAATACGCCACAAAACAAGGAAGAATACTACTATCGCAGCATCTTCCAGGAGCACTTTCCCAGTGAAAGCGCAGCCCGCAGCGTGCCAAGCGTGCCCAGTGTGGCATGTTCTACAGCCGAAGCCCTTGCGTGGGACGCCGCCTTCAAGAACATGAACGAACCAAGCGGACGGGCCGTGAAGGGAGTGCACGAAGAAGCATATGATTCATAATATGGCAACGTGAGTCTGATTCCAACAATTTCATGCATATCTTTACCGCTTCTCTTACAGCATGTATTCAAAGAAGAGATGCTTTGCACCCCGAAATCTTGCGCGGCCTTGCCTTCGAAAAGAGGAAGGCTGCGCGGTGCTTTTGCCAACGTTTTCGAAATAGAGTGGAAAAAACAGCCCTTTCCATGCCGGGTATCAGAAAAAAATGGTGTAGCTTTGTATAGCTATAAAAAAGAGAAGAAGAAAGATGGAAACAAAAAAAGCGCCTCAAATCCCTTACGGCATCTCGGACTTTGTGCGGATGCGGACTGAAAATTATTATTATGTGGACAAGACCATGTATTTGCCCCTGATTGAAGATACAGCCAGCTATATCTTTATGATACGTCCGCGCCGTTTCGGAAAAAGCCTTTTCCTAAGCATAATGAAAGCCTACTATGACATTTTGCAAAAAGACCGTTTCGAAAGTTATTCAGCGGACTATGGATTGGTAAGAATTCCACCGACCAGCGCAACCGTTTCCAGATGATTTATTTTGATTTCTCAAAGGCAGGGGTTTCATTGGAAAGACTGGAAAAATGTTTTGAGACTTATTGCAATGTTGTCCTCTACCTGTTCATAAAGGATTACGCTTCTTTTTATTATGATAATTTTGAAGAAAAGTGCTGTATCTGGCTCAAGGAACCACGTTACATAAAGTCCTGATACAGTTCAAAGGATGGGAAGTGGTGAGAAGTGAAAAAGATACACATTAAAAACACAATTAACAGATAAAATAATGAAAACACCTTTTATTCCTAAATTGATTCTCCTTTTTATCCTATTTTTTCTTTATTCTGCTGGATATGCACAACAACGGGATTCAGTAACCATACGCGGACAAGTAACAGATTATAACGGACAACCCATTGACAGTTGTTCCATCTTTTGGCAGAGCCCTTCTTTTGATGACATTAAACAAGCCATCACTGACAAAAACGGATACTACACCACCCGTATTCCTAAAGGAAAGTATCAAAGTATGGGAGCTATCAATATGTCTACCTACCCACATACCGTAAAACCCGGACTAGCGGAAAAAGACCAACGTCTCGAATTTTGGGCATGGAATTTCATTGCCGATCGTGATACCACTCTCAACATTCGCTATCATCGTATGGAAGTCTATGGACTACGTATTTTCCACATCCCTGGAGGCATGCCCACCTATCAGATATATGTTCGACCCATGAAGTCTGACCCGCACCCTGCAATGGCAAAAAGAAGAAAAATCCTCACTTGTACATGCACAGGATCTTAGCAAGATTGAGCAAACAGGTTTAAGCAAACAAGCCAAAGGCGTTTTGCTGGCACCATCGGCTGACAAATTAAAAGCTATCGTTTGGATAGATGGAGAAGAAGTACCTGTTCTGATGAAACAAGAGATAAAAGAGTACTTCGATGCTACTGAATACGGTAATGCCTATCTGCTGACCGTGGATATGCCCAAACACCAGAAAATATTCTCCCCTACCGAATATTTAAAGTAGAGTTAACTGATTTAGAGAATGGTGACCGTGGAGAAGGGCTTTATTATATGGAAAAAGAGAACTATATAAAATAAAAAGAAGCGGTATTCTACCGCTTCTTGAGCCGAAACCGGGACTCGAACCCGGGACCTATTCATTACGAATGAATTGCTCTACCAACTGAGCCATTTCGGCAACTGTTTTTTCTGCAATATCGGGTGCTTTTCTGAAAAAGCGTTGCAAATATATATCTTTCTTTCGAAATAAAGAAACTAAAAGCGGATAATTTTTCAGTTATCCGATTTTGTTATGTCAATTGATGCCGGATTTATTAGTAGGCTTCTTCATGTATCCCTTTCATGGCCCATCCGCTTGGTTCGTTTATGTTCTTGAAAGCGGTATCCCACGTAAGAGCTTCAACGGTAGAATTGTTTTCTTTTATGTAAAGATTATAACATCAAGGCGTAAAAACTATTTTACACTAATTGCTCTCCTCATCAAATACCCGTGATATACTGAAATTTACCCACTCCATACCCAAACAATTCAATATCCGTCAAAGTTTGATGGTCTTTACCTTACCTGGAATGATGGTCAGATGCACCGTTCCATCCTTTTCTATCTCCACCTTCTGATATCTGG
>ERZ835080.2289-NODE-2289-length-10392-cov-27.386282_pt1 | contig 10392 bp, 9 predicted proteins | sample MGYA00519688_ERZ835080 | MGnify/ENA primary metagenome ERZ835080 (study PRJEB31850, sample SAMEA3708770) | human gut metagenome | biome: human gut; feature: human-associated habitat; material: faeces | place: China | collected 2014 ... | reverse complement strand
TGATGGAACGTGGACAGGCAAAAGCTGTCACAGGTAAAGAGCATCTGGAACGAAACGATTTCATCATTGAGAAGCAGAAAGCCGAACTGCAACGTATAGAAGAAACCAAGCGACACAAGGAGCAACAGGTAAGCCTTGCCGAACAGGAACTCAAACAGGTAAAAGCTGAGATACGTACAGACAAACTCAAAAGTGCAGCTACCGATGTAGCCACTGCCATAACCAGCAGCGTAGGTTCTCTTTTCGGAAGCGGTAAGTTGAAAGAACTGGAACATAACATCGAGCAGCTACATCAGGAGATTGCCAACCGGGACAAAGCTACTGATGAATTAAAAATTCAGATGCAACAAATGCAGGAACAGCACGGCAGACAAATACGCAATCTTCAAGGAATACATAATAAAGAGATTGAAGCTAAAGACAAAGAAATATCACGGCTAAACACCCTGCTTGAAAAGGCATTATGCTGGTTCCCATTACTCAAAGAAATGCTGAGAATGGAAAAATTATGCTATGTCACTGGTTTTACCAAGGGGATGGTTGATTCTCTTTTATACAAAAAGGAAGCTCTCAGATGTAGTGGAAAAATCTATTCCGAAGAATATAGACAGAGATTTGAAACAAAAAATGTAATTTTCAAAATTGAACGAAGCCCGATCGATAAGAATAAATTGATGCTGACTATAAACCAACAGCCAATCAGCGAATGGTTCAAAGAACAATGGGAGAAGTTACAGCAGCATCTGCGTAACTCAGTGCAGAAAGAACAAAAATCCAGAGGATTCAGGATGTAATATAGAGAAGTACAATTCATCATGGATTGTACTTCTATCGTAATATATAGTACAAAATCTAAGTTGTCTAACTATTCTAAAGTAAAATAAGCAATAAAAGAATATCTTATTCACTATTAATATACCATATTGTCAATATCTTTCCCTCATTTAGTCAATCGTATCTTTTCGTGGTAGAAATAATTTACGATAACCGGCTTGCCTTTTTCCGAGCGCCCGTAAGGCAAATCATTTATTCTATATGGAAACCCCTGTGCCTTGGCGTATTGGGAAATGTCCTGTTCCAATGCCTGCCAGTAATCAAGCCTCTTTTTGTTGTATATTTCTTCGTATAACGGAAAGAGGTCGGGATGCTTCTCACGGATATACGTCATTATCCCTCCCTTGAACTGCCCGCGCAGATTCAGGTTTTCGAGCCATATCAAATCGGCATATCCTTTCACTTTCTCGATAATCGCCTTCATATCGGTTATTCCGGGGAATATGGGCGATACAAAACACACGGTACGGATGCCCGCCTCATAGACCTGACGCATTGCGTTCAGACGACGTTCTATGCTCACGGCATTGTCCATATCCGTACGAAAACGCTCGTCAAGCGTATTGACCGACCATGACACCGTTACTTTGGGAAAACGCTTCAACAGGTCGAGGTCGCGCAGGACAAGGTCGGACTTAGTGCATATCATAATCTCGGCGTTGCTCCCACGCAGCTCTTCGAGCAGCCTGTGGGTACGGCAAAATTGCTCCTCATACGGGTTGTAACCATCCGTCACGGAACCTATCACAATGCGCTCTCCGTCATATTTGTGCGGATTGGCTATCGGTTTCCAGTTCTTCACGTCCAGAAATGCACCCCACGGTTCTGTATGCCCGGTGAATCGTTTCATAAACGATGCGTAGCAATACTTACAGGCGTGGGGACAGCCCACGTAAGGGTTGACCGAATATCCTCCGACCGGCAGTGAGGATTTGGTCATAACGCTCTGTACGTCTATTTCTTTGATTATTTCGGTATTCATTGTAAGCGTTTTGTAAATTGTTCCGGCAGTTCCTGAATCATCCTTTCTTCGCCCATTATAGGCAGCAAATCCTCTTTCATAAACACGGGGACGCCCTGTGTTTGGGCTTGGTCGGCAATGTGAAGCACCCATTCGGGACGGGAATCCACTTTGCCTTTCCGATGTCCGGTCTCCGTACCTATGACAATCCAGTCGATACCCTCGAAATCTATATCGCCGATTTCATCGAAAATAGGTTCGAAAGTGACATGGTAGTGCTTGGCCTTGATATTTCTTTTCAAATCGTCTAGCCGCTTTTTTTCGGAATTGCGCGTGACGGTCACGCCCATCCATACATTCTCGTCATCTGTAGAGAAACTGATCTTGTCCGGACATTTCGTAAGGAATATATAAGCGTGTTGCGGATTGCTTTTCATTCGTCTGAATATTTCCGCATTCCATTCAGGCTTCCAATCGGAGAAATCGCTCATTCCGGTCATCAGCCATACGTGAGGCTTGGGCGTGTCGATGATACGCAGCTTTCGCACCATATATTCCGGTACGGAGAAGTCGTCCGTAATATGGAAACGGCGGCAGTTGTTACGGGCATAGCAGTAGCTGCACCCGATGGAGCAGCCTACCACTATGTTCATATTCTTTATCAGGGATTTTATACAGATAGTCATCTGCTTAGAGTTCCTTTTTAGAATCATTTCGGAGAGACTTTCCATTTTACCGGTTCTTTCAGTATGATTCCGTCAGTGGCATCCTCCTGTGAGAATGTATTGCTGCAATATTGTATGCAGAGCATGAGGAGCGGAGTCGTTCCGTTGTTACGGACACTTCGTTTTCCTGCAGGAGATACCCTGACAACGCTACCTTCTTCCACTGGGAACACTGTTCCGTCTACTTGAAATTCACCTTTACCGGAGAGGAAAAAATAAAGTTCCTCATGACTCTTGTGACTATGCAGAAATCCGGTTTCTGTACCCGGGGCGAATGACTGGAAAGAAAACTCGCTTCCCGTAGTTCCGAGAGCGGTGCTGCAGAATACTTTTCCGGGAATTTTCACATCCGGGCCAAGCTGAAGTTCGTATTCATTCAGTTCATTCAACTTACCGACACTGATCGCGGCGAAATTCTGTTCTACCGCGATTTTCCTAATCTTTTTCATCTTTCTAATATTTTGAAATGATTGTTTATACAGTTATTTAAGTGTTATGCTTTCTCCGTCTTCCGGTATAATCAGTCGGCTCATATCCGTCCCGTGATGGCGAGCTTCGTTGCGAAGGATGGCACGGGTGGTCTGGCAATGATCGATGGCATCCATGTGTACGGTAATCAGCTTGATGTGTGGGGGGAGTGTGTCAAGCATCGCCATTACTTCCTGTTCATTGGGGATGATACAACCGTCCGTCTTAGAGAATTCGGGGAATACCGCACCGCCACTGTTCACCACAATATAATTAGGACGATACTTTTCCACGGTAGCAAGAGTACATTCTTCCCATTTGCAATCGCCCATGATATAAATAGTCGGAAGCCCTTCGGACATCAGCACATAGCCCGAAACAGGTCCCATCATCTGGCCTATCTGACCGAAACCGTGATGGCCAATAGCACGGTGGATGGTCAGATGACCTAAGGTTATGCTCTCTTCAATCGCTTCTACATTTGAGAAACCATCTTTCAGGATGGCGGCCTTATCTTGTGGCTGGGTGTAGAAAGGAATGTCTTTCGGCAAATGCTGCTTTACACTTGGTTCGTAATGGTCGATGTGGTTGTGGGTGAGCAGTACCATATCAACACCTTCAGTAATGTCGCTAATAGGCATTACGAGATGTACCCTCGGATTCTTATATACACCGAGAGCTGATTGCAGGGTTCCTTTGTCGGCAAATACGGGGTCAATAAGAATGGTATGTCCTGCATAGTTGATTTTCAAGGTGGCACTGCGTACCAACCGAATAATTGCTTTTTCGTTCATGATGTTATGTTTTGTATTATTTTTCGGGTACAAAGTTCGAAAGGATATCCCAATGTCTCTATGCCTTAAAAACAGGAATATATGCCATTTTGATAAAAGAATGATGTATATTTGCAGAAAGCAAAAAACAAGAGTGATGAAAGCTATAATCAATCCCGAAAGACTTGTAAGCGTTCCGTTCAATAAAACGCAATGTGGCGTAGACTTCTACATTAACACAGGCGAAAGCAAGGACATCTGTGGTGTCTTGACCGAGCATAAGGCGTTTAAGACAGATTTTTTCAGCTTCTATTTCTTTCGTCGTGCCAATGGATATTTGTTGCTGAACTTCCGAAAAGTGGAGTTACGGGATGGTATGGTGCTGCTTTTGTCGCCGCACCAGCAACAGGAATGGCACGTGAACGAGGTAGAACTAGATTACACTTTTCTTATTTTCCGCGAAGACTTTATGCGCACGTTCATTGCTGACAAGTTCTTCGTATATCGGCTGTTGTATTATTATCAGACTGATACACCGCCCTACTTGTTTGCCGAGCCGGAGGAGCTGACGGAATATATGCGCCTCTTAAAAAAGATAAAACAAGAACTACAACATCCTGTGGTAGACACTTACAACCTCATTGTGTCAGTGCTTTATTATCTACTGGTAATTATCAACCGGGCATACGCTCAAACTTATCGTCTACCTGTCGAAGTGCCAAAAAACAATTACGCATTCAAATTCAAGGACTTACTCGAAAAACATATCCGAACGACACAGCGCGTTCAAGAATATGCTGATATGCTTCGGGTAAGTCGTATCACCTTGAATAATTCTGTCATGGCGCAATTTGGTGTATCAGCCATTCACTTACTCAAGCAACGTCTTTTGGAAGAGCTGAAAAATGAGCTACTGTTCTCCAATCTGAATGTGAGCCAACTGGCAGACGAGTTCCACTTTTCCGACCCCAGTCACCTCATGCGTTTTTTCAAAAAAGAAACAGGCAAGACTTTTACCCAATATCTAATGAATTACAAAAGAGGAATATATGAATAGAAATTTCATATTTGGCAAATGAATTCCATATTTAAGATATTTATTTTTTTGAATAACTATATTTTTCGTCATAAAGGTTCATTCTGCCAGTCCATAGAAATACCAATCGCTTTGTAATTGACATTCTTTTGAAGAATCTTAAAAAATACAAAAACACCCAATTTTACATTCTTGGGTGTAAAAAAGGGTGTAAATCTCGCAAATGCTTGATTTACACCCTTTATTGCGGAGAGACAGGGATTCGAACCCCGGGTACCTCGCAGTACAACGGTTTTCAAGACCGCCGCAATCGACCACTCTGCCACCTCTCCAAATGCGGATGCAAAGATAAAGGAAAATTTAAATTCACAAAAGAAAGAATTTGTTTTTTCTCAAAAATATCCGCCCCGATTAATACAGTTTAAAATCCCGATCCCGTAAACTCTTGACGGCAAACTTCTCGTGTAAAACCAAAGGAGCTAACTCTTCTCCTGACAGACTTGATTTTGCCGGAATAAAAACCGTATGGGGATAGTTCAAAATAAGACCATGTAGTAATTTCACCCGCTCCATGTGAAAATCAGAAGTAACAATGAACAACAAATCCGGCCTTTCCCGCTCGATTATCGGTTTTGACATCCGGAAGTCCTCTACCGTATTCGTGGTCAGTGCGAATTCTAAGAAATCACTTTCCTTTACTCCTCGCTCGATCAAAAAACGTTTTGAATAATAAGCATGAGGATGATTGGTCGTGTTGAATGATTCACCAAATCCCCCGGTACAAAGAATCTTCACACCATCATTATGAAGATAAAGCCCTAATGTACACTCTAGCCGATCCACCGCCATCGGGCTTAAATTTCCCTGTTCATCATTCGGTGCCCCCAATGTTAAAACGATCTGTTTCATATAATACCCCGGTTAGTTCAAATTTACGATTCCAAAGTTAAAGAATATTCATTATTTTTGTAAACAAGATAACGTATTATTAACACAGGCAAAATGACAGAATCATGGACGGGAAATTAAGTATCAACACGGAAACCTGCATAAAATGCGGCAAGTGCGCACGAGTATGCCCTTCACAGATCATCACACAGGCAACAAAAGGCTCTGCGGTAAAAGTACAAAACGTAGAAAATTGCATCGCGTGCGGGCATTGCGTGGCAGTGTGTCCTACCAGCTCGGTACTTCATTCCGAATTCCCGCCTGAAAAGGTACACGCATTCAAATACAGTGACTACCCCACCCCCGAACAAATGATGCTCGTGTGCAAAGCCCGCCGTTCGAACAGGGCATTTTCAACCCGACCGATTCCCAGAGAGATGCTGGAACAAATCATCGAGGCCGCCCATCGTGCCCCAACGGCAAGTAATATGCAACAAGTACACTTCACACTGGTAACCGATCCCAAACAACTGAACGCAATCAGTCGTTTCACGCTAGACGTATTTAACTCGGCCGCCAAGAAATTGAAAAACCCGATACTAAAACTCATCTTGAAACGAATTATGCCGGACGCCTACCGTTACCTGCCCGTGTTTGACCGCCTGAACCGGGAGTATGCCAACGGACACGACATGATTCTGCGGGGAGCCACGGCCGCCCTGTTTATCCACACGCCAAAAACCAGTCGTTTCGGAAGTGCAGACGCAAATCTGGCTTATCAGAACGGGTCACTCATGGCGGAATGTCTCGGAGTAAACCAATTCTACATGGGATTCGTCTGCACCGCCATCCACCAGGAAAACAAGGGGACTCTCGCTAATATGCTGGGCATAAACGGCACGATTCATGCCGCCATGGCCCTTGGTATGCCGGAATTCCGTTTCTCCAATTACATTGACAAAAAAGACACGGTAGAAACAGACCTGTAATTTACCACGCCTCCCAACCGGAACTTACTGTTCCTCCAGTAGTTTCTGTAACTTTGCCGGAGTAAGAACTTCTCGGGTATAAAATTTCCCATCCACGAACACGCTATACGTGGTAAGCGGCGCCCGATGACTTCGTGCCATTTCACGAGTCATTATCGGGTGTACCCGCACGGGAACACTTGAAGATTGAATAACCGGATCTAGTAGTTTGATATAGGGCACCGTAAAAGGACATTGTGCCGTGTAAAATATATCTATTCCCTTGACATCATCGCCCAAACCGGCAGAGGCGCACGATTTAAAACGAGGAAACGGAGCATCCAGTCTGAACCGTTTTACCAATAATTCGATGTTCGGAACACACGAATCACACACCTCGTACCCGTGCCTGATGAAAAAAGCCTTGTCCGAAAGATACGGTAACTTCTTCTTCCCTACCATCACGACGACACCGTTTGTACCCGCAACATCTTCCTCACACGTTTTCAACAACTCCCGACCGTATCCGTGTCCTTTAAACGATCCGGCCACCCAAAGACAATTGATAAAAGTATATCCGTCCGCCTCGATAGGCACCCAAGCATATTCAGCCGGTAAATACTCGATGAAAACTTTTCCCCGGACATTCAGTTTGACAAACTTCAATCCCTCCTCCATACGACACGCCAACCACTCTTTCTTGACCTCCACTCCCTCAGCACTCTTCTTGTCAGACATGGCACAACAAATATGTTCCTGTCCTATATTTTCTTGGGTTAAAATCACTTTATCCATATTCTCATTTTGCAGATAAAGATACAACAATTATATACACAATCATCTCTATTTCGGAATTTCCCGGACAACCCGACAAGGATTTCCCACGGCAACCACGTTAGCCGGAATATCCTTCGTCACAACACTCCCCGCACCGATCACCGTATTAGCACCAATAGTTACTCCCGGTACAATCGTCACGTTTCCCCCAATCCAGACATTGTTCCCGATATTTACCGGATAAGCGTATTCCAACCCGGAATTACGAATCTCCGCATCCGATGGGTGACCTGCCGTGTATATGTTCACGTTCGGGGCAAGCATCACGTTATCACCAATCGTCACGGGAGCCACGTCGAGAATCGTACACCCCACGTTCGCATAGAAATTCTCCCCGATGCGGATATTATACCCGTAATCACAATTAAACGGCTGTTCAATCAGAAAATTATCCCCTGTACTTCCTAATAATTCCCGCAAGATACGTTCCCTGATCTTTTTCTCGGAAGGCCGGGTATGATTATAATCGTACAACAACTCTTTAGCCCGACTCCTCTCCGCGTATAGTACGGGGTCCATGGCGTTATACAACTCCCCGCCAAGCATCTTCTCTTTCTCTGTCTTCATCATTTTTTTACTTTATACAAAGAGGCTGTTCGGAAAGTCTTATCCAGTATCTACAAGCTACCCCCACCAACTCCCCCTGTGCAAGGGGGAGTTAGTGGGGGTAGTTGTTGAAAAAGTGACTTTTTGAACAGCCTCCTTGACTCAATATATTTTCCTCTATCAAGCGTCATTCTTGGCATACTCGGACAATTCACACCCGAAAGTATCCATCAGGTAATTATCCAGCTCATCTGCCTTGAATGCCATATCCGTGATATTTTTCTGTACCTCATCTGCAAAATCAGAGAAGATGTCGGAGATGTGAATCCGGTAAGACAGATAAATCTGATTACCATCCAATCCCAATTGATAAGGTTTCACCTCTGCATTCAACAAGTACGTCAACACCGGTTCGAGATTCTTCTTCGGTAACACGTTGATCGGTGAAGTACAGAACAGGTAAGAACGCTGGTACACGAACATACGGATCTCAGAACTTCCCTTGTGGAACACCCAACTCTCGTAACCGACACGGGCCAACACGGGATTAATTCCCATAGCCTGAATAGCTTCCTCGCAGAAAACTGCCAAGTCGGTCAATGAACGTTCCTGGAAAACATTCGACGGCAACTTATCCCCGCATGACGGGCAATATTCCTCTTCATCGGAAATAAACTCGTCACAACTGTTACATTGCACGTTATATACACTTGTATCCAGATCACCGATCTGTTCCAATAACTCACGTAAAGCCGTCACCGGAATACCGAATCCCATGTTATCCGCATCCGTGATTTTGCTTGCCGTGATTGCTACCAGTTCATCCCGGTCATTGAACATCGGTCCCCCGCTGTTTCCCGGATTCACTGCGGCATCCGTCTGGATATAATAACTATCGTTAATCAACTGCCTTGGGGATGACACGGTTCCCTCGGTTACCGTAAACGGCATCCCGAACGGGTAACCTGCCACGTTGATCTTCTGTCCGATAGACACGCTATCTAACGCGGACAAAGCGATTTCCGGTAGGGCGGAGAAATCCCCCTCAGCCTTTAAAAAGGCTATATCCTTTGCCGGGTTCACCAACACTACTCTAGCGTAAAAACGATTTTTGTCGTTATCTTGCAGGGCAACCTCGCGGAAACCGTCCACCACGTGGTAATTCGTCACGAACAGGTCATAATTTTTCAAGTAAAAACAACTGCCTGACCCACCGGCATGATTGACCTTATATACAGTGTTAAAAATATTCTGTTCCATAATCATTAAATTTCATTATTGTTGCTGACCGTTCCCCATATAAGTGGCGGCTAACTGTTGTACTTTCAACATATAATCTTCCATACTCACCTGTCCGGCAGCTAGCTGTTGCTGCAACTCCTGCACCTTCTGCACGTACTCCATCATTCCACCGTCCTGTTGCATGGCTTGTGCCGCTTGTTGCATTCCTTGCTGCATCATTTGCTGCATACCCTGCATCATCTGGGACATATCAAATTCACCTTCCTCGTCGTCGTCATCATCCGGTTCCAACTCTCCCTCCATGATATTATCCATGGCAGCATGTAAGATCGGGGCAGCCTCATCCCAAGGTTTAGCGGAAGCTTTTTCCAAGGCACGAACCACAACCGCATTCACGTCATCCTGCACGTTATTATAATAGTACATCTCGTAGAACTTGTAAACAATCATCAAGCAACATGTCATGTAATCACCTGTTTCAAACGCTTGGGTCGCACGATTGTATGAATTCTCGAAATTCTCCTGAATATTCTTCAAATTAGAACGACGTTTATCCGAAATAAAGGTCTCCACGTAGTACAAATCCTCAGCCCATTGCTCTTTCGTCATTCCCTGCAAGCGGGCAATGACAGACTTCCCGTAATTCACCACTTCCGGCAGCGGAATATCTTCCCGATCCATCTCGGAAACGGCCTTATTCAAGTCGTTCAACAACTGTCCCTGCGGGTGAGCGTAATACAATATCTTCAATATTGTCGTATCCAGCACGTTCCACGCGAACCCGTATTTCCGGTCCGCCTCGAAATCCTTCACGGCATCCATACACTCCTTACAACTCAATTGTACCACCTCGTAAACCGTGTTCAGCGTCTCATCGTCAAAAGGAGTTACTTTCGGTTCATATATCCGTTGAGCCCCGAACTTGGTCTCGAACTCGTCATCATACTTGTCTCCCGTGTTACAAATCTCCTGAAGAATATAATAAATCTTGTAAGGATTTGCCAATGCCAGCGGGCAAGTGTACTCGAATGCCAATCGATCCTTTTTCAACTCAACTTGAGCCAAGTCCATAGCGTTAAAATTCAAGCCTGCAACCTGCCGTAACAAGGGAATA
>ERZ835080.2260-NODE-2260-length-10502-cov-2.540251_pt1 | contig 10502 bp, 11 predicted proteins | sample MGYA00519688_ERZ835080 | MGnify/ENA primary metagenome ERZ835080 (study PRJEB31850, sample SAMEA3708770) | human gut metagenome | biome: human gut; feature: human-associated habitat; material: faeces | place: China | collected 2014 ... | reverse complement strand
GTCTATACCCCCCATGGGAGGCATGATCCTCCTAAAGAAATTGAGGTACGGGCCCACAATGCCATCGAGCACCGCGCCAATGTCCGCCAGCAATCCGTTGGGGTTCATGGGAATCCATGTCAGCAGGCAATAGACGATGATCAGGATGTTGTAGAAATTGATAAGCGAATCAACAATCTGAACTAGGGTGTACGGGGTCACAGCTCTCCTACTTGGTCTTTATATAGCCCTCGGCGCGAAGCTTGGCCAGATCGGATTCCTTGACCTCGCAGCCCTGGGGCAGCACGATGAAGACGCGGTCGGCGACTTCCTTGACAGACGCGCCAAGGCCGCAGGCGAAGCCATAGCTAAAATCAAGCACGCGCTTTGCAACCTCGGTGCGAACGCCGGCGAAAACCAGGACGACGGGCTGACGGGTGCGCACGCGGCGAACGACCGTCTCGATGTCGTCATAGCTCTCCGGACGAAGAATGTATGCGGGAAGCTGAGGGGTACCGTTCACAACGGCGCTGCGATGAGCCGCGGCGTCAGCTGCCGTGGTGCTGGAAGCAGGGCTTGCCGGCGAGGGGACGGAGCGAAGGGTCTCGGCATAGCTCGACGGGGTGTCGTAAGCGCCGGGACGATACGCATCGTGCGAGCGCGTGGGCGGGTTGAACGTGGTCGCATGGCGATCGGCATCGCCTACCAACTGGCCGCTACGGGTGTAGACCGCTACGGATTCCGCCTCGCCGCGACGGGTCTGGCCAAGCATGCCGTTGCCGCTGTCCTGCTCGCCATACGAGCCGTAGCCCTGGTCGTTTCCGCCATAGCCTGCGGACGAGTAATCATCGCCGTAGCCGGCATCCGCACCGCCATCGTCATAGTAATCGTTATAGCCGTCGCCCCGTGCATAGGAATCGCGGCCATAGCCACCCTGTTCCTGCCCAAAAGGGAGCTTGCTCTTGAGTTCATCTAGGAAGCCCACGTTTCCTACCTCTCTGCCCGTCGTGCGGTTAGTGTGTGAATGGTGCAGGTCAAGCCAACACGCCTGACCAGCCTATTCTACTGCAAAGGCGGGGTCAAACACCACCCTGCCAAGGCGAACGATGGTAGAACCCTCCTCGAGCGCGATCTCGAAGTCCTCGCTCATTCCACAGGAGAGCTCGTCCAAAGAAAGATCGGGGTACTCGGCGGAAAGTTCGTCCCTCAACTCGCGCAATCCCGCAAACGTCGCGCGAGCCACTTTCTTATCCCCTCGCGGCGCCATGGTCATAAGTCCGCAGACGCGAATTCCATAAAGTGTCTGCAGGTGCGGTATGGCCTGGCGAACCTCGTCGACCGAAAAGCCCGACTTGGTCTCCTCGCCGCTCACGTTCACCTCAAGCAAAACCGGCTGCGCGGCGTCAAGCAGGCCATCCTCGATGCGACGGGAAGCGCGGCTTGCAACGGCTTCTGCCAGGTGCAGCGAGCTGATGGAATGGATAAGGTCCGCACGTCCTAAAACCGCGTTGATCTTATTGGTCTGCAAGTTGCCGATCATGTCGAAGCGCACGTCCGGGATATCCGCGCCGGCAGCGCGCATCTGCTCCAGGCCGTCGATCTTACGGGCGAGCTCCTGCGGGCGGTTCTCACCAAAAGCTCGGTAGCCGGCGGCAATAGCAGCCTGGACGTATTCCAAATCCACCGTTTTGGACACGGCAATAAGCTCAACGTCCGCAAGCGTGCGACCGCTTTTGCTCAAAGCCGTATCCATGCGGAAGAGAATCTCCTCGCGACGGCGCCTCAATTGATCCTGCAAGCTGATGTCCATACGACCACCTTCGCCAAATAACCATGTGAGCACATACTAGCGCACCTTTGAGGCGGCACCCCCGCGCAACGCATCTCGTAACACGGTATGCGCAAAACAAAGGCGCTTCGGGAGCATGCCCAAAGCGCCTAGTGCGATCTATAAGGAAGAAAACCGCTAGTCCTCGTCCTCATCTTCTGCATCGAGCTCGCGAATCAAAGTGGCAAGCTTCGCGCCAACCTCGTCCAAAGGCAAGTCGGCAACGTAGCGCGCGTCAGACTTGGGCTCCAAGATAACACCCTCGCCAGACGGGATGCGCATGCTCTCGAGCTCGCCCTCGTCCGCCTCCAGGATATCGGAGGCGCTCCAGCGCTGACCGGTCAAAAGGAAGGTCAGGCGCGTGCCGATCTCAACGGAGACGCTAGAGATGCGCTCCAGGTAGCGGGAGGTCATGATGGTGCGACGAAGGTCGTCGTAAGCGTGCTCATCGGGCTCCTCGACGGAGACGATGTGGTTGTACACGCGGAAGAACTCCTCGTAGACCTGACGCACCGGCTCATCCAGGTCCATAAGCGAGCGCATGGCGGACAGGTCGTTGTTGACCAGGGCCGTGGCGGTGGCGCCCAGAACCTGGTAGACCAGCGAGGCCTCGGTCTCGATGAGCTCGACCAGCTCGTTGGGGATCTTGAGATCGGCATTGGCCTTGCGCTTGGCGCCGCGGGCGATGGAGCGGACGTGGTCGCTCATGCGGGCGAGGTTGAAGTTCACGTAGATGATGGTCTGCAGCAGGCGGAAGTCAGAGGCGACCGGTGACTGCGTGGCGATGAGGTTGTAGCAGACGGCCTCGAGGTTGGCGCAGCGGGCATCGATCTGCAAGGTGGCCTTCTTAGCCTTGTTTGCAAGCTTCTTGTCGTTTAAGACAAACGCCGAGATGGCGTCATGAAGCGTGAGGTCGACTGCCTCGAAGATAGAGAGCATCTCGTGGCGTGCCTCGACTAGCTGACGGGAAAACAGTTTGCGCATTCTTGGCTCCAATCAGACGAGCGCGGGCGAATACAAACCCGCAACCGATAATGACCGGTCGGCTGTCCAATCAGCCGAATCGACCGGTGATATAGTCCTCCGTGCGCTTATCCATCGGACTAGTGAAGATAGCGTCGGTCTGACCATACTCAATCAGTGTAGCAGGCTCTCCGGCAACTTCCTGCAAGAAGAACGCGGTGTAATCGGAGATACGGGCGGCCTGCTGCATGTTGTGCGTAACGATGATGATGGTCATCTCGGGCGCGAGCTCGGCCATCAGGTCCTCGACCTTCTGAACGGAGGTGGGATCGATGGCTGAGCAGGGCTCGTCCATCAAGAGCACGTCCGGCTGAACCGCCAGCACGCGGGCGATACACAGTCGCTGCTGCTGTCCGCCGGAGAGCGCCAAGCCGTCCTTAGAGAGCTGATTGGATACCTCTTTCCAGAGGTTGGCGCGCTTCAGGGACTCTTCGACTATGTCGTCGAGGTCGCTTTTGCTAGTCACGCCCTGCAGTCGAGGGCCAAAAGCGACGTTCTCGTAGATGGATTTAGGGAAGGGGTTGGGCTGCTGGAAGATCATGCCCACGCGGCGGCGCAGATCCACCGGATCGACGCCCTCGGCGTAGATATCGGATCCGTCCAGCGTCATGGCGCCCTCGATACGGGTCCCCTCGATAAGGTCGTTCATGCGGTTCATGCAGCGCAGAAACGTCGACTTACCGCAACCAGAGGGGCCGATGAACGCGGTGATCTTGTATTTAGCGATGTTGAGGTTGACGTCGGTAAGAGCATGGAAGTCGCCGTACCAGAAGTCGAAGTTCTGGGCGATCAGCGCGCTCTCGGTTACTGCGGGTGCGGACTGGTATACGGACACGGGATAAGCTCCTTACTTGCTCTTGCGCGACAGGTGGCGGGCGAAGAGATTGAACGCGAGAATGATGACCATCAACAGCAGCGCCGTACCGTAGGCGGCGTTCATGTTGATGCCGTCGTTGGCCAGAAGGTACAGGTGCACGGTCATGGGGCGACCGGAATCAAGCGGCGTGACGGGCATGTTGATTGCCTGGCCCATAGTGTAGAGCACAACGGCGGTCTCGCCGATGGCGCGACCGATGCCCAAAACGATACCCGTGGCGATGCGGCCGAAAGCGGAGGGAAGCACGATCTTGGAGACGACCTGCCACTTGGTGGCGCCCAAGCCGTAGGCGCCCCAGCGGATGTAGCGGGGGACCGAGCGGATGGCCTCCTCGGTGGTGCGCATGACGATGGGCAACATGAGCAGTGCCAGCGCGAGCGCGGCGGAAAGCATCGAGAGTCCCAAACCCATGGCCTCGACAAAGAGCGCGTAGCCAAACAGGCCCATAACGATCGAGGGCACTGAGGCCAGCGTGTCGGCGGCATAGCGAATGGTGTTGACGAGCCTGCCCTGCTTGGCGTACTCGGCCAGATAGACGGCTGCCAAAACAGCGATGGGCGTGCAGATGAGCATCGCCAGCGCCGTCACGTAGATAGTCGAGACGATGGTGGGCCAGATACCGCCCTCCGCGTTGACGCCGTGGGGCCAGCCGAAGATGAAATCGAGCGAGATATGCGGAAGGCCGTTGACGACGACGTAGGCGATGATGGCCACCAGCACCAGTGTGGTGATGGCGGCAGCCAGGCGAAAGACCCCAAGCATCACTTTGTTGGAGATGTTCTTGGAGATACGGCCCTGCTTGCCGTGCGAAAGGGCGCGCTTGATGCGCTGCGAGGAGCTAAGCTGCTCGGTAGAGGTAGAAGCGTCCTGAGCCATCGCCTACCCCTCCTTCCTCATCTTTGAGAGAACGCGGACAATGCCCACCAGCGCGGCGGAGATGATGAAAAGCACCACGCCCATGCCGAACAGGGCGGTGCGGTGCAGGCCGGACGAGTAGCTCATGTCGAGCGCGATCTGGCTGGTGAGGGTGGATACGGGGCTTGAGATGGAGTCCGGGATGACCGGGGCGTTGCCGACCACCATGAGGACGGCCATGGTCTCGCCGATAGCGCGGCCCATGCCCAAAACCACCGCGTCGACGATGCCGAAGCGCGCAGCGGGGATAACGACCTTGTAGATAGTCTGCCACTTGGTTGCGCCCATGGCGTAGGAGGCCTCGCGGATACCCATCGGGATGGAGTTGAGCGCGTCGATAGTGAGCGTGGTGATGGTGGGGACGATCATGATCGCCAGCACGAACCACGCGGTAAGCGCGCCGAAGCCCATGCCGCCGGTAAGCTCGGCCACCACCGGGCGGATGATGACCATGCCGAAGAAGCCGTAGATGATCGACGGGATGCCGGCCAACAGGTCGACGGCGGGGCTGATGAGGGCGCGCACACGGTCGGTCGCGATCTCGGTGAGGTAGACGGCGGTGCCCACGCCCAAAGGAACGCCCAGCACCAACGCGCCTATGGTCACCAGACCGGAGCCCACGAGGAGCGACAGGATGCCGTACTGTCCCTCCGTGGGAGCCCAGGTGAAGCTGAAGAAGTTGGCAAGGCCGATATCCGTGAAGACCGGGGCCGCCTGCATCATGGTGAAAGCGAAGATCAAAAGAACGGTGACCACAGCAAGGAAGGCGCAGCCGAAGAACAGGTACTGCAACCCCTTTTCCTTGAGGTAGGTGCTGCGGGATACCAAGGCAAGGTCGCGTTTGCGCGATTGAGACGTCTCTTGGACGTTGGAAGCGGTATCGCCCATGTGCTACTCCTCCCCTGCTTCAGAGCCATTGCCGGCGGGAATGAAGCCGGCCTCGCGAATCTGCTCGTCCATTTCCTCGGACAGGACGTAGTCGATATAGCCCTGTGCCTCATCCGTGGGCTCGCCCTTGGTGAAGAAATACAGGTCACGGGAGATGGGGTAGCCGCCGCTGGCGACCGTCGCCTCGATGGGCTCAACGTGGTTCACGTTGATGGCGCGAACCTGGGTCTCGGCGTACTTGGACTCCACGAAACCCATGGAGATGTAGCCGATGGCGCCGCGGGTGCGGCTGACGACGTCGCGCACCTGGCCGGTGCCGGAAAGCACGGCGGCACGGCGGTCGAAGGACTCGCCGTCCATGATGATGGACTTGAACGCCTCGCGGGTGCCGGATGCCTCGTCGCGGTTAACGAGCTGGATAGCGAGGTCCTCGCCGCCCACTTCCGACCAGTTGGTGATCTTGCCCGCATAGATGTCGCGGAGCTGCTCGGTCGAGAGGTTCTGGACGGGGTTGTCCGGGTTCACGATGACGGCGATGCCATCGTGCGCGACCGGGATGGTGGTGAGGCCCAGCTTTTGCTCTTCTTCGTTAAGACCGCGAGAAGAGGTCGCGATCTCCGCCGTCCCATTGGAGACGGCCTCGATGCCGGCGCTGGAGCCCAAGCCGGAGACGAGGACGCTGAGCCCCGTCCGCTCGGCGTAGGCTTCAGCAGCGACCTCGGCGATGGGCAGGCAGGTGGTCGAACCCGCCACCGTGATCTGGCCATCCGAGGCACCGGAAGAGCATGCAGAGATTAATAGGGCTGTTGCCAGGGTGAGGGCCCCGATAGCGATGCTCGCTAGAGGGCCACGGCTATGGCGGCGTGGCGACCACAAGTGCCGTTCTCCGCCCGGTACGAGAAGAACCGGTCGTTGAGACGCACGGTCGAGAGCCGCAAGTCGTGAATTGCGCACGGAGGAACTCCAATTTCTTCGAGCGACTGACGTATGCACGCGGACAGATCCAAAAGCCGCGATGCGGTTTCTGCAATGGTATCAAATTGTAAAGAGAACTTATGCATCAGGTCATCAGACACCTGATATTCGTCCCCTTGAATATGCGGGCCAATATACGCAGAAATAGCGGATGGGTCGGCTCCCGTCTCCTCGCACAGCGCGCGTGCCGCCTTTGCTGCGATACGGGCATATGTGCCCTTCCAGCCGGAATGAACCACAGCAAAGCCATTGTTTCCGCAGGTCAGAATAACCGGTACGCAATCAGCGAAGCAGAGCATGACGGGAACTTGGCGGGCAGTGCATACAATGGCGTCCGCGCCCTGCGCAACCCGTTCGCGAATACTCTCGAGATAGCCTGCACCAGAATTTCGCACCACCACCACGTCATCACCATGAACTTGGTTGGGAATTATCAGGGCATTGTAAAGGTTTTCAGCTCCCAGCGCGCGCAGGGCTAAAAGCCTATTATGCTGTACGGCTTCAAGGTCGTCTCCAACATGGCTTCCCAGGTTAAGCGAGGCATACGGAGGCTTGGAAACCCCTCCTGTGCGCTCGGTGAAACCAAAGGCGATATCGGCATCGCGAGACCCCACAAGGGTCACGCCATCAACGGTAAAGCGCTCCACAGCATCGACCACCAATCATCAGCATCTGCATAAGGGAACGGGGCGAGAACGCTTCCGCCCTCGCCCCAAACTCATTTGCTATACGTTGTACCCGCGGCGCGCGATCCTCACACGCCGCGCTTCATTTTAGTCACCACCGGATGCGCGGGAGCTCTCGACCACCTCGATAGCATCCGGCTGGATGAGCGCCGGCAGTTCATATGGGTTGTCAACATCTTTGGTCGCAACCTCAAAGCGAACATCGACCACATCGCCCGCGCGCAGGCTCTGCACATCGACATCCTCCCCCTGTTCCGTCACGCGGGTGTTCTTCCCTGGTGAGTCACACCCAACCGCATGGCGATCTGTTCCTGGCTATATCCCCTGCCCTGCCGCAGGGCGACCAAACGCTCCCCAAACCCCTTGTCCATCGCTTCGCCTCCTATCGAAAAGCAACTTCGATATATACACCATCTCACAATCGAGCAGCCTGTCCTAGCAACCAGCGCTTGCATGGATCAGATTATGGCAACCATATCGTGCAAAGGGGCCGCACGGGGTGCGAGACGTGTCTGCACGAGAACGTAAGCTCGAGATACAAGAAGGCGCCCCGACGTTGATGCCGGGGCGCCCTATATAAGCAAGCTATCGTACTGAAAAAACGTTAGAACGTGCCGCGCTTAAGGAAGTCGGGCAGCTCGAACTGGTCGTTGCCAAAGTTAGGAAGCTCGGTGCCGCCGATGTTGCGGGTGGGAGCGGCCTGGGCCGCGTGCTGGGGAGCAGCCTCCGCCTTTGCCTGGGCCTGGGACTGAGCAAAAAGGTCATCCTGGCGGTTGACGTTGGAATCGGAGAAGCCGGTGGCGATGACGGTGATGCGAACCTGATCGCCCAGGGACTCGTCCACAACGGTACCGAAGATGATGTTGGCCTCGGGGTCGACGGCGTTGGCGACAAGGTCGGCGGCGTCGTTGATCTCCTGGATGCCAAGGTCCTTGGAACCGGCGATGGAGAGCAGGACGCGGGTGGCGCCATCGATGGAGCTCTCGAGCAGGCGGCTGGAGATGGCCTGCTGGGCAGCGTCGACCGCGCGGGAATCGCCGGAGGCGACGCCGATGCCCATCATAGCGGTGCCGGCCTGGCGCATGATCGTCTTGACGTCTGCGAAGTCCAGGTTGATGACGCCGGGGACGGTGATCAGGTCGGTAATGCCCTGGGTGCCCTGGGAAAGGACCCCATCGGCGTTGGAGAAGGCCTCCAGCATGGTGGTCTTCTTCTCAGCGATGTCGAGGAGCTTATCGTTAGGGATGACGATGAGGGTATCGACGCTGTCGGACAGGGTCTTGATGCCCTCCTCGGCGGCCTTCTTGCGCTTGCGGCCCTCAAAGGTGAAGGGCTTGGTGACGACGGCGACGGTTAGCGCGCCGACCTCGTTCATAGCGATGTCCGCAACGATGGGAGCGGCGCCGGTACCGGTGCCGCCGCCCTCGCCGGCGGTGATGAAGACCATGTCGGCGCCAGCCAGGGCCTCGGCGATGTCGTCGCGGCTCTCGTCAGCTGCCTTGCGGCCGACCTCGGGATTGGCGCCGGCGCCCAGGCCGCGCGTGAGGTCGGTGCCGATGTGCACCTTGATGTCGGCATCGGAGATCGCCAACGCCTGCGCGTCGGTATTGATGGCCACGAACTCGACGCCGCGGATACCCTCTTCAATCATTCGATTGACCGCGTTGGTACCGCCGCCGCCGACACCGACCACCTTGATGACGGCAAGATAGTTGTTGATCTCGTTCTCGTGCATGTGTCGGTCCTCCGAACATCCGTATACGCAAGATTGCGAATAAACAACGGTAATGATAACCCTCAAGTTAAGATTAAACCTAGAGATAAAACACGTTATCTTTGCATGTTTTCCCGGTAAAAGTCAAATGCATACGCCCCCAAATGTGAATTTAACAAACAAACAGCAGGTAGACCAGCTGACCATTCACCGAGAGCTGGGATTTTGTCCAAAGCATCACGTGGGAACGCTGCGGAATGTATACGCATTGGGCGTTCGCACGTTGATGAAGGTGACTCCCTGCTCCTGCTGGAGTAGCTGCGTCACCACGCGCTCCTTCAGGGCGATATCGTCAGGCGGGCCGAGCGCTATCTCCACTCCGGAGTCAAGGTTTGCAGAAATCGCCTCCTCGGACGCAATGGAGATATCTTTGATCTGGGCGACGAATTCCGGCGTGAAACCCTTCGCGTAGGCGATGCCGTCCAAGACCAAATCAGAGGTGACGTCATCGCCACTTGACGGAGACACATCGGCGGAAACGTCGCACAGCAGAATCGCGTTCGACTGCTTGGCAAGGGCCTCGGCGGCATCTTTGCCGGAAAGCGCGGTGATGCCCTCGGGCAGCGCAGTCGCCGCCGTATCCACTTGATCCTGAGCGTCCGCATCCTGCGAGGCGCCATCTTGGGTAGCGCTGTCCTGGGAATCGGCGACGACGGGCTCTACGTCATCGACGATGTTGCCGTCCGCATCCACGTACGCGCTCAGCGACATGGGCGCAATCCAGCACGAATCATCCCCGATCGCCCACGCGATATCATCCGCGGCGATATAAGCGATCGCTATCACCGTTCGCTCGTGCGGGGTGATGACAAGGGTATGGGGAAACTCGCGCTCGATATCCACGCCGGAGACCCATGGGTTCTTCTTGAGCGCGCTCGACAGCTCGGCTTCGTTGACGTTGAAGAGCGTTGTCCCCTCTTTGATGTCGATCAGCTGCTCCGCTTGCTCCTGCGTCACATGGACGCTGCCCTCTATCTTAATCTCGGTAGCGGCGAACAAGCCGGAGTTCAAGATAACGATGGCGGCGACTGCCAGCGCCAGCACGCCCAGCAAAACGGCGGCGATGGCCGCTCGCGGAACACGGGGCACCGGCAGCTTAGAGGCGATGGCCTTTGCACCGGATGCGATCTTGCCGGCGGGACGCGGCTCCTTGGCAGGCGCTGCCTGGGGAGCCGGGGTATTTAGCGCGCGCGCCGTTACGGGGCGCGAACCCTTCTTTATTGATTGGTTGAGAGTTGGCACGGCGGCCTTGCGCATGCCGGCTTTCTTGATGCCCTTGCCAGACATGGGAGCGGCGGCGGGTTTTGCCGGAACGCTTTGAAGTCCGCGGGGAGCCGGCCCCTTTCCAGAGACCTGCTTGGCGGATCGCTTAGCCTTAATGCTTGCCGCAACCCTGCTGGAGGTTTTGCGAGACGGCGCGGTATAGGCGCTGATAGGTTTTTTGGGAGCGGGAACCGAAGCTGGACGCGTGGCAGGAGCGGAGCTTGAAACGGGGCGCTTCTGCGCAGCGGTCGCCTTGCGGAACGTGGGCTTCGCGGCTCTAGAAGCCGAGGAATT
>ERZ835080.2259-NODE-2259-length-10506-cov-2.434025_pt1 | contig 10506 bp, 7 predicted proteins | sample MGYA00519688_ERZ835080 | MGnify/ENA primary metagenome ERZ835080 (study PRJEB31850, sample SAMEA3708770) | human gut metagenome | biome: human gut; feature: human-associated habitat; material: faeces | place: China | collected 2014 ... | reverse complement strand
GCTGGCGGCCTCGCTCATGCGCTCGCGGACGAGTTCGTCACGAACGTGGGCCAAACCGGATTCCATACCGACCACGTAGGACTGCGGGTAGAGGAAGCGCTTGTATGCGGGATCGAGGGAGCCGATTGCCGCGGCACAACGCTCGCGCGCAACGGAGAGGTCCTCTCTCGGAGCCACCGCGCAGCCGTCGCGCACGCACGGGGCGAGAAGCTCGCGATAATCGAACCCGGACACGTCGGTCACCAGGGCGGCATCGTTGACCGCGACCAAGGTGGCACCGCGCTGGTCCCCCTCCCCCTCCAGGTACGCCTCGTCCAAAATCATGTCGCACACCGGAGAGCCGGACGCATCCATATAGCGCCTAACCTGCTGGATTCCGGGAATGGTTCGTTTATAGGGCTGCTCAGAGAGCTTGACCACGGGCGTCCAGGCGTCAGAGGCGGACGCGCGGCGGGCAGCGAGCTTGTAAACGCCACCGAGCGCGGGCTGGTCATAGCACGTGGCGAGCTTGGTGCCGACGCCGAAGGAATCAATGGGGGCACCCTGATCGATGAGGGACTGGATGGTGTACTCGTCCAAATCGTTGGACACGGAGATCTTGACGTAGTCGAGCCCCTCCGCGTCGAATCGGGAGCGTACATAGCTGGAAAGCTTGGCGAGGTCGCCCGAATCGATGCGGATGGCAGCGAGTCGGTCGCCGCGCGCCTCCATTTCCTTGGCGACGATGATGGCGTTCTCTACGCCCTCGCGCACGTCATAGGTGTCGATGAGCAGCGTGCAGTTCTTTGGCATGGAGCGGGCGAACGCGCGGAAGGCCTCGAGCTCGGTATCGAAGCTCATGACCCAGCTGTGGGCGTGGGTGCCGAAGACCGGGATGCCGTAGCGACGGCCCGCCAGCACGTTGGACGTGGAAGCGCAGCCCGCGACGTAGCTAGCGCGCGCCACGGCAAGTCCGCCATCGGGGCCCTGGGCACGGCGCAGGCCGAACTCGGCGACGGGACGGCCCTTTGCCGCCTGGACCACGCGGACGGTCTTGGTAGCGACCAGCGTCTGAAAGTTGATGGTGTTGAGCAGCGCGGTCTCGAGCAGCTGGCACTCAAGGGCGGAGCCCGTCACGCGCACCATGGGCTCTCGCGGAAAGACCAGCTCGCCCTCGGGCACCGCATCGATGTCGACGTGCATGCGAAACCCGCGCAGGAACTCGAGGAAATCCGGGTTGAACATCTTGCCGCCGCCGGGTGCGGACAGGGAGGACAGGTAGTCGATGTCCTCGTCCGTGAAACGCAGGTTCTCGACCAGTTCCGGCAGCTCCGCGGTACCGCACATGACGGCGAACGCGTTGCCAAAGGGGCGATCGCGGTAGAACGCGGTGAAGCAGCCCTGCTCCTCGAGCTTGCCGTTCTCCCATAGGCCCTGGGCCATGGTGAGCTCGTAGAGGTCGGTAAGCATGGAAACGTCGGTGGGACGGGCGATGTCGGTGAGCGCCATAGTGTCCTCCTATTGCGGCGATTCGCGCGCGGTCCCCCGTCGCGGAAGGCGCGGAAGACCGAGTCGAATTCGCCCTTGAAGCGATGGATAGAGAAATGCCGCCGGCGATTTGGTGCGTCGACGGCGGCGAAAAAGCCTAATGCAGGTTGTTCTTTACGAGCCAGAAGCCCGCAACGATAAGCAGCACCACGCCGACGGCGATGATGAGCTTCTGCGCCGGGGGCATGGGCGGCACGCCGTCCTCGTCAACCTCGTCCTTGGTCATGACCATCTTTTGACCAAAGGTAAGGTTCTCCGGATCGATGGCGGGCTCCTGAGGCGCAGGCGCGCGGCGAGGCTTGGGGGCGGCGGCGGGCTTCTGCGACGCAGGGGCGTCCGCTGCCGCCTGCTCGGCACGAAGGGCTTCGAGTTCGGCACGCTCTTTGCGGGCGCGCTCCTCTTCCTCGCGGCGCGCCTTCTCGGCACGGAGCGCCTCGAGCTCTGCGCGCTCCTCATCCGAAAGCGGGGTGTTCTGATCGGTCATGAAGCCGACCTCCTTGATGCGTCGACGCCAAGGGGCGCCGGAGTTGGGTGAAGTCAATCTTGAAAAGTATACCCGTTTGGCAGGGCTCCGTACGACGTGGGACAGGGCGCAGGCGGGACAGCCCCGGCCGCCCTCGCGGCAGCGTTCGGCAACGCGCGCACCTAGCCGATGCGCCCATTCGAGATAGCGGCGGACTCGAGCACGCCGGTGGTGTCGAACGGCGGGGTGAAGCTCTCATCCACGGCGCCGCCCTCCTGCCAAAACATGGTGGTGAAGCCGAGGTCGTCTGCATGGTCGAGCACCATCTCGTACTCCTCGTCCAAAACCGCGCGTGCAAGGTCGCCGCCCTGGTCGCGCATGCGCTGGTTGGGCGTGTACTGGTTCATGACGGAGATAGGAACGTCGCCGGCGACCTCCCAGATGCGGTCGAGCACGCGACAGGAATCCTCCGCATGACCGGGCAGCACCAGATGACGGACGATGATGCCGCGCAGCATATGGCCGTCTTGCGCCAGCAGCTCGCCACCGGCAGCGTTGATTTGCGAGACCATCTGGGCGAGCGCGGCGGCCGCGACGTCCGGGTAATCCGGCACGTGGGAAAGGCTGCGCGCGAGCGCGACGTCGGCGTATTTGAAATCGGTAAGCCACACGTCTACCAATCCGGCAAGCTCTGCGACCGCCTGCACGCGCTCGTAGCCGCTGGTGTTGTAGACGATCGGGATCTTGAGGCCGCGCTGGCGCGCCGCGGTGATCGCAGCGGGCAGCAGATGAGCATAGTGCGTCGCCGTCACCAGATTGATGTTGAGGGCGCCTTGGTCTTGCAGCTCGAGCATGATCTCAACCAAGCGCTCCGGAGAGACCTCGATGCCAAAACCCCCGGTAGAGATCTGGTGGTTTTGGCAGTAGATGCACTTGAGCGGGCATCCGCTGAAGAAGATGGTGCCCGAGCCCGCCTCACCGGAAATGGGAGGCTCCTCCCACATGTGCAGCGCCGCGCGGGCGATCTTGAGCGTAGAGTCCGCGCCGCAGACGCCGCGAGCGCCCTTCGCGCGGGCTGCCCGGCAGCATCGCGGGCAGAGCTCGCAGGCATCCAAGGCGTCAGGCGTTAACAGCGTATGCATTGTTGATCCCCATTTCAACGGGCTTTTCGGGCTCTTTTTGGGCACGGTCGCGCCCCGTTTTTATTATTCCTACGTGCGACGGGAGCGGTTCGCGCAAGCATCGCCCGTCCCAGAGGCTGGTTGCAAAACGGCGCGCCTGCCAGGATGCGGGCGCGCCGGCTACGGCTTGCTATGAAATTGTACTCCAGCTGCGAGTCGAGCGAATCGCGAGGGGCGATGCACAAGAGACCGATTACCTGCCCTCCTGCATGACGGCGGATTTGATCTTGAACAGGATCATAACCAGGCTGACGCCTAAAATGATGTGACCTATACCCGCGATACCGGAGATGGCGGCGTTGGCGCCGGAAGAAAGCGGGGTACCCAGAACCTGCAGCACACCGCGAACCAACATCATGATTACGCTGAGGTTGAGGCCGACCTGGTAGCCGACAAGGAGCTTGCCCAAACGCTGCGAAACGTTGAAGAGCTTATCGAAGACGATCAACGCCAAAAAGAAGAAGACGCCCAGCATGAGGTAATGCGGATGGACGAACCCCAGCGAGGTTGCGCCCTCGAACCCGCTGAACTTGGTGAACTCGCGATAGAACACGCCCCCCGCCAAAGCGAGGAACGAATAGACGATCGCAGCGTTGGCGTACTTTTTCATGGCTCTCCTAACCTAACGCGTAAATGGCAAAACGTCTCCGGCGCCCGCGGGCACCGAAGCCCGTATAGCCAACTATATCGATTGGTTTGCGGAATATGAACAGAGTTCATTAAGATTGAACAACGTTCACATAAGTGATGGCGAAGAATTGCGACCGAAGATGTCTCGCGGATATCCTCGTCCACGTGAAACCGCCTCTAAACCGTTTCTTCATGCGCGGTTCATCCTGAACGGCGCGTATTGGGCGGCGGGCGGCGGAGCAGCCCCACGGATCTTGCGGCCCATGGCCGCGCCCTCGAGGAAGATAAGGGGAGATCGCGCTGCCGGCGACGGATAAAACCTGACGGCGCATCATAAACAACGCTTTTACCTGCGGTGTTAAGAACGAGAATATTCTCTTGATAGATTCTTGTCAGAGTAAAAATAGGCGTGTGCTTCAATAATCCGATACCGATTTCTACAAGTCAAGACTAGTAATGAAAGTACGCGGACCTAAAATATAGGTATTCCGCCCCCCGCGGAGCAACTGGGTGAACCGTCGCGTTTTTCTAGGGAGCCCACACAGTCGTTGCTGTTACAGATATCCTTCGTTGTTAAGGAAGCTGGAGAGTACGATGAGGGCGCCCACCTTCTGAGAGGTGGGTTCATTTTAGCAATGCGGGGGGCGGTCTTCTTGTCTCTAGACCATGAGTCCAGCCCGTGACGGGAGCTTTGACCATGATGAATGCGGGCAGCCACGCGTTTGCACCCGACCATATCGAAGTGCGCGGGGCGCGCGTCCACAACCTTAAAAACGTAGATATCGACATCCCTTTGGGACGGTTGGTGGCCATCGCCGGCGTCTCGGGATCGGGCAAAAGCTCACTTGCTCTGGGCGTTTTGTACGCAGAAGGGTCGCGACGCTACCTTGAGGCGCTTTCCGCCTACACCAGGCGGCGCCTTACGCAGACGGGACGCGCGGATGTGGACCAGGTACTCTACGTTCCCGCGGCGCTCGCCCTGCACCAGCGCCCGGCCATTCCAGGCCCGCGCAGCACCTTTGGCACCATGTCCGAGCTTTTGAACGGCCTGCGCCTGTTGTTCTCGCGCGTGGGATCGCACGTGTGCCCCGCCTGCGGCGCGCGCTGCGAACCCAGCCTTGCCGTCGCCGCCGAGCAACCCTTGACCTGCCCTGCATGCGGCCACAGCTTTTTTGGTCCCGCGGCAGAGGACCTCTCATTCAACTCCGGCGGCGCCTGCCCCACCTGCCAGGGCACGGGCGAGGTGCGCACCGTGAACCGCGCCGCCCTGGTGCCCGACGAGTCGCTGAGCATAGACCAGGGCGCGGTGCTGCCTTGGGGTTCGCTTATGTGGGACCTCATGAAGCAGGTCGCCCGCGAGATGGGCGTGCGCACCGACGTGCCGTTTTGCGAACTCACCCAACGCGAACGCGATATCGTTTTTGACGGGCCGGCGGAGAAGCGCCACATTCTCTACAAAGCCAAGAAGGGCAACGACTTCGCCGAGCTTGACTTCACCTATTACAACGCCGTCTACACGGTTGAAAACGCCCTAGCCAAGGTTAAGGACGAGAAGGGGCTGAAGCGCGTGGCGCGCTTCCTTACCCAAGGGCCGTGCCCAGACTGCGGCGGCACCCGCCTATCGCCCGCCGCGCGCTCGCCCCGCGTGCGGGGCATAGACCTTGCGCAAGCGTGCCAGATGACCTTAAGGGAGCTATGCGACTGGGTCCGCGGCGTACCCGCCGCCCTGCCAGAGGACATGCGCCCCATGGCGGAGAGCATCTGCGACGCCGTTCTTGGCGGCGCGCGCCGGCTGCTTGACCTGGGACTGGGATACCTCTCGCTGGACCGAGCGGGCTCCACCCTGTCTACAGGCGAGCGCCAGCGCGTCCAGCTTGCGCGCGCGGTGAGAAACCGCACCACGGGCGTGCTCTACGTGCTCGACGAACCATCGATTGGCTTGCATCCCTCAAACATAGACGGCTTGCTTGGCGTGATGCGCGACCTGATCGCAGACGGAAACTCCGTGGTGATGGTCGACCATGCCGTGCAGCTGCTGACGCATGCAGACCATCTGGTAGAGATGGGCCCCGTGGCGGGCTCGGGCGGCGGCTACGTCATCGCCCAAGGCGGCGTTGAGCAGGTGGTCGCAAACCAGCAGTCCGTTATCTCGCCGTTTCTTGCCGGCGAGCTAGAACGAGAAAGCGCCGCGACCGGGCGAGCAGGAGCCGGCGGCGGCGCTGCGACGGCGCTTGGATCCAGCGCGGACGGCCCGCGCGTAGACCAAGACGAGATGTTCGACTTGGGTCGCATCCGCTTGGGCTCGCGCGGCCTCCATACAGTCAAGCCCCTCGAGATCGACATCCCCTGCGGCAGGCTTGTCGCGGTTACCGGCGTATCCGGTTCCGGCAAAACCACGTTGGTGCTCGAGACCCTGGTGCCGGCACTGCAGGCGCTCTGCGCGCAACGCGGTCGCGATGATGCGGGGCGCCGCGGCAAGGGCACCTCGTCCACCGAAACCTCCATAGCGCCCGGCACCGCCATGCCAGCGCACGTCGCATGGGTCGATGCCGAGAACGTGACCAAGGTCAACCTTATCGACGCCTCGCCCATCGGCATCAACGTCCGCTCCACCGTTGCGACCTACACGGGCGTTCACGACGAGCTGCGCCGCGCGTTTGCCAAATGCGACACCGCGCGCGATGCCGGCCTTAAGGCGGGCGATTTCTCGTACAACACCGGTTCGCTGCGCTGCCCCACATGCGATGGCACGGGCTCGATCTCACTCGACGTCCAGTTCTTACCCGACGTCGAGGTCACGTGCCCGGAGTGCCGCGGAACCCGCTACGCATCGCGAGCCGAATCCATCAAGCGCGCCTGTGGCGGCCAGCAAACCGAGCTGTCGATCCCGGACCTCATGGCGATGAGCGTAGACGAGGCGCTGGAAGTGACCGGCGACCTTAAGCGCACGCACGACAAGCTGAGGATGCTCCATGATCTGGGGCTGGGGTATCTCACGCTGGGCGAGGCGACGCCGTCGCTGTCCGGCGGCGAGGCCCAGCGCCTAAAACTCGCCAGCGAGATAAAGCGAGACCAGCAGGGCAGCGTCTTTGTGTTCGACGAGCCCACCATAGGCCTGCACCCCTTGGACGTGCAGGTGCTGCTAGGCGTATTCGACCGACTGGTGACCCGGGGCGCGACGGTGATTGTCATCGAGCATGACCTGGACGTCATCCGCCACGCCGACTACGTTGTGGATATGGGTCCCGGCGGCGGTGAGGAAGGTGGACGCATCGTCGCGAGCGGCACGCCGGCGAGCATCGCTGCCCGTCCGGAAAGCATGACCGGTCGCTACCTGGCATAACGCGGGTACAAAGGGCGCGTCGAGGAACTCTTGTAAGGCGTCGCCGATTCCGATGGCAGTTGAACCGCTTCAGGTGGGGATCGACGTGCTTATACATTGCCCTTTTGGCTACGGTGCCTTGCTATTTGAGGCTTGCAAGGGCCAAAGATCCCCATTTGAAGCTTTCCGCGGATTGCTTGCAAGAGCGACGGAAGACACTTACCTTACTATTTTATAGATAGTGACGCCGAACACACCCGATCGCGATACCTCAAGAAGCATCGCGGCAAGCCGAAAAGCTCAAGACGAGGCAGCTTGAGCGAGGCGGGCCGTCCAAACGCCGAGCCCTTACCCACCTCGTGGCACTCAGCTGCCATCCCAAAGGGGGACGGTTTTTCAACCCTGATTTTGCATGCATACGATAATGGCTTTTCCGCAGTTCGCGTTATATCGAGCATGCATAACAATCATAGGCGGCAAAATCACCAAGACGCCAACGGGCGCGAAAAGAAAAAGAGGACCTCTTTCGAGATCCTCTTTGCCAAGTCAATGGGTGGAGACGAAGGGAGTCGAACCCTCGGCCTCTGCCATGCGACGGCAGCGCTCTCCCAACTGAGCTACGTCCCCAAGACAAGTGATTATTCTAAACAACTCTCGGCGCCTGTCAATGAGAAAAGTTGAAAACTTGGACATCGCGGGCATCGCGGGCCCTCGGGCACCCATCCCGCCCACCATCAATGCGTCCACGGGCATGACGGCGCACACTCAACCACCGCCCAGCGCGCACTTTTGCTATGACGGTGTTGTCGAGCCGCCTGCCCCCTTTAGTCGTCGCATCTCGGCTATCATAGGTGAGATTCTGTACATATCTACGATAAGCGGTATTCACGTGGAGTCTCTGCTTCCCTACATCTGTTTGGCGCTCGCGGCTTTCGCCACCACCTATGTGCTGACGCCCGTCGTCAAGAAGATTGCCATCAAGCTCGACGCCGTGGACTACCCGTCCAAGCGCCGCGTCAACACCGTGCCCACCCCGCGCATGGGCGGACTCGCCGTGTTCGCCGGCCTTATCGTCGCGTGCGCGCTGCAGATCTTCGGCACCCTCAACTGGGGCTGGCCTTCCGCGCTGGTCCCCCATCCCAGCATGGATATCAACTACCCCATGCTGGGCCTTTCTTTTCTGACCATCGTCGCCACGGGCGCGCTGGACGATGTACTTCAGCTCTCGCCCAAAGCAAAGCTCGCAGGCCAGGTTATCGCCGCCATGCTCGCCGCCTCCAGTGGCCTGCTCATCCATGCCATCGTCAACCCGTTCGAAGCGGGCGGGGAAATCTCCCTGGGCTTTTTCGCCTACCCAATCACCATCATCTATCTGGTGGCCTATACCAATATCATCAACCTCATCGACGGCCTGGACGGTCTCGCCACCGGCATCTCCGCCATCGCGGGCTGTTCCATGTTCTCCTTCGCCATCCTAGCGGGACGCGGCGACGCCGCCGCCATCTCCGCCGCGCTTATCGGCTCGTGCATCGCCTTCCTTCGCTACAATTTCCACCCCGCCAAGATCTTCCTTGGCGATTCCGGATCTTTGCTGCTTGGCTTCGCTCTGGGCTCCATCTCGCTGCTCAACGTATCGCGCACCGCGGCGCTCACCTCGCTCATCATCCCGCTCATCGTGGCGGGCGTGCCCATCATCGACACCTTCTCCGCCATCATCCGCCGCATGCGCGCGCACGTGAGCATCGGACAGGCGGACAAGGGCCATATCCACCACCGCCTCATCCAGGGAGGATACGACCAACGGCAAGCGGTGCTTCTCATCTACCTGTGGTGCATCCTGCTCAACCTGGGCGCGGCCGCCATCAACCAAGTAGAGGTCTTCTGGCGCTTCGTCATCTTCCTGGTACTCCTCGCCCTCTCCGCCGCCTTCGCGTTTAGGCTCCATCTCTTCGAGCCCGTCTTGCGTCATCATTACAACCCCAAGACCAAGAAGGATGAGATCGTCACGCCGGACGACGAGGCGTTTGCGGACGAGGTCAGGGCGGAGCGCCGCCAACACCAGGAGCGCATCGCCAAGCTCAAGCCGCGCAAACCCGGCGCCGCCCCAACCCCGCACAGCAAGACCAAGCGCTAATCCCTGCGGCGCCGCATCCGACAACCCGACGCAAAGCGCCGAGAAACCGGGTTCGCGCCCGCCCGATCGAATGCCCATGCAGGCCCCATGGCCGCAACAAGACAAAAAAGGAGACCGCCATGCCCAACGAGCTCAGCTACGAAGTCAGCCTGGAGCGCAGCAACCAGATCCGCGCCGACCTGCCGCTGCACCCCGAGAAGTACACCATGCTCACCGGCGACCGCCCCACCGGTCGCCTGCACCTGGGCCACTATTTCGGCACGCTCAAGAGCCGTGTGGAGCTGCAGGACATGGGCGTGCACACCAACGTGCTCATCGCCGACTACCAGGTCATCACCGACCGCGACTCCACCGACAACATCCAGGACAACGTCTACAACATGGTTCTCGACTACCTGGCATGCGGCCTGGACCCCGATAAGACCATGATCTACACGCACTCCGCCGTGCCCGCGTGCAACCAGCTCATGCTGCCGTTCCTCTCGCTGGTCTCCGAAGCGCTGCTGCAGCGCAACCCCACCGTCAAGGCGGAGATGGAAGCGTCCGGCCACGAGCTCACCGGCCTTCTGCTCACCTATCCCGTGCACCAGGCATGCGACATCCTGTTCTGCAAGGGCAACGTGGTCCCCGTCGGCCGCGACCAGCTGCCGCATATCGAGCTCACCCGCACCATCGCCCGCAAGTTCAACAACCGCTACGGCAAGGTGTTCCCCGAGGTCGACGCGCTGCTGTCCGACACGCCGCTGCTGCCCGGCCTCGACGGCCGCAAGATGAGCAAGTCCTACGGCAACGCCATCAACATCTCCATGACCGCGGAGGAAACCGCCAAGCGCATCAAGAAGAGCCAGACCGACGGCGAGCGCATGATCACCTTCGATCCCGAGGCGCGTCCCGGCGTATCCGGCCTGCTCTCCACCGCCGCCATCTGCACCGGCCGCACGGAGACCGAAATCGCGGAGGAAATCGGCATGGGCGGCTCCGGCCAGCTCAAGAAGTACGTCACCGAGAGCGTGAACGAGTACTTCGCCCCCATCCGCGCTCGCCGCGAGGAACTCGCCCGCAACATGGACTACGTCAAGGACGTGCTGCATGAGGGCAACCGCCGCGCCAACCAGATCGCCGAGGCCACGCTCGCAGAGGTGCAGCAGGCCATGGGCATGGTGTACTAGGCTAGGCGCTTTCGCCCTCAACAATCATGGGCTCGAAGGGGGCGGCAGGCGTGCCGCCCCTTTGCTGTCTTGGCGGATGC
>ERZ835080.2255-NODE-2255-length-10525-cov-2.631901_pt1 | contig 10525 bp, 8 predicted proteins | sample MGYA00519688_ERZ835080 | MGnify/ENA primary metagenome ERZ835080 (study PRJEB31850, sample SAMEA3708770) | human gut metagenome | biome: human gut; feature: human-associated habitat; material: faeces | place: China | collected 2014 ... | reverse complement strand
GGCTGACGGGCCCAGCTATCCCGTCACGTTCCTGATTATGCTCTCATCCAGCATCATCGCCAGCTCTCTGGCCAGCCGCGTGAAGGAGCAGGCCCGCATGGCGGCGGAAAAGAGCTACTATACGGAGCTGCTGCTGGGAAGCAGCCAAAAGCTGCAGACCATCCGGACGGAGTGGGACTGTCTGCGCCTGACGGCGGAGCAGCTCAGCCGCATGTTTGACCGGCCGGTCATTTATGCCCTGAACGACGCCGACAAGGAGCTGGACTTCCGGATCGAGCCGGCGGACGAACACACGCTTCTGGAAAAGCTGAGCACGGAAGAGATCGGCGTCGCCAAATGGGTGCAGAAAAACAACAAGCACGCCGGCGCCACCACGAATACGCTTCCGGACTCAAAATGGCTGTTTCTTTCCGTGCGGGGCACCCGCGGCGTGATGGGGATCGTAGGAGTTCCCATTGCCGGTTATGTGGTCCCGGACGCTTTTGAAAAAAACCTGATGGTGGCACTCCTGGGAGAGTGCGGCCTCAGCCAGGAGCGTATTCGTCTGGAGGAGGAGCGGAACCAGATCGCGCTCCAGACCCAGCGGGAGAGCCTCCAGGCCAATCTGCTCCGGGCGGTCTCACACGATCTGCGCACACCGCTCACCAATATCAACGGCAGTGTGGGCATCCTGATGGGGAAGGATCAGACGCTCAAGCCGGAAGTGCGCGAGCAGCTGTATACCGCGATTGACGATGACACGAACTGGCTCATCAACATGACGGAAAATCTGCTGGCAGCCACACAGCTGGAAACTGACAGGACCAAGCTGAAAACCGCTCCCGAACTGCTGGAGGATCTGTTTCAAAGTGCTGTCCGGCAGTTGGACCGGCGGGCAAGGGACCACCACATCTCAGTTGATCTGGAGGACCAGACGCTCATGGCGTCCATGAACGCGGGGATGATTCAGAGGGTCATCATCAACATGATGAACAATGCGATCCAATATACGCCCAAGGACTCCCATATCATTCTGAGCGGGACCCGCAGGAAGGACTGGGTGGAGATCAGCGTCTCTGATGATGGCCCCGGGATCCCGGATGAGGCGAAAAAGCACCTGTTCGATCTGTTTTATACCGCGGAGCAGGGAAAGCCTGACAGCAAGCGGGGACTGGGGCTGGGACTGCATCTCTGCCAGTCTATCGTCAATGCCCACGGGGGGACGATCACCGTCTCCGATCACGCACCATCGGGGACAACCTTCCGGTTCACCCTGCCCGCAGTTCGGACAGACGGCGTGAAATGAGCGTCCAGGACGGCGGTTTTTCATTAATGTTTTGTTAATACCGCCAGAAATTTCTTAATCCCCTTTTATAACGCGCTGCGCTATTCTAGAAAACGCGAACGGGAGAATAGGGGGCATCTGTGCCTGCTACCCGGAGCGAAAGGAGAATCTTATGAAGGAGTATCTGCTGATTCAAGTGGCCGCCGCTGCTGCCATTGGGATCGCCGCGTGGCGGACTCTTCCGGAGACGATGATGTGTGCAGCCTGCGGGCAGCTCCAAAGAAGAAAGGAGTTTTCAAGATGATGGATGTATTGATGGTAGGCACCCTGGCGGTCAGCTTCGGCCTGGTATGGCTGCTGATCCGCTGGTGTCAGAAACAGCTGGACGACCCGGAGTCGTAAGCGCAGAAAGGAGATCATAACCATGATTGCACTTGGAATTATCGTTCTGCTGCTGGGCGCTTATCTCGTTTACGCGCTGGTGCATCCGGAGCGTTTCTGAGATGCCTGATACCGCAGAAAATAGGAGGAATACGATATGTTGCAGCTGGCGCTGACAATCATCATCTTTCTGATCATTGTCATTCCGGTTGGACGGTATATGTATCATATCGCCACATGGAACCACACACTGGCCGACCCGGTCTTTGACCGTCTGGACGGCGTCATTTACAAAATCGGCGGCGTGAATCCCCATCAGGGTATGAACTGGAGACAGTACGCTCTGGCTCTGGTGGGAACCAACGCGGTCATGGTGGCCATCGGCTACCTGATCCTGCGCATTCAGAGCGTCGGGATCTTCAACCCCAACAGCATCGGCAACATGGAGCCGACCCTGGCGTTCAACACCATCATCAGCTTCATGACCAACACGAACCTGCAGCATTACTCCGGCGAGTCCGGACTGAGCTACTTAAGCCAGATGCTGGTCATCATCTTCATGATGTTCGTCTCTGCCGCCAGCGGCTACGCTGCCTGCATCGCGTTCATCCGCGGGCTGACCGGCAAGACCAAGGACGACGTGGGCAACTTCTTCGCCGACCTGACCCGCATCACCACCCGCCTGCTGCTGCCGTTCTCCATCGTGGGCGGCCTGCTGCTGGTGTGGCAGGGCGTGCCCCAGAACTTCGACGCCAACATCGTGGTGAATACACTGGAGGGCACCTTCCAGACCATCGCCATGGGTCCCATCGCCGCACTTGAGATCATCAAGCACCTGGGCACCAACGGCGGCGGCTTCCTGGGCGCCAACTCCACCACCCCGCTGGAGAACCCCACCATCATCTCCGACATTACCGAGCTGCTGAGCATGATGATCCTGCCCGGCGCCTGCGTGATCATGTTCGGCCTGATGTACCACAACCGCAAGAAGCTGACTGATGAGGCGCACCCCGTCGTGGGCCGCCGCCTGACCGACCGCCAGCCCATCTTCGGCGGCGAGGGCCGCACCGTGTTCGTGGCCATGGGCATCATTTTCGTGGTGGGCCTGTGCCTGTGCTACTTCTCTGAGCTGGCGGGCAACCCCAAGCTGGCGGAGATTGGCCTGAGCCAGTCCATGGGCAGCATGGAGGGCAAGGAGGTCCGCTTCGGCATCGCCCAGTCCGCCCTGTTCACCACCGTCACTACATCCTTCACCACCGGCACCGTCAACAACATGCACGACACCCTGACACCCCTGGGCGGCATGGTGCCCCTGCTGCACATGATGCTCAACTGCGTGTTCGGCGGCAAGGGCGTGGGCCTGATGAACATGATCATGTACGTCATGCTGGCCGTGTTCCTGTGCGGCCTGATGATCGGCCGTACCCCCGAGTACCTGGGCAAGAAGGTGGAGGGCCGCGAGATGAAGATGGCCGTGCTGGTCCTCATCATCCACCCCCTGCTGATCCTGGGCTTCTCCGCCCTGGCCGTCGGCACCGAGGCCGGCCGCGCCGGTATCACCAACCCCGGCTTCCACGGCCTGAGCCAGGTGCTGTACGAGTACTCTTCTTCCGCCGCCAACAACGGCTCTGGCTTTGAGGGCCTGGCCGACAACACCTACTTCTGGAACATCACCGCCGGTCTGGCCATGTTCTTCGGCCGCTACCTGGCCATCGTGCTCCAGCTGGCCATCGCCTGGTCTCTGCTGTGCAAGAAGCGCATGAACGAGTCCATCGGCACCCTGAAGACCAACAACATCGGCTTCGGCGTCATCGTGGCCTTCGTGGTCTACATCTTTGCGGCGCTGACGTTCTTCCCGGCCCTGGCTCTCGGCCCCATCGCTGAGCATCTGTCCATCTGGCTGCCGGTTTAAAGGAGGATTACGGATTCCCTATGAAAGATAAGCATCGGACCAAATTCGTAACAAAGGACATCTTCAAGTCCTCTGTTATCGGGGCGTTCACCAAGCTGAACCCCAAATATATGATGCACAATCCGGTCATGTTTGTGGTTGAGATCGGCTTTGTCATCGCTCTGCTGCTCTCCATCTTCCCCGAGCTCTTCGGGCCCACCGACGGCATCAATAATGTCCGCCTGTACAACATCTTTGTCTGCGTCATCCTCTTTGTCACCGTCCTCTTCGCCAACTTCGCCGAGGCGGTGGCCGAGGGCCGCGGCAAGGCCCAGGCCGAGAGCCTGAAGAAGACCCAGAAGGACACCAAGGCCCGTCTGCTCAAGGCCGACGGCACCGAGACCGTCGTCTCCTCCAGCGAGCTGAAGAAGGGCGACGTGGTCATGGTCAGCGCCGGTGAGATCATCCCCAACGACGGCGAGGTCATCGAGGGCACCGCCAGCGTGGATGAGTCCGCCATCACCGGCGAGTCCGCCCCCGTGGTCCGCGAGAGCGGCGGCGACTTCTGCTCCGTCACCGGCGGCACCACGCTGGTGTCCGACTGGCTGAAGATCCGCATCACCTCTAACCCCGGCGAGTCCTTCCTGGACAAGATGATCGCCCTGGTGGAGGGCGCCTCCCGCAAGAAGACCCCCAACGAGATCGCCCTGCAGATCCTGCTGGTGGCCCTGACCATCATCTTCATGATCGTCATCGTCACCCTGTACCCCATCGGCCGCTACAGCGGCGTCACCCTGCCCGTGTCCACCCTGATCGCCCTGGCGGTGTGCCTGATCCCCACCACCATCGGAGCTCTGCTCTCCGCCATCGGCATCGCCGGCATGGACCGCGTCACCCGCTTCAACGTCATCGCCATGAGCGGTAAGGCCGTCGAGGCCTGCGGCGACGTGGACACCATGATCCTCGACAAGACCGGCACCATTACTTACGGCAACCGCATGGCCGCCGACTTCATCCCCGTCAGCGGCGTCAGCGTGGAGGAGCTCACCAAGTATGCGGCCCTCTCCTCCCTGAGCGACGCCACCCCCGAGGGCAAGAGCGTGGTTGCCCTGGCCAAGGAGCGGGGCGTCGTGGTGGACGAGAGCAGCCTGAAGGGTGCCGAGTTCATCGAGTTCACCGCCAAGACCCGCATGAGCGGCGTGGACCTGCCTGACGGCACCAAGGTGCGCAAGGGCGCCAGCGACGCCATTGAGCAGTATGTGAAGGAAAACGGCGGCAAGGTCCCCGCGGATCTCCGCACCCATGTGGAGGAGGTCTCCTCCCTGGGCGGCACGCCTCTGGTGGTGTGCGAGAACAACAAGGTCCTGGGCGTCATCTACCTGAAGGATACGGTGAAGCCCGGCATGGTGGAGCGGTTCGAGCGCCTGCGGGCCATCGGCATCAAGACCATCATGTGCACCGGCGACAACCCCCTGACCGCGGCCACCATCGCCAAGGAAGCCGGCGTGGACGGCTTTGTGGCAGAGTGCAAGCCTGAGGACAAGATCGCCCTGATCAAGAAGGAGCAGGCCGAGGGCAAGATCGTCGCCATGACCGGCGACGGCACCAACGACGCCCCTGCCCTGGCACAGGCAAACGTGGGCCTGGCCATGAACTCCGGCACCACTGCCGCCAAGGAAGCGGCCAACATGGTGGACCTGGATTCCGACCCCACCAAGATCCTGGAAGTGGTGGAGATCGGCAAGCAACTGCTGATCACCCGCGGCTCCCTGACCACCTTCTCCATCGCGAACGACGTGGCCAAGTACTTCGCCATCATCCCGGCCATGTTCAAGCTGGCTGTTCCTGAGCTGAACGTGCTGAACATCATGGGGCTGGCGACCTCTTACAGCGCCATCCTGTCCGCGCTGATCTTCAACGCCATTATCATCCCCTGCCTGATCCCCCTGGCCATGAAGGGCGTCAAGTACCGCCCCATGTCCTCCGGGAAGATGCTGGGCCGGAACATGATGATCTACGGCCTGGGCGGCATCATCGCCCCCTTCGTGGGCATCAAGATCATTGACCTGATCATCGCCCCGGTGCTGGCTGCCCTCGGCTTTGGTATGTAAGGAGGAACCTGAATGATGAACGAGAAGAAACATGGCATTGGCCACAATATCCGGCAGGCCGTTCTGGTCACCGTGGTATTGCTGGTGCTGTGCGGCCTGGTATTTCCGGTGTTGCTCAGCGGCCTCTCTGCTGTGATTTTCCCCAGCCAGGCCAAGGGCTCTCTGGTGACGGCAGACGGCATCGCCGTGGGCGCCAAGAACGTGGGTCAGGACTTCACCGAGGATTACTTTATGTGGTGCCGTCCCTCCGCGTACAATTACAATACTTACTATGAAGAGGACACCGACGGCGACGGCCAGGTGGAGCAGTACTACAACGACGGTTCTGAATTCGCCGGCCTGAGCTCCGGCTCCAACAACTACGCCCCCTCCAACCCCGCCCTGACGGAGCGGGTGGAAGCGGACATCGAGGAATTCCTGGAGAAGAATCCCGGTGTCAGCCGGGAGGATATCCCCACTGACCTGATGACTGCCTCCGGCTCCGGCTTGGATCCCCACATCTCTCCCGCCTCTGCGGAGGTGCAGATTCCCCGCATTGTGGAGGCCTCCGGCCTCAGTGAGGATGAGGTGCGCCAGATCATCGCCGACAACACCAAGGGCAAGACCCTGGGCGTGTTCGGAGAGGAGACCGTCAACGTGCTGGGCGTGAATCTGGACATCGCCCTGGCCATGGGCCTGGTGGGCGAGATCTCCAAGTAATCACGGGCCCCGGATGCCTTCTTGGGCAGAGGACACTGGTATGCAGTTTCATTTTGAGAAAACGCTGGAAAAGCGGTATGAGCCGCAGGTCACTGTTACGAACGAGACCCCGGCGTGGCTGATGATTTGCCTGGCGGAGTCCATAAAGGACTGGATCGGCCAGAGTCCCAGAATCTTTTGCAAAAGTGAGGAGCCGTACCTGCAGTTCGGCTATGAGGTGCTGACGTTCCCGGTTGCGGAGTTTGCACAGATTTTCGGCCCGCTGATCTATGCGATCAATCAGGCATGGCCTGTGCAGGTATTTGGAATGGGAAGCCAGGATGAGCTGGTCGAGCTGTCCTTCACAAAGGAGGGGACAGCCCCCACTATCCAGCAGAAGAACGTCTCCGGGATTCCATGTGCGGAATTGAGAGACCTGTACTTCTGCGTGAAGTTCCCGGATCCTCTGGCGGCGGACTGTATGTTCCGTTTGCTGGACGCGGTGGAGAAAAAGTCTGCTGCCGTGGCCCTGGAGTGGGAGTACGCCGATTTTCTGGAACAGCAGCGGCTGGCAAGAATTGACCGGACACTCTCCTATTGCTATGTCTCACTTGAAGAAGAGGAGAGCGCGGACCCGGTCGGATGGCTTTCCGGACTGACGCTTCAGCAGAAATGCGAACTGTGGCGGATGTTTTTGGGAAAGCGGCTATTTCTGCCGGAATTCGAATGGCTCAGAGATGCAATGCTCCAGGGAGCTGTTCCAAACTGGATCGAGTGGCATTTAGCGCTCTATCGTGTTCTGGAGGAAGAGAACATTCGCTTTTTCTGTAAGGACGGACAATTTGAGCTGCTGGACAAGGAAGGACACCGCATCTATTTCGGTGTAGACCATTCCGAGGCGGCAGAGCAGGTGCTGATGAAAGTCCTGTTCCCGCTCAACCAATGACCGAGAGATTCTGAAATAAGGCTGAAAGGCGGACCGGTACATCCGGTTCGCCTTTCAGCCTCTTATGATTCCTTAATACGGGAAACGCTTTCTTTTTCCCGATTTAAGCTGAAAAGCAGTATGATAAGGTCAAAGGAAGGGATGATTATGATGACCTGGAAAACGAGGCTCCTGCATTTTGAGCGCATGTGTGATGGGCTCGTGGAGCATTTCCTGCTTCAACACAAGATCCTTGGATTTCTATTGATTTTTATCGGGATGCCTCTGGTGACGCTGTCGGCGGTATGTATTTGCTCCACCGTTCTTGTACTGCCGCTGGCCTTGGCGTTTGGGTACCTGTGAAGAGGGCCTTAATACAATTTTAATACGAGCCCTTAAAAATTAATGCCCCTTTAAGACGAAAAGTGGATAATGTGATTAAGACTCCATAAAGACATATTAAGGGGTGGGGCTTACGCAGCGGCCTTTTCATAAAAGCTGGTCGTCTCCGTTTCGGATCATCATATTCGGATTTCTCTTGGTGATTCTGCTGGGGAGCTTCCTGCTGATGCTTCCGGTTGCCACAAAAGAAGGTGTTGTCACGCCGTTTTCGGATGCTCTGTTTACTGCCACGTCGGCGGTATGCGTGACAGGCCTGGTTGTTCACGACACTGCTACTTACTGGTCGAATTTCGGACAGTTCATCATCGTATTGCTTATCCAGATCGGGGGCCTTGGGGTGGTAACCGTGGCCGGTGCTTTCGGTATCCTCTCCGGGCGCCGGATCGGCCTGATGCAGCGCAGCACGATGCAGGAGGCCATCGCTGCGCCGAATGTGGGCGGGGTCGTGCGCCTGACAGGTTTTATCCTGAAAACTGCCTTGGTGGTAGAGCTGTTGGGGGCTGCCGCGCTGTTCCCCGTTTTCTGGCAGGAATTCGGCTTGATAAAGGGACTTTGGTATGCCCTGTTTCACTCTATTTCCGCCTTTTGCAATGCGGGATTCGACTTGATGGGGATCAAGGAGCCCTTTTCGTCTCTTGTGGATTACGCGGACAACCCGGTGGTCTCCGTTGCGATCCCGCTGCTAATTATCATCGGCGGCATTGGATTCTTGACTTGGGATGACATCCGTACGAACCGCCTGCACATAACCAGATACCGGATGCAGAGCAAGGTGATTCTGGTGGTCACCGGCAGTCTGATTCTGCTTCCCGGCATCTATTTCTTCCTGTTCGAGTTTGCGCGGGAGCCTGTGGGGAAGCGACTCCTCTTATCCTTTTTCCAGGCGGTCACGCCCCGAACTGCGGGTTTTAATACGGCGGATTTGACCGCTATGAGCGAAAGCGGGCAGACGATTATCACCATGCTGATGCTCATAGGTGGTTCGCCAGGCTCCACTGCGGGCGGCATGAAAACGACAACGCTGGCGGTTCTTCTGGCGAACGCGCTGGCGGTTTTTCGGCGCAATGAGTATCCGCATTTCTTTAACCGCCGGATCTCCAAAGAGACCATCTCCCAAGCGGCGACAATTTTTGCGATGTATCTGGGGCTGTTTCTGGCCGGAGGACTGGTAATCAGCCGAATGGAGGGGCAGCCTATTCTGGACAGCCTGTTTGAAACGGCTTCGGCCATCGGAACTGTGGGCCTGTCCTTGGGACTGACGCCGCAGCTGCATACGGTCTCACGCCTGATTTTGATCGGCCTGATGTTCTTTGGACGGGTAGGGGGGCTGACGCTGATATTCGCTGCCCTTTCCAGCACCCAGAATTCCAGCGCCCGACTGCCGCAGGAGCGGATTACGGTAGGGTGAATCTGTAAATAAAGAGGATGAAATACATGAAGACAATTTTGCTGATCGGTTTAGGCCGCTTCGGCCGCCATGTGGCCATGAAGCTCCACGAATTGAACCATCAGGTGATGGCGGTGGATCAGGACGAGGAAAAAGTCAACCGGATTTTGCCCTATGTGACCAGCGCCCAGATCGGAGACAGCACAAACGAGGAATTTTTGGCCTCTTTGGGGGTGCGAAACTTTGATGTATGTATCGTCGCTATCGGCGATAATTTCCAGAGTTCTCTGGAGACGGCTTCCCTGCTGAAGGAGGCGGGGGCGAAAAAGGTGGTGGCCCGGGCCGCACGGGACATTCAGGCCAAATTCCTGCTGCGAAACGGGGCGGACGAGGTCGTCTACCCAGAGCGGCAGATCGCGGTCTGGACCGCCATCCGATACAGCTCGGATAATATTTCGGACTATATCGCGCTGGGGGACGATCATGCCATCTTTGAGATTCAGGTTCCGGATAACTGGGTCGGCAAGACCATCGGCCAGCTGGATGTCAGGAAACGGCATCATGTGAGCATACTGGCCATCAAGCAGAACGGACACTTCGCCATGACGGTCATTACGCCGGAGACCTGTCTCCCGGCCAACAGCACCATGCTGGTTTTGGGAACAAACCAGAACGTTCAAAAATGCTTCCACATCTAGCGGCTGCGGCTCCAGGCATGGAAAGGACAGGTTGGGATGGAGTATATGATTTTGCTTGGCGGCCTTCTCGTGTTTGCACTGGTCGGTTTCTGGATGATGGGAAGGGTTGACAGGTTTCTGAATGCGGCGCGGGCAGAGCAGGAGGGGCGGCAGCATGCCGAGTGCTTGAAGATCGCGGCATCGGACCCCTGTGTGATGCAGCCTGTTTTTAAAACTGTGTCGGCGCTTAAGGAGCAGCACCCGGACTTGTGGTGTGAGCTGTCCTTCGGAAGAGAAGCGGAGGTTTTGGGATGTCTCAGCACAGGCAATGTGGACGTTGCGATTCTCCCCGGTGAGACAGGGGGCGGAGCGGCGTTTGAAAGCAGAGACTTTCTGTTTTCGCCGGTTTCTTTCCGGGCGGTGGAGGATTGCACGACCTTGTCATCTATCGACACAAGCGTGCGGCGGCAAAGGATATTGCTGAAACAGAATACATCTGCTTCCCTGGCTGCGGAATTTGTTCAGAGAATTTGTGAACAGAAACCGTAGAAACGTGCTATAATAGAGCCGTTTGAAGGGAGGCGGTAATATGGAGACTTCTGCGCAGGTCGGACGGGGAGAGCGGAGGCGGAAAGGATCCCTTACGATTTTTGCCGGTTATTTCTCCGGCACGGGAAAGACCTACCTGGCCATGGCCATGGCCATCCAGGCCTTTAAGAACGGCGAGGTGGGGCGCATTATCCTTACCAGGCCGGCCATTGAGGCCGGAGAAAAGCTGGGATTCCTGCCAGGCGATCTCCAGAGCAAGA
>ERZ835080.2253-NODE-2253-length-10544-cov-2.859567_pt1 | contig 10544 bp, 8 predicted proteins | sample MGYA00519688_ERZ835080 | MGnify/ENA primary metagenome ERZ835080 (study PRJEB31850, sample SAMEA3708770) | human gut metagenome | biome: human gut; feature: human-associated habitat; material: faeces | place: China | collected 2014 ... | reverse complement strand
CCAGGAGCGTCTGGCCAAGCTCTCCGGCGGCGTCGCCGTTATCAAGGTTGGTGCTGCTACCGAGACCGAGCTCAAGGAGATCAAGCATCGCGTCGAGGACGCCCTGCAGGCCACTCGCGCTGCAGTTGAGGAGGGCATTGTCGCCGGCGGCGGCGTCGCCTTCATGGACGCTCTGCCCGCGCTGAACAACATCGAGGTCTCCGACCCCGAGGAGCAGATCGGTATCGACATCATCAAGAAGGCCCTGACCGCTCCTGTCGCCACCATCGCCAAGAACGCCGGCTACGAGGGCGCCGTCATTGTCGACAAGGTCTCCGAGCTGCCCGCTGGCGAGGGTCTCAACTCCGCTAACGGCGAGTGGGGCAACATGATCGAGATGGGCGTCCTTGACCCCGTCAAGGTCACCCGCACCACCCTGCAGAACGCCGCTTCCGTGGCTTCCCTGATCCTCATCACCGAGGCCACCGTTACCGATGTTCCCAAGAACACCCAGCTTGAGGACGCTATCGCGGCTGCTACCGCTGGCGCCCAGGGTGGCGGCATGTACTAATCTGCCGGCGCACGCTGACTTTTAAGGCCCCGGAGGGTTCCCTAAAGCGCTTGCTTTGGGAGTGCCCTCCGGGGCCTTTTTGCGTTTGGACTAGGTGTCGCTGAGCGGGTGCGTGGATGTTGCGCGGGCGATCCTCGTCCAAAGGCGCAAGGCCAAGTTGGTAGATGCAAGCGCGCTGAAGCAAGCGGGCTAAAGTCGGAAAATCATGAATGGAAATGTCGGAAAATCTATAACGAAACTATCGGAAAATCTATAATGGCGGACAAACATGCAGCTAGATTGGGTGTTCAGGGCACCGGGCACAGGATGTAACGTTATCTGAGGGGCGGCGGTAACTATGGGCGCTGCGTTCTGGTTACCGTTGAGTAGTTTGAGAAGAACTCAGGGCGCTCATGTGTTTCGGTGTACTCGAGCATGAGGCCTTCGGTATCGAAGGTATGGCTTCGCATGACGCCTACGGCGTTGAAGCCGTCTAGGTCGATATTGTCCCGATCTGCCTGGGTGGCCGCTTCCACGGTGATGATGCGCCTGCTTGTGGCGATGCCCAGCCCAAGCTCTCCCTCTAGGTACTTGTAGATGCCGCTTTCGACAAGTTCTGGCGTGAGGCCGGATGCAATTGATTCTGGAATATAGCTTTCATCGGTCGATACCACTCGATCGTCCGCGCGACGGGCGCGCAGCGCCCTCACGAGCTTGGTGTCGACGGGAAAACCCGTAAGCCTTGCCAGGTCCTCGTCTGCGGTTACGCGGTCCAGCGCAAGGCAGCAGGTGCTGGCGGTAAAGCCCAGGCGTGCCGCCATCTCCGCAAATGTCTCAAGACCATCGTAGCCGCGTGACACATCGAGAGAGGGGTCGCGGATTACGCGCACGCCCTTGCCCTGCTGCGATTGCACGTAGCCGTCTGCGGCAAGCTGTGCCAGCGCGCGGCGCACCGAGCTGCGCGAGCAGGAATACGAGGCGGTGAGTTCGTTTTCAGAGGGGAGAAACGCACCGTAGGCGATATCTCCGGCTTCGATGCGCTTTTTTAGGTCTAGGTAGATTTCCTGGTAGACGGACTTGGCCATGGTTCCTCGATCGAATGGTTTTGAAGCAGTTTGATTAATACAACGTATATACCAACTTGTACGAATATGCTAGCCCCTCGCGTCGTACGGATTAGATTGCCATGAGCGGCGGCGTAAAAAACGCTCACGGTTCAATTTCTACCGTTCACGAGAACTCGTCCTATGCTCGTTGACTTGTTCGTACAAGTATCTGATTATGTAGTCACTCACTTGTACGAACAAGTATGACCGCATGGCGCCGGCGGTGTTCGAAGGGTGGGGGCGGTAACTCCGCATTAGAGGGGAAATATGAGGGGAAAGGAATTCCCTGCCATGATGCAGAAGATTCAGAAGTTTGGAGGTGCGATGTTCACCCCGGTCATGCTGTTCGCGTTTGCGGGCGTTGTGATCGGATTCGGCACGCTCTTCACCACCGAGGTCATCTTTGGACCTCTCGCTGCACCGGGAACAATGTGGTACGGCGTTTGGAATGTTATCCTTCAGGGCGGCTGGACCGTCTTTAACCAGCTGCCGTTGCTGTTCGCGGTATCGTTGCCTATTGGTCTTGCGAACAAGCAGAACGCGCGCTGCTGCATGGAAGCGCTTGTGGGCTACCTCACCTTCCAGTATTTTGTGAGCACCATGCTTTCGCAGTGGGGCGGCTTCTTTGGCGTCGACTTCGCCGCGGAGGTTGGCGGCACGTCCGGCTTGGCCATGATCGCCTCCATCAAGACGCTCGACATGGGTATGATCGGCGCCCTGGCGGTTTCCGGCATCATCATCGCCATCCACAACAAGTTCTACGAGGTTGAACTTCCCGAGTGGCTGGGCGTGTTCGCGGGCTCCACGTTTGTCTACATCATCACCTTCTTTGTCATGTTGCCCGTAGCGTTTGTCGCCTGCCTTGGATGGCCCCATGTTCAGGACGGCATCCGCGCCTTCCAGGGCTTTGTCGCCACCACCGGCACGCTGGGCGTAGGCGTGTTCGCCTTCCTTGAGCGCGCACTTATTCCGTTTGGCTTGCATCACCTTATGTACAGCCCGTTCTACTACGACAACGCCGTTGTCGACGGCGGCATCTACACCGCCTTCGCTACCGCGCTGCCCCAGATCGCCGCTTCCACCGACTCCCTCAAAGAGCTCGCTCCCTACGCGGCCTTCACCTGCTCTACCTGGTCCAAGATCTTTGGTTGCCCGGGAATCGCTCTCGCCTTCTACGTCACGGCCAAGCCCGAGAAGAAGAAGGAGCTGCTGTCGCTGCTCATTCCCATCTCCCTGACGGCGGTCTTCTGCGGCGTGACAGAGCCCATCGAGTTTACCTTTCTGTTCATCGCGCCCCCGCTCTTCATCGTCCACTGCGTGCTTGCCGCTCTGCTCGCCATGGCTATCAACATGGTTGGTTGCGTGGGCGTGTTCGCCGGCGGCATTATCGAGATCAGCTCGTTGAACTTCATCCCGCTTATGGCTAACCACTGGCAGCAGTACGCCATGGCCCTGGTCGTCGGCCTTGTGTTCACCGTTATCTGGTTTGTTGTCTTCCGTTTCCTCATCATCAAGTTCGACTTCAAGACCCCTGGTCGCGAGGACGATGACGAGCAGGTCAAGTTCCGCAGCAAGGCCGAGTACCGTGCTGCCAAGAACGGAGAGCTCGCTTCCGGCGCGATGGACGACGTGGACGAGTCCGACCCCTACGCCGTGATGGCCGCAGCGGACTTGGAGCTTTTGGGCGGCGCCGACAACATTGTCGACGTGACCAACTGCGTGACCCGTCTGCGCGTCAACGTAAAGGACGAGACCCTGGTTGCCGACGACCCCGATTTCAAGAGCATCGGCACCAGCGGCATCGCCAAGAACGGCAAGGGCATGCAGGTGATCATCGGTCTCAAGGTGCCCAAGGTCCGCGATTGCTTCGAGGCCCTGCTCTAAGGATTTACCCTGCGACAGCGCACCGGCATCTGCTCGGTATTTGGTATCAATCGGGCGCCGCACATGGCCGCGGCGGCGCCCCTTCAAAAACTTGCGGCCGGATCCAGGAGGGATCAACCATGGCTAAGTCCAGCTACGCAGTAACCATCGCCGGCGGCGGTTCCACCTTCACCCCTGGCATCGCCCTCATGCTGCTCAAAGAGCACGACCGCTTCCCTGTGGACAAGGTCATCTTCTATGACAACGACGCCGAGCGCCAGGAGATTGTTGCCAAGGCCTGCGAGATCTACTTCAAGGAGAACGCACCGGAGCTCGATTTCTCCTATACCACCGACCCCGAGGAGGCCTTTACCGGCATCGACTTCGTCCTCGCACACATCCGCGTGGGTAAGTACGCCATGCGCGAGCTGGACGAGAAGATTCCGCTGAAGTACGGCTGCGTTGGCCAGGAGACCTGCGGCGCGGGCGGCATCGCTTACGGCATGCGCTCCATTCCGGGCGTTCTGGAAAACATCGAGTACATGGAGAAATACTCTCCGAACTGCTGGATGCTGAACTACTCCAACCCGGCGGCCATCGTGGCCGAGGCCTGCCGCGTGCTGCGCCCCAACTCCAAGATCATCAACATCTGCGACATGCCCATCGACCTCATGGACAAGATGGCCGTCATGTGCGGGCTTGAGGACCACCGCGACCTGCAATACAGCTACTACGGCCTGAACCACTACGGCTGGTTCACCAAGATCTTCGACAAGCAGGGCAACGATCTCATGCCCCAGATCAAGGAGCACATGGCCAAGAACGGTTACCTTGACGGCATCAGCCATGAGGAGGGACAGGAGCAGCATATCGACGAGTCCTGGATCCACACCTTCGGCAAGGCCAAGGACGTTTACGCGCTCGACCCCGAGACCATCCCCAACACCTACCTTAAGTACTACACCTTCCCGGATTACGTGGTCGAGACCTCTAATCCGGATTACACTCGTGCCAACGAGGTCATGGACGGCCGCGAGAAGAAGGTCTTCGGTGCCTGCCGTAAAGTGATCGAGAGCGGTACCGCCGAGGGCGCCGGCTTTGAGGCGGACGCCCACGCCACCTACATCGTCGACCTGGCGTGCGCCCTGGCCGAGAACACCGGAGAGCGCTTCCTGCTCATCGTCCCCAACGATGGCGCCGTCTCCAACTTCGACGAGACCGCTATGGTCGAGGTTCCTTGCATCGTGGGCTCCAACGGTTACGAGAAGATCTGCCAGGGCAAGGTTCCCCAGTGGCAGAAGGGCATGCTCGAGCAGCAGGTCTCCGTTGAGAAGCTGGTTGTCCAGGCGTGGGTTGAGGGCAGCTACCAGAAGCTGTGGCAGGCACTGTCGCTTTCTGCCACCGTCCCGTCTGCTAAGGTTGCAAAGCAGATCCTGGATGACCTTATCGAGGCCAACAAGGATTACTGGCCCGAGCTCAAGTAATCAAGCCGTTGCTACCGCGGTGACGCTATGGCATTGCGGAAACATCTTTAAGGCGCGCCGCCACATACAGGGGGAAAGGTGGCGCGCCGTGTGCGACTGAACGCGAAAGGCGGAAAGTATCGTGGCAAAGAGAACTAAATCCCAGATCGCGGCAGCGGGCACCAAGCTTGACCCCGTGCGTGCCGCGGTTGCGGATGCCGGGGGGATCGCAGTGGGGGAGTGCTCCTGCAAGGGCACCTGCGATTGGTATCTTGCACCGTTGGACCAGGAAAACCTGTCGCGCCGTGAACAGCTGACTGCGCGGATCTTCACCACGGTCCAGGTTGTGCTGTGTTTGGTTTTGGTCGCTACGGTGGTTTCGCTTTCTATGGCGGGCACGGGTCTTTCCGTCGACGGCTTGCAAGATGCGTTTGCCTCTAACCCGGCCATGGCGGTGAGTTTCTTGAGTGCCTGCATGCAGCCGTTTATTGCCTATTTGGTGCGATTTGTCCACAGCCATTACGCGGCGGGGGACGCGGGCTACGCGGCGGCGAATCTCATTGTTCTACTCTGCGCGGAGATGATGCTGCAGAGCATGGTGGGCATTGTGGCTATGGCGATCTTGCTGTGGCGCGTGTGGCATCGCGGCGCCCAGGCAATGGAGGGCTGGCGCCGTGGACGCGGTGTCGCCGGCGTTCTTGTTGACGTGTCCGGTGCGCTGGTGGTGCTGGTTGTTGCAGGTATCTGCCTGTTTGCGAGCGCGCAACTGGGCTAGACACGGTAGCGGTTGGATTGGGGCTGGCGACCCCTATTGGGTGCTGTGCGAGCCGAAATGCTTGGTATGCACCGAATAGCCGGGCTAGTGGGTGACCGTTAGCCCGGCTAATTGCGTTTGATACCTGTTGCCTGGGGAGGCGCTGCGGCGATATGGAGCGCTTGAGCTTTGTGAAACGCGACCGCCGGCGCCGTGAAGCTGGTATCGCAGCCGGTTTTCGTCCAAACGCAGTCAAGAGAATCCATGCCTTCACGCTACGCTGACATCGCTCTGAGCAAGAGTGCTCTACACTAGTACTTTGCTGCGCGCAATCGCCGCGCGCTGCCAATACGCTATTAGCACATGCTCAGGGGAGGGCCGCGCCATGGCGCAGAATCACGACCTGTTTGACGACCTTATCGATATCAGCAAGGGACTGGGCGCCCTTAAGGACCCGTTGGGCGGGGTGACCGATGCGCTGATGGGCGCCGCCTCGCCCGATGCGCCGCATTGGAACCCGGCAGACTACAAGGAGCGCCCGCGCGCCAACACCATCCCGTGCATGGTGTGCAAGTACGACAAGAGCTCGTGCACCAAGTGCCTGGACGCCTGCCCGGTCGAGGCGATCGATATCGAGGACGGCGGCATCGAGATCATGGATACTTGCCGCAAGTGCGGCCTGTGCGCCGCGGCATGCCCCACGGAGGCGTTTGTGTCGCCGCGCATCCAGCCCAAGAAGCTCTACGACGCCATCGCCGCCGCGGCTGCGGCGCACGAGACCGCCTACGTTACCTGCACGCGTGCGCTGCGCCGCCTGCCTCGCGAGAACGAGGTGGTGCTTGCGTGCGTGGGCGACGTTACGCCCGAGGTGTGGTTCTCCGTGCTGGCGGACTATCCCAACGTGAGCGTGTACCTGCCGCTGGACATCTGTACCAACTGCCGCAACACCACCGGCGAGGAAATGCTGGGAGAGGCCATCGCCACGGCCGAGGAGTGGAGCGGCGTTGGCATGGGCCTTGAGGTCGAGGCGAAGGACCTCAAGTGCACCAAGCGCCGCGAGTACGAGCGCAAGGAGTTTATGGACAACATCATGCGCTCCACCGGCCTGGCGGTCTCCAAGCTCAACCCGGCCACGGCCGCCCTGGCATCGGTGAGCCAGCGTCTGAAGGCGCATTCGCAGCAGATCACCAACCTGGAGCGCACCCTCAACAAGGCGTGCGGAACCAACACGCAGAAACGCCGCCGCATCCTTATGCAAAAGAACCAGCTGCTGCTCTCCACGCTGCAGGCGCATCCGGAGCTTGCCGAGAACGTGCACGTGACGCGCCCGGAGTGCGACTTCTCCAAGTGCACCATGTGCGGGGAGTGCGTGGCGATGTGCCCCACCTACGCGTGCGACCTCAAGGGCGCCGGTCGCTTCACCTTGGAATCCACCTATTGCGTGGGCTGCGGCCTGTGCGCGGAGGTGTGTCCCGATCACGCCATCACGATGGTGGAGACGGATGCCGCCGAGCTCATCGTCCCGGACCCCGAGGAGGAAAAGCGCGCTGCCGAGGCGGAGAAGGCTAGGCAGGAGGCGATCAAGGCCAAGGAGGAGGCAAAGAAGAAGCTTTCCGCCGCGCTGGATAAGGTGGAGAAGCTTGCCGATTAAGGCGCGCGCCTTGCCGCCGGCCTCGTTCCGTTATGTTCCGTTATGTTCCGACTCGCTCTAGTAGCCGCGCCGGATGCAAGCTGCATAAAAAAGCACAAGCGTGCGGTACAATAATCTGTTGACTATCAAGCGCGCCGCGACATGGGTGAGAATCTGGTCGCGGCGCGGCTTTTACGTTGCAAGGAGTATTCATGGCACTTTCTATCGGCATCGTGGGCCTGCCCAACGTTGGCAAGTCGACGCTTTTCACCGCCCTCACCAAGAAGGGCGGCCTTGCCGCTAACTATCCGTTCGCCACCATCGACCCCAACGTCGGTATCGTCGACGTACCGGACGCGCGCCTGCAGAAGTTGGCGGACATCGTCCACCCGGGTCGCATCGTCCCCGCGACCGTCGAGTTCGTCGACATCGCTGGCCTGGTCAAGGGTGCCGCTGCGGAGGGTGCTGGCCTGGGCAACCAGTTCTTGGCCAACATTCGCGAGTGCGACGCCATCTGCGAGGTCGTCCGCTACTTCAAGGACCCGGACGTCATGCGCGAGGTCAACCATACCGGCGATTTTGTCGACCCGGCGAGCGATGCCGAGACCATCATGACCGAGCTTATCTTGGCGGACATCCAGACCCTCGAGAAGCAGCTGCCCAAGCTGGAGAAGGAGGCCAAGCGCGACAAGGCCCTCGTCCCTAAGCTCGAGATCGCCAAACGCCTGGTCGACTGGCTCAACGAGGGCAACCGCGCCGCCGCCCTGGATATGACGGACGAGGAGCGCGCTGCTGCCAAGGGCCTGTTCCTCCTCACCATGAAGCCCATGCTCTACGTCGCCAACGTGGACGAGGACGAGTTGACCTCTGAGTTCGAACCCATCGACGGCGTCACGCCCATTCCCATTTGCGCCAAGGTTGAGGCCGAGCTCTCCGAGTTGGAGCCCGATGAAGCCGCCGAATACCTGGCCGATCTGGGCCTTGAGCATTCCGGCCTCGAGACGCTGGCCCAGGCCGCCTACAAGCTGCTTGGCTTGCAGAGCTTCTTTACGGCTGGCGAGATGGAGGTCAAGGCTTGGACCGTGCGCCAGGGCGCGACCGCCCCGCAGGCGGCAGGCGTCATCCACACCGACTTTGAGCGCGGCTTCATCAAGGCCGAGACCATCGCGTATGACGACTACGTCGAGCTGGGCGGCGAGCAGGGCGCTAAGGCCGCCGGCCGCCTGCGCATGGAGGGTAAGGACTACGTTATGCATGACGGCGACGTCGTGCATTTCCGCTTCAACGTGTAGGCATGATCGCCACGCCGATCTATGGCCGCACTACCGCGCAGCCCGATGATGGCGCCGCGCGAGCACGCCTGAAGGAGAGAGGACTCACCTAGATGTTTAAATATGGAAAGAAGGCCGGCATCATGTCGATCGTGCTGATCGTCCTTGCCGTGGTGCCTTTGATTACGGCGGCGCTTTTTGTGCCACAGATGCCCGAGCAGGTTGCAATGAGGATCGCCCAATCCGGAGAGGTCATGCGTTGGGGTAGCCGCTACGAGATGTTCGTGGTTCCCGTCTTCGCCGTTTTGCTGGGGCTCGCTACCTACATGAGCGCCGGCAAGCAGGCTCGCGCCCATGAGATCGATTCGCCTGCGATGGCGGTTGTTACCGCCGAGCGCTTCCTGCGCAACGGCATCGTCACCGGCGTTGTGCTCAACCTGGCCAACGCCTACATGTTCTATGCGGCGCTGACTGGCCACGGTCTGTTCTAGCGCATGCGTGCCGCGCTGCCGGCCACCTGCGTCCAATAACGCGCTTTATCGCGCGCTCGACAACGCAATAGATTCGCTAACGGCGTCTGGTTTGTCTGGACGCCGTTACTTTATGCTTACCGTCCGTGGGTATTGGGTGCGGCAATCCAGCGCAGGTACGTCCGGGCTCCCAGCTAAAGACTCGGTGCCCGGACGTGCTATCACTGCGTTTCATGCGTGCGCTTTGGCACCCAATTACCGGTTCGGCGCCCGAGCGTGCTTTCTAAACCGCGTGTGTATACAAGGCGGCACCCAGTTTAGAGCTGGGTGCCCAAACGGAAACAAGCGCTATGTAGTGATGTACGTAGAGGCACCGGGACTCAGGCTCGGAGCCCGAACGTGCAAATCAGAAACATGCTTCGATGCCTTGTCGTTTCGTTAGTGCGGCTTTAACAGCTCCCAAACCTCAACATCAAGACAGGCAGCCAAGTTCACCAGCGTTTCAAGCTTGGGGTTGCCGTTACCGCTCTCAATGTGATCCAGCTCGGGGCGACTGATGCCAGCGGTCAGGCAGAACTGGAGCTTGCCCAGTCCGGTTCCTTCCCGCCCGCGGCGGACGTTCTCGCCCAGAATATGTTGGATGCTCGTTTTCATGCCCTGAGTGTGCGGGTATTGCCGGAAAACACTGTAAACTGCAGTTTACAATCCTATGTTTTGCATAATTTTGACGTAAGGCACCTTAGTCATTTTGGGGCGGCAAACGGTTACACACAGCGGGAGGCGACCGTGCGCATCATCGATATGAACCAGGCTCTTCGGGGCAGCCGGCTTGTTGCCGTGGGCTTATCTGCCGGGTTCTGCGTGGGCGCGCAAGGCGAGTCCGGCTTGTTTTACGAGGACGAGCGGGACCTGCTCAACCGCATGGCGGCGCAGGGCCGACGCGTAGTAGCGCTTTTGGACGATACGCCGCCGCTGCGAGCCCAAGCAACAGCAGAGCCCGCGCAGGTAGATTACGCGTGGGCGTCCCCGGATGCCCTGGGCGTCCTCAGTTTTCCCGTCGCTCGCGGCGAGGCCCTGGCAGCGCTATGCCATCGGCGCTCTCTGCGTATGGGCGATGTTGCCTATATAGCAACCAGCCCCCTGGACCGCGAGGTCGCTATGGGGGTTGGAAGGGTCCTTGCGCTGGCGGAGGCGGGGGACGAGGTCCGGCGCATGGCGGATGTTGTCCTGCCCGCGCGATCGGCGGGCGGTTTGGTGTTAGCGCTTCTGCGCGCTCGGGCCTTTAGTCCAAAACAACGCGATCGAAATTGACCGGTCGGTAGAACAGGTCGCGAACGGTCTGGGGATCGCGCGATTGTCCCAGGGCCCACATGGTCTTCGCTACCAGCGCTTCGGTGGTCATGTCGTCGCCCTTCAAGATGCCGGGATGCTCGGCATAGGCGCGGCCAACCTCGTACA
>ERZ835080.2247-NODE-2247-length-10615-cov-2.383428_pt1 | contig 10615 bp, 9 predicted proteins | sample MGYA00519688_ERZ835080 | MGnify/ENA primary metagenome ERZ835080 (study PRJEB31850, sample SAMEA3708770) | human gut metagenome | biome: human gut; feature: human-associated habitat; material: faeces | place: China | collected 2014 ... | reverse complement strand
TTGCGGTAGGCCTCGCCGAGGTTGATCGAGCGCTCGCGGTCCTGACCGGCCTTGACGGCGTCGTTGAAGGCGGCCTGAACCTGCTGGGGCGGCTGGGCGTTCTGGATGGCGACGCTCATGACCTCAATGCCGGAGGAGTAGCGATCGAGCATGTCCTGCATCGACTTCTTGACGGCCTCGGCGATCTCGGCCTTGCTTTCGAAGAGGACGCTGTCCATTGCCTTGCGGCCGACGACCTCGCGCATGGCGGACTCGGCGGCCTGCGTCACGGTGAGGGCTGGCGGATGCGGAAGACGTAGTCGCGCGCGCCGTCGCCCGGCTTGATGCGGTACTGGACGGTGAACTGCACGTCGACGATGTTCTCGTCGTCGGTGAGCATCAGGGCTTCGCGCAGACGGTCGGAGCGGCCGGCAAAGCCGATTTCGGTCGTGCGAACGCTCGAGACGTCGACGATCTGCACGTCCTGAATCGGCATCGGGAGATGCCAGCGGAAGCCGGCGGCGGTCGTCTCGGCATAGCGACCGAACGTGGTCACGATGCCGCTCTGGCCTTCGGGCACGATGTAGAAGCCCGTGGCGCCCCAGGCGAGAACCGCCAGGCCCACGATCACGGACATGCCGATGCCCGCCCCCTTGCGGCCCGCAGGCAGATTGGGACGCTTGCCGCCGAAGCCGCCGAGGCCGCCGAAGATGCCGCGGGCGCCCGTCGGGCGGTCGGCGCAGTCGTCACGACGGGCGTCGTCGCCGTAGCGGCGGGCCTGAGGACGCTCGACACGCTCGTCGTCACGATCCTCGTCACGACCGTAGCGGTCATCACGCTCATCCACATCGTCGCGGGAGAAGTCGTCTCGGCTGCGAAGGTCGGGATGACGGCGGTCCTCCTTCCTGTCGCGGCCCGTTGCGCCGTGCAGAAGTTCGGAGAATTCCTTCCAGAGACGGTCGAGATCGTCCATCCCGTCGTTGTCATCGCGTCGATCGCCGCGGCGGTTGTCGTCACGTCGGTCATCGTCCTCGTCGGGACGACGGGGCGGCTCTTCGTCGGCGGAACGATCGTCCCTGCGCGGCTCCTCGTCGGAGGAGCGGCCCCAGCGGGGGTCATTGAGCGGCATATGCGTTGCTCCAGTCAGCAATGTTTGTCTTTGAATGGCGTGTCGGCGGGTCTGCGCAGGACTCTGCTGAAGACTCCCGAACTGAATCTTTCATTTTAATGACTTTTGTTGCATGCCCGACTCGCGGGCAAGCTTCTTTACAACTACCGGCCTCGCACACAGCAATCCGAAAGCGCCTTTTCATCAGTAAGATAGGCGTTTCCAATCGGCAACCGGCAGGAACACCTCAAGCAGTCGCGCGCACGGAACACGTCCGAAGGATCACCAAAAGCGGCATCTCCTCCGCATGCCCAGTGGCAGAGGGTAAACGCTTAGCGACGTTTTAAGGCGTCTCCATTATGATTTGCAGGCGAGCGCGAAGCTTTCCCTTCCCGCGCAGCAAGGAAAAAAGCGGCTCAAGACCGCCCCCTTACTCCAAAACAACCAAAGGACTTGTATCATGACCCCCGAAAAAACGACCGAACAGGCCGTCAATGAAAAGGTCGGCATCGGCGCGTATCTCTCGCTCGCATTTGCCGTCGTCTTCTTCTCCGGCCTCTGCGCCTCCTCTCAGTGGTGGGGCGTCTTCGACTTCACGACCGTCAACGGCGGCTTCGGCCGACTCGTAAGCGGCGTCACCGAACAGGGCGACGCCATCAAGACGGCCATGGCCAACTTCCGAGGCAAGGGCGGCTCCGGCGCCATCGACGGCTTCATGTTCGCTCTTTCCCTCGTTCCGACGGTGATGTTCGCCCTTGCGATGATCACCGTCTTCGAGCACTACGGAGCCCTCAAGGCCGCCCGCAAGATCCTCACCCCGGTTCTGCGTCCGCTCATCGGCATCCCCGGTTCCGCCGCTCTCGCCCTCATCGCCTCGATGCAGTCGACCGACGGTGGTGCCGCCCTCACCCGCCAGCTCAAGGACGCCGGCGAGCTCACGGAATCCGAGACCAACACGTTCGCCGCGTTCCAGATGACGGCCGACGCACCGATCACGAACTTCTTCTCCTCCGGCGCCGTACTCTTCACGCTCGTCGCTGCCGACGGCACGCTCGCCGTTCCGGTCAGCCTGGGCCTGTGCCTCGGCGTCATCCTGCTCGGCAAGGTTCTCTCCGCCAACATGATGCGCCTCCTCCAGATCCGCGCCTCCCGCAAGTAACCACGAACGTTAAAAACAGAAGAAGGAACAAAAATGTCCGGACATGAATCTGCTAATCCGATGGTCACCGACGTGTTCGTGAAGGGCGCCGTCCAGGGCTGGAACATCGCCGTCACCTCCACGATTCCGAACGTCCTGATGGCGTTCGTGATCATCAAGGTCCTCAACCACTCGGGCCTCCTCACGATCTTCGGCGAACTGTTCGCCCCGATCAGGGCCATCTTCGCCCCCCCCGGCGAAGCCGCCGCCGTTCTCCTCGGCGGTTGGATGTCCATGGGCGGCGGCGTGGGTGTTGCCGTCTCGCTCTTTGACCAGGGGCTTCTCACCGGCGAGCACGTCGCCATCGTCGCCCCGTCGATCTACCTCATGGGCAGCCAGGTCCAGTACATGGGCCGCTGCCTCGGCGTGATCGGCATCAAGGGCTCGAACCTCTTCAAGATCATGGCTCTCCCGATCGTCACGGCCTTCGTCTCGCTCTTCGTGATGAAGCTGATCGTTCTCGCGAGCTAAGCTCTCCCGGAGCCCGCTCCAACAAGGCCGCTTCCGCGCCACAAGGCGCAGGAGCGGCCTTTTTCCTTGTACGTTCTGAACAGCCTGTGCCTCCGCGCACCCGTGCTATCCTGATTCGGACAACACTCTGGAAGGAGGGCCCATGAAGAACATCCTCGTGATCGGCGCGGCAGGCCAGATCGGCTCCGAGCTCGTCCCCGAACTCAGGCGCCGCGGCTACATGACCGTGGCCGCAGGCAGCGGTCGCACGCCGCTGACCGCCGCGCTCTCCGAAGGCGGTCCGACGGCCGTCGTCAACCTTCTCGACGCGGACGGCCTGCGCAGGACCGTCGAACACTACGCCATCGACACGATCTTCAATATGGCGGCCATTCTCTCGGCCGTGGGCGAGTCGAAGCCCATGACGGCATGGGACATCGGCGTCAATGGCGTGATCGGTCTTCTCGAGCTCGCACGCGACAAGAACCTCTCCGTCTTCACACCGAGCTCCATCGGGGTCTTCGGTCCCGAAACGCCCCATGATCCGACGCCTCAGGACACGGTCTGCAGGCCGAGGACGATGTACGGCATCACGAAGGTGGCAGGCGAGCTGCTCTCCGACTACTACAGGGCGAAGTACGGCGTCGACGCCCGAAGCGTCAGGTATCCGGGCCTCATCTCCCACGTGACGCCGCCCGGCGGCGGCACGACCGACTATGCGGTCGACATCTACTGGAAGGCAGTCGAGCACGGCCGCTACGCCTCTCCGCTCGCCGAAGGGACGAGGCTGCCGATGATGTTCATGGCCGATGCGCTGCGCGCCGCCATCGAGCTGATGGAGGCCGATGCCTCAAGACTCCGGCACTTCAACAGCTTCAACGTGGGCGCGATGAGCTTTGCGCCCGAGGACGTGGCGGCGAGCATCAGAAGGCGGATGCCCGGGTTCGAGCTCACCTACGAGGTGAATCCCCTGCTGCAGGGCATCGCCGAGAGCTGGCCTGACGCACTTGACGACACGACGGCGCGCGAGGAATGGGACTGGAAACCCGAGTACGACCTCGACGCAATGACGGACGTCATGCTCGAGGCGATCTCCGAAAGGCTCGGCGGAAAGTCAGGGCACAGCTCTCAGGCCTGATGAACAGAAAGCCTGCATTCATCGCGAATGCAGGCTTTCTTGCATGAAGGCGCAGAAGGGCGTCAGCGGCTATCTCTTCTTCTTGCGAACGAGGAAGTCCTCGATGTTGTCGTCCGCCAGGGCGACAAGGTCGTGTGCGACCTCTTCCTCCCAGGGTTCGGGCGCGCGCGGTTCGTTCGGATTGTCAACGCGCCACTGGTGCGCGAACTCGCCGATCGCCTGACGCAGAAGATCGAGCCCCTCACCCGTAAGAGCGGAAACGAAGACCGCCTTGGGCCGGCCGTCGGGATGACGCACGATCTCGGGTTCGAGAGCCGTATTGTCGATTTTGTTGTAGACGAGGATCGCGGGGACGTCGTCCGCCTTGATCTCCTCGAGCACCGCGTTAACCTCGCTGATCTGGTCCTCTCGGACCGACGAGGAGGCGTCGACCACGTGAAGCAGAAGATCCGCATGGACCGTTTCGTCAAGGGTGGACTTGAAGGCCTCGACGAGCTGATGCGGAAGGCCCCTGATGAAGCCCACAGTGTCGCTCGCGACGACCGTCTCCTCGTCGCTGATCCAACAGCGGCGGGCGGTGGTGTCGAGCGTTGCGAACAGCTGGTCGGCCGCGTAGCTCTTGGCGCGCGTGAGGCGGTTGAAGAGCGTCGACTTACCTGCGTTCGTGTAGCCCACGAGCGAAACGGAGAGCGTGTCGGAGCGGGAGCGCGAGCGGCGCTGCGTGTCACGCTGACGCGCGAGACGCTTGAGCTGGTCGCGAAGCTGCTTCATGCGCACGCCGATCATTCGGCGGTCAAGCTCGATCTGCTTTTCGCCGGGGCCGCCGGTCTTGCCGAGGCCGCCGCGCTGGCGCTCCAGATGAGTCCAGCCGCGCACGAGGCGCGTGGAGAGATGCTCGAGCTGGGCGAGTTCGACCTGCAGGCGGCCTTCGCGGGACTTCGCGCGGGCGCGGAAGATGTCGAGAATCAGCTGGGTGCGGTCAAGAACGGGAAGCTCGATGGCGCGCTCGATGTTTCGCTGCTGGGCCGCCGAGAGGGGGACGTCGAAGACGACGACGTCGGCATGCAGCTCATGAGCGAGCTCTCCGAGCTCGTCAACCTTGCCCGAGCCGATGAAGAAGGCGGGATCGGGCTTGTCGCGCTTGGCATCAAGAAGTCCGACGGGTTCGAGTCCGTCGGACTTGACGAGAAGCGCAAGCTCTTCGGCCGAGTCCTGGTAGACGACGCGGCCGACGACGACGCATACGAGAAAGGCGCGCGTGGCCTTCACCGCGCGCGTCTCATCGATCTGGAACGTGCTTATCTCAGTTCTCCGGCACGGAGGGCATGTTCACGGCACGCGTCGGAACGACGGTGCTGATCGCATGCTTGTAGACCATCTGGGTGACCGTGTTGCGCAGAAGCACGACGTACTGGTCAAAGGATTCGATCTGGCCCTGAAGCTTGATGCCGTTGACGAGATAAATGGAAACGGGGATGCGATCCTTGCGAAGGATGTTCAGGAACGGATCCTGAAGAAGCTGACCTTTCTGAGTCATTTTGTTGTTCTCCGACCGTCTGGGCCTGTTCCTTGCGGCAGCCCATCAGTCTTTGTTGTTATTCGATGCGGGTGGATCTGAACCGGTTCCGGCAACCGCCCGCGCACGGCCGCACGTACTGCGGCACTCCCTTCTATCTTATCACCTGACGATTGTAAATATCGTCCGCAAAGAGAAAAAGAAACCGAAAAACGCGTTTTCACGGGCATCAGAAAAGACGGCGGCGAAAAAAACGCTCCCGCCAGATTCGAGGGGAGCGTTTTCGTGCACGCGGGGGCGACGGCCGCCCCCGGATCCCGAGAGGATCAGCGCTTGTTGTCGTCCTTGACGAAGGGGTTTTCCTTCGTGCGGAACTCGATGCGAAGCGGCGTGCCGGCGAGGTCGAACTTCTCGCGGAAGAAGCCTTCGAGATAGCGGCGGTAGCTTTCGCCGATGTCCTCGAGGGCGTTGCCGTGAATCACGATGACCGGCGGATTCGAGCCGCCCTGGTGCGCGAAGCGGGGCTTCGGACGGCCGCCGCGGGCGCGCGGGGGCTGCTGGCGCTCGACGGCCTCGAAGAGGGCTCGCGTGAGCTTGGGCGTCGGAATCTTGCGGTAGGCCGCGGCGTGGGCCTCGTCAACTGCCTTCATGAGGTGATTGAGGCCGTTGCGCTTGAGGGCCGAGATGCGGATCATGCGGGCCCAGCGCAGGAAGTGCAGCTTGCGCTCGAGCTCGAGGTTGAACATCTCGCGGTCGTAGTCGGACATGAGGTCCCACTTGTTGACGGCGACGACGAGGGCGCGGCCTGAGTCGAGTACGTAGCCCGCAATGTGGGCGTCATGATCGGCGATGCCGTTCTTGGCGTCGACGACGAGAATGACGACGTTGGCGTCCTCGATGGCCTGCAGGGTCTTGACGACGGAGAACTTCTCGATGGCCTCGAACACCTTGCCCTTCTTGCGAAGGCCGGCCGTGTCGACGAGCTCGTAGGGACGGCCGTTGTATTCGAAGTCGACGCGGATGGCGTCGCGGGTGGTGCCCGGCATGTCGAAGGCGATGAGGCGCTCTTCGCCGATCAGGGCGTTGATGAGCGTGGACTTGCCGGCGTTCGGACGGCCGGCGAGCGTCACCTTGAGGCGTTTGGGCGCATCGGGGTCGTCATCCTCCTCATCCTCGGGCTCCTCCTCGAAGCCCTCGAGGGCGAGGTCCATGACGGCGTTGACGCCCTGGCCGTGGGCGGCCGAGATGAGCCACGGCTCACCGAAGCCGAGCTCGTAGAACTCGGCGGCGGCGACAGCGGAAAGGCCTTCGGCCTTGTTGACGACGAGGATCACCTTGCGGCCGGACTGGCGCAGGCGAACAGCGATGCGTTGGTCGTGCGGAGTGAGGCCGGAACGGGCGTCGCAGACGAAGATGACGACGTCGGCCTCGTCGATCGCAAGCTCGGCCTGGCTGGCCATGGCCTTGACGATGCCTTCGGACTTGACGGGCTCGAAGCCGCCTGTGTCGACGACGATGTAGGGCATGCGGCCGACACGGCCCTGACCGTACTGACGGTCGCGGGTAAGCCCGGGGAAGTCGGCGACGATGGCGTCGCGGCTGCGCGTGAGGCGATTGAAAAGCGTGGACTTGCCGACGTTCGGACGGCCCACGAGAGCAATGACAGGAAGCATGTTTCTGGAAAAAGAGAGGCCGGACGACGCTCCAGAGGAGCATCGACCGGCGTGGATTCAAGGCGTTTTAAAGAGCGCGGGCGCGCGGCGTCATTCGCCGAGCGACTCCTGAAGCACGTAGGCGACCTCGCCTTCGACGGTCTGGAAGACCGCGCCGTAGCCGAACTGGGCGGCGGGCGCGCGCACGGCGCCGTCAAGGCGGGTGCGGCCGACGACCTCACCGTTGGCGGGGTTCATCATCGTGACGTAGCCCTCATAGTCGGCAACGGCCACCGTGGCACCGATGCGGATCGGAGCGGAGACCGTGCGGTACTCGAGGTCGCGGTTGACCCAGGCTTCGCGGCCGTTGGCGCGGTTGTAGGCGTGGACGTAGCTCTGGTCGTCGACGACGTAGACCATGCGGGCGTCGGCGACCGGACCGGTGACGCTGTCGACCTTCGCATTCCAGACGAGCTGACCGTTCGTCGAGCTCATGCACACGAGGTTGCCCTGGAAGGCGGCGGCGCACATGAGCTGGTTGTCGACCCACGGACGACCGACGACGTCGATGAGGCGCTCGACCTCGGTGATGCCGGCGGCCTGACCGATGACGGCGTCAAAGACGGGCTTGCCGTTGAGGCCGAGGGCGAGAAGACGGCCGTTGGCCTGACCGGCGAGGATGCCCGCGGGGGACCAGGCCATCTGGTTGAAGGCCTGGAGCGTGAGCGCGGGAGCCTGGCCCTGATAGTGCCAGCGGCGTTCGCCGGTGACGATGTCGAAGGCGGTGATGCGCGTGTCGGAGGTCTTCACCACGACGAGGCCCTGGCCGACGAGCGGCGGAACGTCCGTCTCGGCGGAGAGCGTGGCACGCCAGATGAACTTGCCCTCGGCGTCGTAGACCTCGACTTCGCCGCGGTCCGTTACGACGGCCTGATGCATGCCGTCCGTGCCGACGCCTGCGACGATGCGGGAGCCGGCTTCGGCTTCCCAGACCTTGTCGCCCGTATGGCGGTCAAGGCGGTAGAGGCTGCTGCCGCCCGCGGCGTAGACGGCATTGTCCGTCACGGCAGGCGTGAGATAGCCGTCGCTTTCGCCGACGGAAGCCGTCCAGGAGACCTTCGGGCTGACCATTTCACGGAAGTCCTGCAGGTCCGCAGGTTCGTGGCTGTCGGGCGTGCTGCAGCCGGCGAGGGTGAGAACCGTCAACGCTGCGGCGGCGCCGAGCAGAGCTTTCTTGGCAAACATCGTATTCATCTCGTTGTGTTGGGCTTCTCGCCGCAGGCAAACCACCGCGCGGCTGAATCCATGATTGTATTAGCAAAAAGAACGGCAGCGGGGACAAATGACTCGTATTTTTCATTCGTCCTGCGCCGCCGTCATGCAGGGTCCTCCTGCCCGGTCACAGCCGTGCCGGGCGGCGCAGTCCGTCATTCCGCAACAGGCGGAAGCGAGGCGAGCTTGTAATGGAGGACGCCGCGGATCGGGCTCTGCTCGCCAGCGGCCTCAACGGCCTTCTGCCAGGCGGCGCGGGCCTTTTCAAAGTCGTTCATGGCGTAGTAGACGTCGCCGAGGCGGTCCTCGACCAGAGCGGTCTGGTCGGGAACGGGCTTGGCGGGCTCAAGCGCCTTGAGGGCGGCCTCGGGCTTCTTGGCCGAGAGCTCGACGCCCGCGAGGCGAACGCGCGCGATGGTGTCGTACTCGGGATGGCCCGACTTCTCTATCACCCAGACGAGACGGTCTCGGGCGAGGTCGAGATTGCCCTCCTGAACTTCGGCCGCGGCGGAGGCGAGCGCGCCCAGGGGCGCGTAGATCGTCGTGCCGTAGTCCTCGATGAGGCCGTCGGCGATCGACTTCACGTTCTTCGTATCGTTCTGATAGATCGCGTTCTGCAGCTGTACGTAGGCGCCGGACGCCTGTGCGGCCTGATTGCGCTGGTACCACTGCCAGCCGTTCCAGCCGGCAAAGCCGAGGCAGCAGACGCAGACGGCGGCGGGGCTGATCCTCCGCCTGGCCTGGCGGCAGGGGCTGACCCGGGAGGAGATCCAGCGCCTCACTTGGAACGATGTGGACTTTTCTGCCCATCAGCTCCGGCTGCCGGACCGGACCATCCCGCTGGAGACGGAGACCGAGGACTGCCTGCGCCGGCAGGCGGAGCGCCCCGACCCGCCTACTCCCTTCGTGGTGGTCTCGGACCGCCGCAGGCAGCAGATGCCGCCGGAGTCCATTTCCCGCCTGGCCAGAAAAACTCTGGACCGGGCGGGGCTGGGCGGCATCAGCCTGATGGATCTGCGGCACGACTTCATCATCCGCCATCTGGAATCCCACGACTGGCCCTATGTGGCCCGGATCAGCGGCATCGCCGTCCCCACTCTGTATGCCGTTTTCTCCGACTATCTGCCGGAGGGACGGCAGAAGGACTCCCTCCCTCGGCAGGAGGTGGACGGTTTTTTGATGTGGAAGCTGCTCCAGGCGGAGGGCAGCTCCCCGGTGGGGCTTGCCCTTTGGATGGGTTGGAAGCTGGGGATGCAGGTCCGGGAGATGACAGCCCTGACCTGGGACCAGGTGGATCTGGACCGGGGTCTGGTGCGGCTGCCGGACCGGGACCTGGCCCTGGGCGTCACCCTGCGGCGCCTGCTGCGGGCGGCGGCGGGACGCCGGCGGCCGGGTGAGGACCCGCACGTGCTGCTGACGCCCAACTCCCGGCGGCCCTTGGACCAGCCCCGGCTGTCCAAGATGGTGCGGACCGCCCTGATCCGGGGCGGGATGGAGCACATCAGCCTGGGAGATCTCTGCCGGGAGGAGCGCCGGGAGAACGAGGACGCCCGGCTGCTGGCCTACGCCGCCGAAAAAGGCACCATCTCCCGGTCGGAGGCCATGTCGCTGCTCGGCCTGTCCAAGGTGGCGGCCTACGAGCGTCTCCGGCAGCTGGCTGAGCGGGGAAAGCTGGTGCGGGTCGGCGGCAAATACTACCCCGCCGGCCAGGTGGTGCCGCCGGAGGAGCAGTATGACGTCATCCGTACATTTCTGGAGCAGTCCGGTCCGGCCTACCGGCAGGATCTGGCGGCGCTCCTGCACGTCGGCGACAGACAGTGTGCCCTGATCCTCAAGCACATGGTGGAGGACGGGCGCCTGGTGCAGGCCGGGCAGCGGTACGCCCTTCCCATTCGGGAGGAGGTTCTGCTGTGAACGGCGCAAAAGGAGAGCGGCCCTCAGGGGCCGCTCTCTTTTTTGGCCCGCGCCGCGGCCGGAGCAGAAATCGCGTCCGTGTTATGATGGCGTGACATGGCTGTCCATGCGATTTGTGCGCCGTTTTTCAATTGGATTAAAAGGTTTGCGAAACGCTGGACACCGGCAGTTTTTTCCCGTAAATTGGCCTTGCGAACGGCGGAAGCGCCCCGCATCCGGCTCTGCGGTTGGTGTAGGCCGACACAAGTTGGTTGGCTAGCCCCCACACGAATCTCAGACCCGGCGGCAGGCATACCGGCGGACCGCAAATATTTTAAAGGAGGAGAAATCCCAAATGAAGAAGTTCCTTTCTCTGGTGCTTGCTCTGGTGATGACCATGTCTCTGGTC
>ERZ835080.2245-NODE-2245-length-10618-cov-4.401780_pt1 | contig 10618 bp, 7 predicted proteins | sample MGYA00519688_ERZ835080 | MGnify/ENA primary metagenome ERZ835080 (study PRJEB31850, sample SAMEA3708770) | human gut metagenome | biome: human gut; feature: human-associated habitat; material: faeces | place: China | collected 2014 ... | reverse complement strand
AATGCGCCGGCCCGGGCCGCACACGGGCGTGGGTCACGCCCGGGCGGTTATTGCATGTAAGCCGTGACGTTGCCGCTGATCTGCTGCAACGAGATTTCGCACAGCTTGGTGTTGTACTGCGCCGTGAGGATGCGCTCCTCGGCGTCCAGCAGGCTCTTCTGCGCCTCGCGCATCTCGATGCCCGGCAGGTCGCCCAGCAGGTAGCGTTCCATGGCGATTTCGTAATTCTCCTTGGCGGCGATCAGGTTCTCCTCCTCGAGCAGGATCACTTCGAGGTTGTTGCGGTAAGCCTGCCAGAAATTCGACAGGTCGGCGCGCAGCGACTGTTCCAGCCGTTGCTGCGTCAGCTGCGCGTTCTCGACGCCGATGCGGGCGTTGCGCTGTTCGCGGCGGCGGTTGCCGTCGAAGATCGTGAAGCCCACCTTCACCCCGGCGTTCAGCCCGAGCGTTCCCCGCGAAAGGTTCCCTCCCGTGCCGTAGCGGTTGTAGGTGTATCCGTAGCCCGTCGTGAGGTTCACATAGGGATAGTTCCGGGCCAGAACGGTCTTCAGGTCCAGTTCGGCCAGCGAACTGTTGTGCTCGGCCATCAGCAGCGAGGCGTTCGCCGAAAGGGTTTTGGCCAGCAGGTCGTTCCAGTCGAGCGTGGCGTTGACCCGGATCACCGAGTCGGGGATGCTGAACCTCTCGTCGAGGTTCTCGTTGGCCAGCAGTTCGTTGATGCGGATGCGCGAGGCGGTCACCAGTTCGTGCTGGGACATGTATTTCGAACTGTCGGCGTTGAAGTCGACGCGGGCTTGCAGCAGGTCGAGGCGCGAGAAGTTGCCCACCTGGACGCGCGCTTCGGTGATGCGCAGCCGCTCGCGCGAAAGCGAGACCGCATAGCGGAAGTTCTCCAGGCGCAGCGTCTGCTGGATGTAGTTGTAATATTCGGCCGTTAGGCTGGCCATGAAGTCCTCGATGGTGATGCGCGTCTTCAGCGCGCCCATCTGCTGCATCTCCTTCAGGCGTTTGTAGTTGGTGCGGATGCGCAGTCCGTCGAACAGCGTCCAGTTCACCGCCAGCCCGACGTTGGCCGTCTGGTCGTAGACGCCGGTCTCGGTCGTGGCGTCCCCGTTGCGCGGGGTGACGGTGCGGTCGTTGTCCAGCGTGCCCGTGTACCCGGCCGAGAGGTCGACCGTGGGGAGCATCCCGGCGTTTCCCGCCGTGGCGTTGTTGTCGCTGACGCGCTCTTCGTTGCGCACGATGCGCACGTCGTAATTCTGTTCAAGCCCGATCTCCAGACATTTGCGCAGGGTCAGCGGAGCGGACGCCTCCCGAGCCGGCGGCGCCTCCTGCGCTCCGGCGGCGCTGCCGATTCCCAGCAGCAGGGCCGCTAAAAATGCTATTTTCATGCGTCGTTGTGTTTCGATTTCTTGATTCGGTTCGTCGATACGTAGCTGTAAATGGCCGGAACGATGTAGAGCGTCAGCAGCGTCGAGACCACCATGCCGCCCACCACGGCGATACCCATGGCGATACGTCCGTTGGCGCCTTCCCCCGTGGCGACGGTCAGCGGCAGCAGGCCCAGGATGGTCGAGGCCGAGGTCATCAGGATCGGGCGCAGGCGTTGCAGCGAGGCCTCCTCGATGGCTCGCATCTTGTCCAGTCCGGCCTCCTGTTTCTGGTTGGCGAACTCGACGATCAGAATACCGTTCTTGGCCACCAGTCCGATCAGCATGATGATGCCGATCTGGCTGAAGATGTTCATCGTCTGGTCCGCGCCCCACATGAAGACCAGCGCGCCGGCGATGGCCAGCGGCACGGTGAGCATGATCACCAGCGGGTCCTTGAAGCTCTCGAACTGCGCGGCGAGGATCAGGTAGATCAGCATGACGGCCAGGATGAAGGCGAACATCAGGCTCGACGAGCTTTCGCGGAACTCCTTCGAGTCGCCGGCCAGCGCCGTGCGGAAGTCGTCGCCGAGCGTCTCGTCGGCGATGCGGTCCATTTCGTCGAGTCCCTGCCCGATGGTCTTGCCCTTGGCCAGTCCGGCCGACACGGTGGCCGACAGGAAGCGGTTGTAGTGGTAGAGCTGCGGCGGCGCGACGTTCTCCGCGAGCGAAATGAGGTTGTCCATCTGGATCATCTCGCCCTTGTCGCTGCGCACGTAGATCGAACGCAGGTCGGCGGGCTTGTTGCGCTGCTGGCGGTTGATCTCGGCCAGGATTTCGTATTGCTTGCCGTTCATGTAGAAGTAGCCGAGACGCTGGCCGCTCAATCCGTACTGGAGCGTCTGGGCGATGTTGCGCGTCGAGACGCCCAGCAGGTTGGCCTTGTCGCGGTTGACCTCGATGCGCACCTCGGGCTTGCTGAACTTCAGGTCCACGTCGGCCATCTGGAACACGGGGCTTTCGTAAACCTTGCGCATGAATTCGGGCAGCACCTCCTGCAACCGTTCGAGGCTGGTGGCCTGGAGCACGTACTGCACGGGCATGCGCCCGCGGCGTCCGCCGAAGGTGCTCTGCTGCTGCACGAAGGCGCGGGCCTTGGTCTTCGAGCGCACGGCGGCCGAGATCTGCTCGGCGATCTCCATCTGCGAGCGTTTGCGGGTCGCGATGTCCGTCAGGGCGATGCGGACGTTGCCCGAGCCGCTCGACACGCGGGCCGTCACCGACGAGGCTTCCGGCACGAGCGAGTCGACTAGGCGGTTGATGTCTTCGGTGTAGTCGCGGATGTATTCGTAGGTGGCGCCCTCCGAGCCGCGCGTGTTGATCGAAATCTGCGAACGGTCCTCCAGCGGGGCCATCTCGGCCGGGATGGCGCTCCACAGCCAGCCGATGAGTCCCATCGTCAGCAGGACCAGCGGCAGGGCCAGCCACCGGCGGCGCAGGAACGAGGCCAGCGTGCGGCTGTAAAAGTCGCTGAGCCAGACGAAGAACGGCTCGGTCTTGCTGTAAAACCAGCTCTTCTTCTCCTGCCGCACGAGCAGCTTGGTCGCGAGCATCGGGGTGATCGTCAGCGCGGCGAAGGTCGAGATGACCACCGCGCCCGAGATCACCATGCTGAATTCGCGGAACAGGCGGCCCGTCATGCCCTCCATGAAGACGATCGGGAAGAAGACGGCGATCAGCGTGATCGAGGTCGAGATTACGGCGAAGAAGATCTCCTTGGCCCCTTCGATGCCGGCGTCGAAGGGCGTCATGCCCCGTTCGATGCGGATGTAGATGTTTTCGGTCATCACGATGGCGTCGTCGACGACCAGTCCCACCGAGAGCACCACGGCCAGCATCGACAGCACGTTGATCGAGAATCCCGCGGCATACATCACGAAGAACGTGCCGATCAGCGACACGGGGATCACGATGCAGGGGATCAGCGTCACGCGCCAGTTGCGCAGGAAGAGGAAGATGATGATGATGACCAGGATGAAAGCCTCGTAGACGGTGGTCCTCACCTCGTCGATCGAGGCGCGGATGAAGCGCGTGTTGTCGAATCCGTAGGAGGTGACCACGTCGTCCGGGAGGTCCTTCTTCATGCTCTCCATGCGTGCGTACACGGCATCGGCGATCTCGATGTGGTTGGCGCCCGGCTGGGGGATCACGACGACGCCCACCATCGGAATGCCGTTCATTTTCATGTAGCTGCGCGTGTCCTGCGGACCCAGTTCGGCGCGTCCCACGTCGCTCATGCGGATGATGCGGTCGGCGTCTTCGCGCACCACCAGGTCGTTGAACTCCCGCGTGGTGTGCATCAGTCCCATCGTGCGGATCGTCAGCTCCGTGGTGTTGCCCTCGATGCTGCCCGAAGGCAGTTCGACGTTCTCGCGGTCGAGGGCCGTCTTGATGTCGGTCGGGGTGATGCCGTAGCCGGCCATCTTCGCGGGGTCGAGCCACAGGCGCATCGAGTAGCGTTTTTCGCCCCAGATCTGCACGCCGCTCACGTCGCTGATGGTCTGCAACTGCTCCTTGACCGTCAGGTCGGCGATCTCGCTCAATTCGAGCAGCGACCGCTTGTCGCTCTGGATCGTGACCATCAGAATCGGCGAGGCGTCGGCGTCGGCCTTGGTCACGGTCGGGGGGTCGCAGTCGCGCGGCAGGTAGCGCTGGGCGCGCGAAACCTTGTCGCGAACGTCGTTGGCGGCGGTTTCAAGGTCCACCGAGAGTTCGAACTCGACGGTGATGCGGCTCTGGCCCTGGCTGCTGACGCTCGACAGCGAGCGGATGCCCGGGATGCCGTTGATGTTCTGTTCGAGCGGCTCGGTGATCTGGTTTTCGATCACGTCGGCGTTGGCGCCCGGGTAGGAGCACGAGACCGAGATGATCGGGTTGTCGACGCTCGGGAATTCGCGCACGCCGAGGTAACTGTATCCGATCAGACCGAATAGCAGGATGATGATCGTCAGCACCGACGCCAGGACGGGCCTCCGGATGCTCAGTTCGGAAATGTTCATGCGGCGGAGGGTTTATTCGACGGTGTCGAGTTTCACGGGAAGCCCCTCGCGCAGCTGCAACGTGCCGGAGGTGATGAGCGTGTCGCCGACGTTAAGCCCGTCGATGATCTGGATGCTCGAATCGGTCCGCAGTCCGGTTTTCACCTCCGCGGCGTGCGCCTTGCCTCCCTTGTAGAGGAATACCTTGTCGACGCCCATCTCCGGCACGAGGGCCTCGGTCGGGATGGCGATGGCGTCGGGAATTTCGTGCATGCGGATCTGCACCGTCGCAAAGCGTCCCGGCAGCAGTTTGCCCCGCGTATTGGGATACTTCGCCCGGACGGCCAGCGTGCGGGTGGCGATGTCGACCTTCGATTCGGTGGCGTAAACCGCGGCTTCGAAACGCTCCTGCCGTCCCTCGATGGTGAACGAGAGGCGCGTGCCGGGCTTGATCTGGTTGGCATAGCGTTCGGGGACGAAAAAGTCGATCTTCAGGGGCGAAATCTTCGTGAGCTTGGCCACCACGACGCTGGGCGAGGCGTAGGCGCCTTCGCTGACGTTGCGCAGGCCGATCACGCCGTCGAACGGCGCCCGCAGCTCCGTGAGCGCGATGTTCGACTTCACGATGTCGATGTCAGCGTTGAGCATCGCCAGTTCTGTGCGGGCCTGTTCGTAGGCCTCCTGGCTCACGGCGTCTTTTTTGAGTAGGGCGCTCTGGCGGTAAACGCGGTCTTCGGCCAATTTGAGCTGCGCCTCGTAACGCGAGAGCTGGGCCACGAGCGGCAGGTCGTTGACCTTGGCCAGCAGCTCGCCCTTGCGGACGACGGTGCCCTCCTGGAAGTTGATCGCCACGATTTTGCCCGAGGTTTCGAACGAGAGGTCCACCTCCTCGTCCGGCAGCAGGTTGCCCACCGTGGTGATGCCGTCGGTGAGCCGCTGCGGACGGACGATGCGTCCGTTGACGTTGAGGGTGCTCTGTCTGCGGGGCGCGATCGGCGCTTTGGCGGCGTCATCCGATGCCGGAGCTTTGTCGTTCAATAGATTGTAGAGGCTCAGGATCAGGCAGAATACCACGAGAACGATGGCTGTGATGATCCATTTCTTTTTCTTATTCATTGCGAGAGTCCGGTTTTGCGTAGGGTATTGTATGCAAAGATACGAAAAAGGCGGATGGATGCAAAACCGAATGGGCGTCCGGTTCTGGTGCCCTTTCCGACGAATAAAAGTGTCGTAACGATGCCGAAAATGCCCAAAAAGCGTGTTGGCCGTCGGCTTTTGACAGTGAAACGAGCCGGTTGCTGAAATATAGAATTAGAAAACTTTGTCCGATTGTCCGGTTTCGGACGGGTGAAACGGAAAAATTCGGAGGTGAAATAATGCCGGCTTTACGCGTCACTGCATTTTTCGATCGTCTCGATGGCCGTGTTCATCGGGATTTTTCGGTTTACGCATTGGTTTAAATAAATTCCCGATTTCGCCGTGAAAACCGCTCGAAACAAGATGCGAAAAAACCGCCTGCAAATTGCAAGCGGCTGTAAACAACAGAGGGAAAAGCATTTGCCTTTCCCTCCTTGTGACACCGACAGGACTCAAACCTGTAACCTTCTGATCCGTAGGCATAATTCGGCGGTTTTTGCCGATTTTAGGCGATTTTTATTTTGTTTTATAAATGTTTGTATTTCAGGTGCAAATATAGCTATTTTATTTCATTGTATTTTTGTAAAATTGGATTTAATTCATATGTTTGTGTATAAATTGTGTACCGAAAATCAAAATTTATACACAAAATGAACTATTCAAAAGACGGGATAACGGTGGCCCCGATGCTCGATACTACGCACCCGAAAAAGTCCGGGAGGTGTCCCGTAAAAATCCGGGTTACTTACAATCGAGTCCGTCATTACTATCCGACCGGGAAAGACCTGACCCCGGAGGAGTGGGAGATGTTGCCGACTACAAAGGCCCGCGCACTCGTAGCGGTTCGTAAGGACATCGAAAGCAGCTACCAAATAGTGCGGGCGGCCGTTGAGGAGTTGGCGGCGTCTGGCGGGTTCTCGCTTGACACCCTCAACAATCGATTGAAAGGGGCGGCGGTCGATACGGTAAATACGATGTTCCGGGCCAAAATAGAAGAACTTAAAAAAGTCGGGCGTGTTGGGTCTATGCTTGTCTACGATAATGTTCTGAAAGGTTTGGAACGCTTTGCCGGGGCACATATCCGTTTTGAGGCAGTCACCGTGTCGTGGCTGGGGCGGTATGCTGATTTTCTGCGCAAGGAGGGCAAGACACAAACGACTATTGCGATACACTTGCGCCACCTCCGGGCAATTCTTAACGAGGCAAAACGTTTAGGCTCGATCAAGGATGCGCAATATCCATTCGGCCGGGGGCGGTATGAGATACAAGCCGGAGAAGGGCGTAAATTGGCTCTTACGTTGGAGCAAATAGGGCAGATTGCCAACTATGAGGATGGAACCGAGGCAACGGCCAAATACCGCGATTATTGGCTGTTCCTCTACTTGTGCAACGGGATCAACGTTGCCGATTTCGTAAAGTTGAGGTATCGGGACATCGTGAACGGTGAAATATGCTTCGTCCGGCAAAAGACCGAGCGGACGACCAAGACCCGCAAGGAAATCCGGGTCGTTGTCACGGCGCGGATGCAGGCAATAATCAACCGTTGGGGCAACCCCTTTCGTTCCGATAACTTTATTTTTCCGATCCTCGACGGACAGGAGGATGCGATGCGGCGGAAGATGAAAACACTATACATAACCCGCGCGATCAACAAGCGTATGAAGGAGGTAGGCGAACAGCTCGGGATCGGCAATATTTCGACCTATACGGCCCGGCATTCGTTCGCCACGGTGTTGAAGCGGGCAGGAACCAATATTGCCTATATATCGGAAAGCCTCGGACACCAAGATTTGAGAACGACGGAGAACTACCTCGCCAGCTTCGAACGGGAGGAGCGAATCAAAAATGCGGAGCTATTGACGAAATTTTAACTGTTATGATGTTTTACGATGGGTTAGCAGATAAAGTCCGTGCCGGGGAGTGGATGAATTACATTGAGGCCGAAACGGATCGGTTAAATCTATTTCTGTTAAATAATAACATAGACAGACAAACCGCAATAGAAAATATTACGGACGATCTACTATCGGGCTACTACGATGAACGGCGAAAAGTGAATACGCGTTCAAGGGATTGCGAACACCGGAAAATAATGAATGTATACGAAATAGCCGTGTGTGAAGTGATCGCACATATACGAAGCCGTATTAAAATAAACTACGCCGAAAATTATATCGAAAAGTGGGCGAATAGAGCGCGTTATTTCCCCTTTGAGGATTTGATGCGGATGGATTTTGTAGAAGGCTCCTTCGGCTCTTCTCCCTGTCGCATCCAGAAAAAGGTCCGACCGGCCAAATCATTGGCGGACTTTCTGACCGTTGAAGGCAAACAGGCGCTTATCGACCGGATCGGCGGGATTATACGCGATGCCAAAGCAAAAAAGATAGCAACGATTATTCGGGCATTAACTCGTATGGGCCAAATCAATTTCACGACCGGAGAATGCACATCGCTGTGTTACGCCTTAACGGCTGAATATGGGGTTGAAATAGACGTGAAAGGTGTATTGCGTTATTTGCCAAGTGGCGGCCGAGGTCTCGCAATTACTTTGAGTGACGAGGACGCAATAATATCACTACTAACTGCGTAATTTTTTTTTAATCTGACCACTTTAGACCACTTTAGGCGCTGACGCCTAAAGTGGTCTAAAGTTTTTTTCATTCTATTTGTGTTGTTCATTCCTTTGTGTCGTGAACGTTCACTAACGCCCGGACGCGGGCAAGTGTATAACGAAAACGATACAAAGTTATGAATAACACCATTATCGTCACCACCCCCGCGCAGTTGCGCGAAATCGTCGCCGACGAGGTGGCCGCAATTCTTCCTAAACTCGCCGATTTCCGGCGCAAGAACGAAGCCGTCGAAACAGATGGCATGACCGTTGAGGATGCCGCCCGGTTTCTGACCGCGCAGGGCATACCCACCACCCGGGCCACGCTCTACAATCAAGTATACAAAAACACGATTCCGTACAAGAAATTCGGACGACGCACGGTGTTCTCGAAAAAGGAGCTTTTAACGTGGATCGAGGCGCACACTGTCCATTCTGACGACAGGCGGACCGCCGCCGCATTGCGTATCGCCGAGAGTGCTAACCGTAAATAACCGCCTGGCTTTATGAGACAGATAAAGCAAGCCCCCGGCACTCGAAGCGAGCGCGCAGGGGCAAATAACGGCACCGGCAAATATACGCAATCCGGGAATGATATGCAAATTTCGTTCGGCTATCATCAACGACGGGTATATAATTTCTTGTTGCAGGGCGGGTGCCATTCGGTAGCGGATATTTCCGCGGCGTTGAGGTTGTCCGACCCTCGCAGCTCGATACGTGACCTACGGGCGAAAGGCGTGCCGATTGCCGATGTGTGGTGCGACGGAGAACACGGCGGACGGTTCAAGCGGTACTTTATTCAGCAAGACAATACGGGAAAGGAGGTGCAACGATGACCACAATAGAGCACACGGAAAATCCGGGTCGTAAAACGTTTGCGTTTTATTGGAGTTTTAAGGACGCCATACGCGATATGCCGGACGCCGACAAGTTAGCAGTATACGAAGCTATTACGGATTTTGCATTTTTCGGCGTAGATCCGGACGGATTGTCCCCCGTGGGTCGCTTGGCGTGGAAACTGATACGCCCGCAGCTTGAGGCTTCGATAAGGCGTTACGACGCGTGTAGAAATAACGGCCTTAAAGGTGCCGAATACGGGAAAAACGGAGGCGCCCCGAAAGGGAATCAGAATGCGAGAAAACAACCCCAAAGGATAACCCCAGAGGACAACCCCAAAAACAACCCCTTAAATCATAATGTTAATGATAATGCTAATGTTAATGAAAAGGGGGTTATAGGGGGAGAAGTCGCAACTAAACGCCGGGCGTTTGTTGCTCCCTCGCTCGAAATGGTCAAAGATTATTTTTTGACGATCAACGGAAGCGATACGGATGCCGAATGCTTTTACGACCATTTTACGGCCAACGGCTGGCGAACCGGTAAGAACCTGATAAAAGACTGGAAAGCCGCCGCACGAAATTGGATGCGCCGCAAATCCGAGTTTAATGCCACAACCCAAAAACAAACGACCCATGAAACGCGAAAAACAAATTTCTTATAACCGCCCGGATGCCGTTGAGGTGCTCCCGGAATCACCCGAACTCGAGAAGGCTGTTTTGGGCGCTTTAGTTCTTGAATCGGATCAACTACCCGACGTGGCGGAGATCGTCGAAATTTCGGCGTTCCACACCCCAAATAACGGCAAAATCTACGGCGTGATGCTCTCAATGCTGGAGCGTGGCAACAAAATCGACCTCTACACGCTCGCAGATCGTCCGGAACTGAAAGGCCGGGAAATGTTGCGTTACCTTTCAGAACTGACCAACGCAGTAGATTCCGGCGTTAACGTGCTGGACCACGCCCGACAACTCGCAAACACCGAAATACGCCGCCGTATGTGCCTTTTCGGCTATGAACTCTCGGCGCGTGCTGTCTCCGATCCGGATGGTGTCGTAGATTGGGCTACGTCGGAAATAACCGCGATAGCTGACCGGGCCGTGCGTTCGGATGACATCACGCCATTGTCGGATGTCGTGCGGGCCACCCTCGACGATTTGGAACGACGGCAGCAGGCAAGACAGGAGGGTGAGTGTATCGGTATCTCTACGGGCTTACAACGGCTCGACGCGCTGACGGGCGGCTGGAGGGGCGGGCAGCTTGTAGTGTTGGCCGGCCGTCCCGGGACCGGTAAAAGTGCTACGATGTTGCATTTTGCCCGTGCCGCTGCTATCGCAGGGGTTTCGGCGTGCGTGTTCTCGCTGGAGATGCCCGCCGGGCAGTTGGCCGGGCGTATGCTGGTGGGCTATTCCGGGGTGAACTCGCAGGCGTTCCGGGTGGGGAGCGTCGCCGCGGGCGGCTGGCGAGAACTCGAACAGGCCGCCGCGGACCTTTCCGCGCTGCCGGTTTACCTCAACGACCGGGCCAATATCACGATGGGGGCTATACGCTCGCAATGCAAGGCGATGCACCGCCGGGGACGGTGCGGGATGGTCATTATCGACTATCTGCAACTGCTCGACACG
>ERZ835080.2232-NODE-2232-length-10705-cov-3.734648_pt1 | contig 10705 bp, 9 predicted proteins | sample MGYA00519688_ERZ835080 | MGnify/ENA primary metagenome ERZ835080 (study PRJEB31850, sample SAMEA3708770) | human gut metagenome | biome: human gut; feature: human-associated habitat; material: faeces | place: China | collected 2014 ... | reverse complement strand
AAAGATCAGAATTTTCGGTTCATTTCCCTCCCGACCGATCTTCATATTTCTTCCAAGCAGATCATCCACATTGAGCTGTTCCGCCCCGATCATCGTAGAACTGTCTACCGTATAAAAATTGCTCAAAAGGTACTCAAAATCTCTCAGTTTATCAATAGACTGGTCTGCCGCTACCTCGGATGAGACCGGCTGCTGCGGCTCATCCGGCTGACCGATCAGTTTTCCATTTTCATCGACTGCATTTTCGTCATTCGCCTGACTTTCCAGTATTTTTGCGATCGTCTCCTCATCTTCAAGAGACGATCCATACTCTGCATGATCTTCCACATACTGAACCACTGGAATCCACGCCAGTGCTTTTTGTCTGATCCACTCCCCCGGTCCCGATGAAACCGAATCTTCTTTCCATACAAGAGAAGGCACATACATAGCCTGTGCAGACCGGAGAAGATACTGTTGAAGCTGATACTGTAATTGTGCTGCATTTTTTCTGATTCCATTCAGGATCAGAAGCATACTGCACACCGACAGAACCAGTACTGCACCTGTCTTCCCCGACTGCCATTTTCTGCTTTTTATCCTCTTCATTCTCTTTGCTCTCCCTTCCCGTCCCACGATTCTTCTGTAGCTTTCTGCTATCTTTCTATTATATGAGAGCAAAGAAGGTTCAATGCTTCTGCGATCGTATGGCTGATCTGATGGATCATCTCATCTACATCTTTTGGTGTCACAAACATTCCATTCAGATGAGGTGCAATCAGCTCTTTCACCAGTTCGTACTTTTCCCCCTGATTATAAGAACGCAGTGTTTCTCCTACACTTTTCAATGTTTCCGATTCTTCCAGGGCATGAATGAAATTTTCCATCGTATCATTTACGATCGTTGCAGCATCCACAACTGTTGGCACACCGATTCCGATCACCGGAACTCCAAGAGATTCTTTTGTCATTCCATTTCTGTAATTGCCTACACCTGATCCCGGATGGATCCCTGTATCTGCGATCTGGATCGTCCGGTTTAATCGCCTGCTGTTGCGTGCCGCCAGTGCATCTACCGCAATCACAAGATCCGGTCTGGTTTCCCGGACGATCCCTCTGACTATTTCAGTTGTCTCCATCCCGGTCTGCCCCATCACCCCCGGGACAATGGCACTGACCAGTTTCGCATGTTCCACTCCCATTGCATATTTTCCATATTCCCTGATAATATGTCTCGTCACGTTCAGATGATCTGCCACACAGGGACCCAGGGCATCCGGCGTTATATTACGGTTTCCCAGTCCGACTACCAGGATAGACAGATCTTCCTCTTCTTTTCCCTCTTTCGCTTCAAAATTTTTTCTCAACAGTTCACTGATACAATCACGGATCTTTTCTGAGATCCGCATCTGCTCTTCTTCATCCGGCACTGCAAGGGCCGGACTTTCCAGTGTCAGATACGTGCCTGCCGGTTTTCCCATTGCCTTTGCTCCATTTTCCGTTTCAATAATCACCCGTGTGATCCTGGTCTCACTGCTTTCATCATAATCCTCTTCCAGAATCACTCCCGAAATTTCCACCTGGTCAGATTCAAACCTCTCCCTCTCTTCAAGTGCAAGATCTGTCCTTACGCTGTAATTTTTTGTCATCGCTTTTTCCTCTCCGTTGCCTGTTATAGTTCCATAATATTATTTTTCTTTTTTATCAAAATATGTATTGACAACGTCTATTTCATGGAATAAAATAAATGAGTATGTTTCGACAGAACGTCCGTGTCCGAGTCTGTCCCAACAGAATAACATTTGAAAATCATATGATACATTTTGGAGGTGTACACATTGGCTAACATTAAATCTGCAAAGAAAAGAATTTTAGTAAACGAGACAAAGGCTGCCAGAAATAAAGCAATTAAGTCTAAAGTTGTTAAAAAGGTAGAGGCTGCTGTTGCTGCAAAGGATACAGAGACTGCTAAGGCTGCTCTTCATACAGCAATCGTAGAGATTTCCAAGGCTGGAACCAAGGGCGTTTACCACAAAAAGACAGTTTCCAGAAAGATTGCACGTCTTTCCAAAGCTGTAGACGCTATCGCTTAATCAGAAATAAAATAATAAAAAAGACATCCACTGCCGTCAGGTGGATGTCTTTTTTATTTATACGTGCAACCAGCCGGAGCTGTGCTTTATAATTCTACAAAGCCAAAACTGTTGATCAGTCCTGTCAGTTTCTGTCCTTCTTTGCAGAGTTCACACTCATGAGAATTATAAACCTGATAATCCGGAAGATCCGCACTTGTAAAGATCGTCTTCACCTCCATGCCTGCCACCTTCGAGATTGAACTGAACACTGCACAGATGCCGCTGACTCTTCCTCCGTAATAAAGTACAGACTCAATTGCCTGTCTTACAAGAGAACCTGTAGACATGGAATCTGTCAGTACAAGTACCTGCTTACCTTCGATCATACGCTGGTTATTATCTCTGAAAAGGATCTGTCCTGCCGGATCAAATTCAGGAGTTACAACGGAAATATTATTTCCCGCACTGACCGATGCATTTCCGCTTCCTGACAGATATTCTGCCATAAACGCTCCGATCACTTCCGTATTTTTCAGGCATACGATTGTTTCTACCGGTGTATTTGTCATATATTCTTCTGCAAGTGTCTTCGCAGTCTCGCGTGCATTATTATGACGCGTCTTAACTGTTGACATATCAATATAAGTATTCACATGTGAATTTTTCGTTGCAAAATGCCCCTTCAGAATCTTAATACGTGCCTTTCCGTTCTTTCCTGACCTCAGGTCCACAAATCTCTTGTCCATAGCTTTGTTGCTCCCTTCTGCTGTTGTTCATTTATCTGGCTTCAAGATAGTTTTATTTTAGCACAACAAAAAAGAAATTACAGCAGTTTTTACAAAAAACTTACTGCAATTTCTTTTTTATTAACTATTTTTACTATCTCGTATCTGGATTAGTTGTTGATCAACTTATCCTCATCGCTCCAACTGTAAAGCTTTCTGATCTCAGCTCCGACTTTCTCTGACTGATGCTCAGCAGCAAGCTTTCTCATAGCCTTGAAGTGAACCTGACCGCCTGCTTCAGACATATCAAGCAGGAAGTCTTTTGCAAATGTACCATCCTGGATATCTGTCAGGATCTGTTTCATTGCTTTCTTTGTTTCTGCTGTAACGATCTTTGGTCCTGTGATGTAATCGCCATACTCAGCTGTATTGGAGATAGAGTATCTCATTCCCTTGAATCCTGACTGATAGATCAGGTCTACGATCAGTTTCATTTCATGGATACATTCGAAATATGCATTTCTCGGGTCATATCCAGCTTCGCAAAGAGTTTCGAAACCAGCCTGCATAAGTGCAACAACACCACCACAGAGAACTGCCTGCTCACCGAAGAGGTCTGTTTCTGTTTCTGTACGGAATGTTGTTTCAAGAAGACCAGCTCTTGCTCCACCAATAGCAAGACCATATGCAAGTGCTCTGTCAAGCGCTTTTCCTGTATAGTCCTGTTCTACTGCAACCAGACAAGGAGTTCCTTTTCCAGCCTGATATTCGCTTCTTACTGTATGTCCCGGAGCTTTTGGTGCGATCATAGTAACATCTACGTTCTTTGGTGGAACGATACATCCAAAATGAATGTTGAAACCATGAGCGAACATCAGCATGTTACCCTCTTCAAGGTTTGGCTCGATGTCTTTTTTGTACATATCTGCCTGTTTTTCATCATTGATCAGAATCATGATGATATCTGCCTGTTTTGCAGCCTCTGCTGCTGTATATACTTTAAAGCCCTGCTCTTCGGCTCTCTTCCAGGACTTACTTCCTTCATACAGACCAATAATGACATTGCAGCCTGATTCTTTTAAGTTAAGTGCATGTGCGTGTCCCTGGCTGCCATAGCCGATAATTGCAATGGTCTTACCATCCAATAATCCTAAATTACAGTCTTCCTGGTAAAAAATCCTGTTTGCCATCTTTGTTTCCTCCTAAGCTATTTGTAAAATAATATTTATCGTTAAAGGGCTGTACCCCTTAGCAAACTAAAAACAGTATGTAAAATATCCTACAGGAATTTTACATCACTGGCACCTCTGGAAAGTCCTGTGATACCAGTTCTTGCAAGTTCAAGTATCTCATATTCACCAAGGAGATCAATAAAAGCACCTAACTTACTCTTACTTCCTGTCATCTCAATGACCAGTGAAGTTCTTCCCACATCAATCACGTTTGCACGGAAAATATTTGCTATAGAAATAATTCCCTCGCGCTGATCCGGTCTGGCAGCTACCTTGACCAGAACCAGTTCTCTGCTCACGCTATTATCTGGTTCAAGAACCTTAATATCTCTTACATCGACCAGCTTTGCCAGCTGTTTGGTGATCTGTTCCAGTATTAAGGTATCTCCACTGCATACTACAGTCATTCTGGAATAACGTTCATCCGCAGTCACGCCGACTGTCAGACTGTCAATATTATAACCTCTGCGGCTGAACAACCCGGAAATACGGCTCAACACACCTGCAGTGTTATCTACTAACAGGGATAAAATTCTTTTCTGCATAACGCACCTGCTTTCAATACTTTAATCTTTTAAATTATTCCCTTGTAAAATCGTTTACATGTGTTTTATTATAGCAACAATAAATCGTTTGTCAACGATAAAATTTGGATAACTTGCATTTTTTGACATTTTATCTATTTTTATACAAGATATTTTTTACGAAGGACTTCGATGTTTTTAGGATTCATGTAGAGTGCTTTTTTCATAAACATATTCATGGAACCAAAATCTTTTTTTATTGTTTCAAATACGATATCCAGATACTCTTCCTTGACTCTGTAAAACAGACGTATCTTATCCATGACCTGATTGTCCACGATCATTTTGGTTTCAAGAAAACGAATCATATATTCCATTTCTTTATCCAGATACATGTTTGTTTTCATAAAATCCTCGTAAATCGTTTTTTTCGGTACTCCCAATGCGCAGAGAAGAAGAGCGGTTCCTACACCGACACGATCTTTACCTGCACTGCAGTGCCAGAGCACAGCTCCCTCATTCTGATGCAGAAGTACATCCAGAAAACGTGCATACTGTTTGATGCTGTATTCATCATGAACCAATGATTCATATTGCTTCAGCATGAATTCTTCAGGAATTTCTTTAAAATTCCTCAGAAGTTCTGTCGGGCTTTCTGATCTGGTAATTCCCAGCGTTTCCTCATCAACGATCGGAATCTCATGATATTGTACACCCTCAATAATAGTATCCGGCTTTTCCAGACATTCCATCCGGGTTCTGAAATCCACAACCGTAGAAAGATGATATTCATGTGTCAGCATATCCTGATCCGTAATAGATATATGATACAGACTTCCGCTACGAAGAAGGCGTTTCGGCAGAATATGTCTGCCATCCTCTGTTTCTAATGCACCAAGATCTCTGGTATTCGGAAGACTTTGCATCGGAATCCGGCTTCCCTGAGGAAACCCTGTCACCATCTGAGGATTCAGGGCCCGCATAAGCTGTATACAGTTCTGTATCTCTCTGTCCGTCATCTCAAACTGATATCTTTTCTTTCTTCGTGTAATGATCACCAGTGAACTGGTACTGTATTGCTTCTGTGCCCCACCTTCTACGCCTTCTTTTCGTTTGTATGCCCAAATGATATCTTTGCACGGCAGATAATTCATCATCATATGTTTGGAAAAAATAAAGTTGCCATCCTCTATTCTTATTTTCCCGTATTTCATAATCTCTCCCTCTATATAACTCTACTGTACACTGTATTTACACTGCTCAGATAAGTCCAAGTTTTGTAAGCCCGTTTTGAATTCCATAGTGGAACATATCTGTTGTAACATAATCTGCCAGTTCCCTGATTTTAGGCGAACCATTACCCATAGCAACTTTTGTGGACGCATATTCAAACATAGAAAGGTCATTGTTGCTGTCTCCAAATACTACGGTATCTTCCCATTCTATTCCAAAGCTCCTGCACACCGCTGCAATTCCAACTGCCTTATTGCATCCCTTTGGAACCAGTTCGACCGTAGTTCCGACAAATGCATTATTTTCATGACGGATCACATCATAGTATGGAGACAGTTCTCTGCAAGCCTGATCCGCATCACATCCGTCCTGCATCTTGGCACTGATCTTATTGATATGCATACAGTGTTCATTGCCTCTGATCGGACGCCATTTTGGTCCAAGAGCTTCTGTGATCAGATCCGCATACCAGTTTACCTCTGTGGTATATTCATCTTTGTCATAATACATATAATCTGCACCTTCCATTACTGGAATCAGTCCATATTTTCGAAGAATCTCCACAGACTTTTCAGCTACTTCCGGCGTCATTTCATTGTTATAAAGTCTTTTTCCATCTTTTTCAATCGTAGCACCACATGCGCTGATCATCCCTGTAAATGGAATCCGTTCAAGATACCACGGCACAAATGCACGGCTTCTGCCCGTACACAGCCATGCTTGATGCCCATTTGCAATCAGTTTCTTAATTGATTCTATCGCACTGTCTGGTACTCCTTTTTCTATATCACAGATTGTCCCATCTGCATCAAAAAAAACTGCTTTTTTATCGCTCATCATTCTGTCCTTCTTTTCGTTCTGCCATTTCTTCTGCATAATATTTCATCCAAAACTTTTACGCAAAAAGTTCTTCTGCTGCTCTGACCAGGTATTCGGTATCCTTCACGCCGGCGGTCTCATATGGTGAATGCATGGCCAGCTGAGGCAGACCGATATCCACCGTATTCATCGGAACCTGCGTATTGGAAATATTTCCAAGAGTTGATCCCCCTGCAATATCAGAACGGTTCACAAAGGTCTGATATGGTACACCGGCTTTTGTACACAGCTCCTTAAATATCGCTGCAGATACTGCATCTGTACAGTATTTCTGGTTTGCATTAAATTTAATGACAATTCCCTTGTTCAATACCGGATGATTGGTCGGATCTGTCTTATCCGTATAGTTCGGATGAAGTGCATGTGCATTATCCGCAGAAACCATAAAACTTCCAGCCAATGTCATCAGATATTCTTCATAAGTCCTTCCAAGTCCCATATTGATACGAAGAAGCGTATCTTTCAGGAATGTTGACGCAGCTCCCTGCTTTGTTCCGCTTCCGACTTCCTCATTATCCATCACACAATGCACTGCAATTGATCCATGATTCTGCGCACGAAGCAATCCTTCCATGGAAGCAAATGCACACTGCAGATCATCCAGACGTGCAGATGAAACAAATTCCTTATCCGCCCCCCAGATGGTTCCCGGCATACGATTATACAAAAACAGATCATGGCTGATAATGTCTTCCTTTTTTACGCCAGTCTGCTCAGCAATGATTTCAAGCAATGTCCGATCTGTATTTCCCGCTGCAAATAATGGCTGAAGATCTTTCTGTAGATTATAAGCCACACCATTATTCGCTTCACGATTCATATGGATTGCGAGATTCGGAATCATTACCAGATCACGCTTTATATCTACCAGTTTTTCTTCCAGTCCGTCATTTCTGCAGATGATCACTCTTCCAGCAACCGAAAGTGGTCTGTCAAACCATGGTGCCATCAACATTCCGCCATATTTTTCCACATTTAGTTTTACATAACTGTTATCCACTTTTATTTCCGGATTTTCCTTGATCTTAAAAGATGGTGAATCGCTGTGACTCGCCATGATATGAAATACTCTGGATTCCTTTTCCGGGATACAGAAAGCGATCAGAGCAGAATTATTTCTGGTCACCAGATATTTTCCTCCCGGAACCAGCTTCCAGTATTCTTTTTCCGAAAGCACTTCAAATCCATTTTCTGTTAATCTCTTCTGCATTTCGTCCACTGCCTGAAATGCTGTTGGACTTTTCTCTATAAAATCAAGCAGTTTTTCTGTTGTTTCTATGTACATCTATTACAACTCCTTTGACCGGTATCCGGTTGTATTTCATAAAATCCGGCTACGTTCTTGATAAAAAATATATGCATTAAGATTATACGGTATATTTTTTTCTATGGCAACGAAAAAGAGGCAGTTTGTCAAAAACCACCTCTTTTGAAGCTTTTTCGCTCTATTCTTTATACAAATTTATAAGGCCTTGATTCTTCTAAGTGCCTCCTGTGTATTCTCATAGCTTCCGAACGCAGTCAGTCGGAAGAAGCCTTCGCCATGCGCTCCAAAGCCTGAACCAGGAGTTCCTACTACATGTGCATTTTCAAGAAGATAATCAAAGAAATCCCAGGAACTCATATTGTTTGGTGTCTTCAGCCAGATATATGGAGCATTTACGCCACCGGATACAGAATATCCAGCCTCTTTAAGTCCGTTATAGATCGTATGGGCATTTCTCATATAATATGCAACCTGTTCTTTCAGCTGTGCTTTTCCTTCTGGTGAATAAACAGCTTCACCTGCGCGCTGTACGATGTATGGTGCACCATTAAATTTTGTTCCATGACGTCTTGCCCACAGATCATGCAGTGCAACGCCTTCTCTTACCAGATCTTTCGGAACGACCGTAAATCCAAGGCGAACACCTGTAAATCCGGCATTTTTGGAAAAGCTGCGCAGTTCGATCGCACAGGTGCGTGCACCTTCACACTCATAAATACTGTGCGGAACATTTTCTTCTGTAATATATGCTTCATAAGCGGCATCGTAAATGATCACAGAACCATTTTCATTTGCATAATCTACCCATTCCTGCAGTTTATCTTTTGTGATTGCTGCACCACTTGGATTATTCGGAAAACAGAGATAGATCAGATCCGGTGTCTCTACAGGCAGTTCCGGAAGAAATCCATTTGATTCCAGGCAAGGCATATAGATCACACCATCAAAGTTTTCGTTTTTCTTATTATAATCACCGGTGCGTCCTGCCATGACATTCGTATCTACATATACAGGATATACCGGATCGCAGACTGCAACTTTGTTCTCTGTTCCAAAAATTTCCTGAATATTTCCGGAATCACTCTTTGCACCGTCAGATACAAAGATTTCATCCGCGCTGATCTGGCAGCCACGTGCCTCATAATCATTTTTTGCGATTGCACTTCTTAAAAATTCATATCCAAGATCCGGCGCATAGCCATGAAATGTCTCTGCATGAGCCATCTCATCTACAGATTTGTGGAGTGCATCTATGATCGCCGGAGCCAGAGGCTGTGTGACATCACCAATACCAAGACGGACGATCTGAACATCCGGGTTTGCTTCCTGATAGGCAGCTACTTTTTTTGCAATTGTAGAAAAAAGATAACTGCCTGGTAATTTCAGATAATTTTTATTAACCGTTACCATAATATTTATTCTCCTGTAATTTACTGATTTTTTCTTTTTTCAACTTCTTTGACAAGTGCCTCGCGTACTGCATCCGGACTTGCCTTACCTTTCAGTTCGCGCATCATCTTTCCAACAAAGAAACCAAAGACTTTTTCTTTACCGCCAAGCAGCTCCTCAAGTGGTCCCGGGTTCTCTTCCAGGATCTTCTGAAGAGTATCATTGAGCAGACCGATATCTTCAACGATCTTCAGACCATGTTCCTCAATGTAACTTACCGGATCAATATCTTCCTCAAAAACTTTTTCAAAAACCTTCTTTGCGTTCTGTGCACTGACTTCTTTCTTTTCCACCATCTGAATCAGATCAGCCAGATGCTCCGGTGTAAAGGAAACTTTTTCCACATCCATTCCTTTATCCTTGGTCAGGCGAAGAACTTCTCCCATAAACCAGTTTGCTGCTTTTTTCGGGCTGCCACAAAGTTTTGCCACTTCTTCAAACAACATGGACAGATGTCTGGATTCCGTAAGGATTCCTGCATCATATGCCGAAAGATCATATTCAGACTGATAGCGAAGCTGTTTTTCTTCACGAAGTTCCGGCTGTGATTCACGCAGCTCTTCAATCCATGCATCGGAGATATGGATTGGCGGAAGATCCGGATCTGGGAAATAACGATAATCTTTTGCATCTTCTTTGGAACGCATTGCATGAGAAGATTCTTTGTTGTCATCCCAGCGACGTGTTTCCTGTACAACAGCTCTGCCCTCTTCGATCAGTTCGATCTGACGTTCTCTTTCTCCTTCAATCGCTCTTGCAATTGCTTTGAAAGAGTTCAGGTTTTTCATCTCAGTTCTGGTTCCGAACGTTTCACTTCCTACCTCACGCACAGAAAGGTTGACATCTGCACGCATAGATCCTTCCTGGAGTTTACAGTCAGATACACCAAGATACTGCATCATACAGCGAAGTTTTTCCAGATAGGCAATAACTTCCTCTGAACTTCTCATATCTGGTTCAGATACGATTTCGATCAGCGGAACACCACTTCGGTTATAATCCACAAGGGAACAGTCTTCCCATTCATCATGGATCAGTTTGCCTGCATCCTCTTCCATATGCATCTCATGGATACGTACCTTTTTCTTTCCGGCAGATGTCTCAATCTCTACCCAACCATCATGGCAGATTGGCAGATACAGCTGAGAAATCTGATAGTTCTGCGGGTTATCCGGATAGAAATAATTCTTTCTGTCAAATTTACAATACTGATTGATCTGGCAATTTGCTGCGATACCGGCTTTCAATGCAAATTCTACTACTTTCTTATTCAGTACCGGCAAAGACCCCGGCATACCGGTGCAGACCGGACAGGTATGTGTATTCGGTGCTCCTCCGAATT
>ERZ835080.2228-NODE-2228-length-10719-cov-3.210615_pt1 | contig 10719 bp, 8 predicted proteins | sample MGYA00519688_ERZ835080 | MGnify/ENA primary metagenome ERZ835080 (study PRJEB31850, sample SAMEA3708770) | human gut metagenome | biome: human gut; feature: human-associated habitat; material: faeces | place: China | collected 2014 ... | reverse complement strand
CCTATGAAAACGTGAGAGTACCGGCGGCCAACAGATTAGGCAGAGAAGGCCAGGGCTTCAAGATTGCCATGAAGGCCCTTGACGGCGGCCGCATCGGTATTGCCGCCCAGGCGGTGGGAATCGCACAGGGCGCTTTGAACGAGGCGGTTAAATATGTGAAAGAAAGAAAACAGTTTGGAAGAAGTATCTCCAAATTTCAGACGACACAGTTCAAGGCAGCCGACATGCAGACCAAGATCGATGCAGCGAGACTGCTGACATGGAGAGCTGCTAAAGCCAAGGATGACGGGGAAAATTATGGTCCTTATGCGGCTATGGCAAAGCTTATGGCGTCAGATGTGGCAAATGAGGTTTGCCGTGAAGCTGTCCAGCTCATGGGCGGATATGGTTACTGCAGAGAGTACCCGGTTGAAAGAGCGCTGAGAGATGCTAAGATTACGGAAATCTACGAAGGTACCTCCGAGGTCATGAAGATGGTCATCTCAGGTGCGATGAAAGTTGTCTAAAGGAAGAAAGGAGACTAGAAAAGTATGAAAATTATCGTTTGCATTAAACAGGTTCCAGATACCAATGAAGTGAAGCTGGATCCCAAGACAAACACTTTGATCCGTGACGGCGTACCCAGCATCATCAATCATGACGACAAGGCAGGTCTGGAAGCTGCCTTACAGATAAAGGAGCAGACAGGCGCCACGGTTACAGCCGTATGCATGGGACCTCCCCAGGCAGACGTGGCTCTTCGTGAAGCGCTGGCTATGGGCTGTGACGAAGCGTATCTGATTTCGGGCAGAGAATTCGGCGGTTCAGACACTTGTGCGACCGCCATCATCATTTCGGCAGCGCTGAAGAAAATTGGTTATGACCTGATTATCACGGGAAGACAGGCCATCGACGGCGATACGGCACAGGTAGGCCCGCAAGTGGCTGAAAAGTTGGGATTGACGCAGGTTACTTATGCGGAAGAGATTCTGAATGTGGACAAAGCAGCCGGAAAGATTACCGTAAAACGCCATATCGACGGCGGTGTGGAGACTGTGGAAGGTCCGCTGCCCATCGTTATCACCGTTAACGGAAGCGCTGCTCCCTGCCGTCCGCGCAATGCCAAACTGGTGCAGAAATACAAACGCGCCCTCGGTGCGCAGGAGAAAGCCGCCATTGAAAAAGAAGGCGCCGAACTGCCGTATGCAGCCCTTTACGAGAAATACCCTTATCTGAACATCACGGAATGGAGTGTGGCCGACGTCAACGGCGACCTCGCACAATGCGGTCTGAGCGGCTCGCCCACCAAGGTGAAAACCATTCAGAATATTTCATTCCAGGCCAAAGAAAGCAAAACGCTCACGGGCAGCGACCGGGATGTAGAAGATTTGATTGTTGAACTGTTAGCTAACCACACGATAGGATAAGATTATGAATAACGTATTTGTATATTTGGAGATAGAAGGCACTACGGTAGCCGATGTCAGTCTCGAACTCCTGACCAAAGGTCGTAAATTGGCTAATCAGTTGGGCTGCCAACTGGAAGCAGTTGCTGCCGGCAGCAATCTGGCAGGTATTGAAAAGCAGGTATTGCCTTTCGGCGTCGACAAACTGCACGTATTCGACGCTCCGGGCCTGTTCCCATACACTTCCCTTCCCCACTCTTCCGTCCTCATCAACCTGTTCAAGGAAGAACAGCCGCAAATCTGCCTGATGGGTGCAACCGTTATCGGCCGCGACCTCGGCCCGCGCGTATCTTCCGCACTGACCAGCGGACTGACCGCCGACTGTACCTCACTCGAAATCGGCAACCATGAGGATAAGAAAGAGGGCAAGACCTACGAAAATCTGTTGTACCAAATCCGTCCCGCATTCGGCGGCAACATCGTGGCAACGATTGTGAACCCCGAACACCGTCCGCAAATGGCGACCGTGCGCGAGGGCGTGATGAAGAAAGAGATTCTGGATGCCGACTACAAGGGTGAAGTAATCCGTCACGACGTTGCCAAGTACGTTCCCGAAACGGACTATGTAGTGAAGGTTATCGACCGCCACGTAGAAAAGGCGAAACACAACTTGAAAGGTGCTCCCATCGTCATTGCCGGCGGTTACGGCATGGGCAGCCGCGAGAACTTCGACATGCTGTTCGACCTTGCCAAGGAGCTTCACGCCGAAGTAGGTGCCAGCCGCGCCGCCGTCGATGCGGGCTATGCCGACCACGACCGTCAGATAGGCCAGACGGGTGTAACCGTCCGTCCGAAACTCTATATCGCCTGCGGCATCTCAGGACAAATCCAGCACATCGCCGGAATGCAGGAGAGCGGCATCATCATCTCCGTGAACAATGACGAGAACGCTCCTATCAATGCCATTGCCGACTACGTTATCAACGGTACGGTAGAAGAGGTTATTCCGAAGATGATTAAGTATTACAAACAGAATAGTAAATAAGGAGTTAACTCCGCTAACTCCTAAAGGGAAAAACAATATGGCTAATTTTTATACAGATATTCCGGAACTCAAGTATCACTTGAACAATCCGATGATGCAGCGTATCTGCGAACTGAAAGAACGCGGCTACGAAGATAAAGACAAGTTCGATTATGCACCGCAGGATTATGCGGATGCAATCGACTCCTACGACAAGGTGCTCGAAATCACCGGTGAGATTACGGGTGAGATTATCGCGCCCAATGCCGAAGGTGTGGACGAAGAAGGCCCTCATTGCGCCAACGGCCGTGTGGAATATGCCAGCGGCACCAAACAGAACCTCGACGCCATGGTAAAGGCCGGACTGAACGGTATGACCATGCCGCGCCGTTTCGGCGGACTGAACTTCCCGATTACCCCGTACACCATGTGCGCGGAAATCGTAGCTGCCGCCGATGCCGGCTTTGGCAACATCTGGTCTTTGCAAGACTGTATCGAGACTCTTTACGAGTTCGGTAACGAAGACCAGCACAGCCGTTTCATTCCCCGCATCTGCGCCGGTGAAACCATGTCCATGGACCTGACCGAACCTGATGCCGGTTCCGACCTGCAGAGCGTGATGCTGAAAGCCACTTACGATGAAGCCAACAACTGCTGGCGCCTGAACGGCGTGAAGCGTTTCATCACGAACGGCGATGCCGACCTGCACCTTGTGCTGGCACGCTCGGAAGAGGGAACAAAGGACGGCCGCGGTCTGTCCATGTTCATCTACGACAAGCGTGACGGCGGTGTAAACGTGCGCCGCATCGAAAACAAGCTGGGTATCCACGGTTCGCCCACTTGCGAACTGGTCTACAAGAATGCGAAGTGCGAACTTTGCGGTGACCGCAAGCTCGGTTTGATTAAATACGTAATGGCGTTGATGAACGGCGCCCGTCTGGGTATCGCCGCTCAGTCCGTAGGTCTGTCACAGGCTGCCTATAACGAAGGGCTGGCTTATGCCAAAGACCGCAAACAGTTCGGCAAAGCCATCATCGAGTTCCCCGCCGTGTACGATATGCTGGCCATCATGAAAGCCAAACTAGATGCCGGCCGTGCCCTGCTGTACCAGACTTCACGCTACGTAGACATCTACAAGGCACTGGACGACATCGCCCGCGAACGCAAACTGACTCCGGAAGAACGTCAGGAACAGAAGAAATATGCCAAACTGGCCGATTCCTTCACACCGCTGGCAAAAGGTATGAACTCCGAATACGCCAACCAGAATGCTTACGACAGTATCCAGATTCACGGCGGTTCCGGCTTCATGCTGGAATATGCCTGTCAGCGCATTTATCGCGATGCACGTATCACCAGCATCTACGAAGGTACTACACAGTTGCAGACGGTAGCCGCCATCCGCTACGTCACCAACGGTTCTTATGCCGCCACCCTGCGCGACTATGAGCTGATTCCGTGCAGCGAAGAAATGCAACCGCTGTTGGACCGCGTAAAAGAAATGACGAATAAGTTCGAAGCCTGCACCAATGCCGTTAAGGAAAGCGGCAATCAGGAATTGCTGGACTTCGTGGCACGTCGCCTCTATGAGATGGCTGCGGTATGTATCATGTCGCATCTCATCATCCAGGATGCGACAAAGGCTCCCGAACTGTTCGGCAAATCGGCTCTGGTGTATGTGAACTATGCAGAAGCCGAAGTGGAAAAACACTTTAACTTCATCCGTAAGTTCAAAGCAGAAGAGCTGGAAAGCTACCGCAAATAAACGCATTGCTTGACAAGACAAATATAGCGGGCACCGGAGTAGCTAAACTCTCCGATGCCCGCTTGTTTTTTCTGAAAAATTTCCTGCTTGCTCCTTCTTAAAGGGACAAAAGCTCTCAAAGAGACGAAAGGAAAATTAATACTCTCCGTGCAGCCTCAGCCTGCCGCGCAGCGAGTGTATCTCCCGCTGCATCTCTTCCATCCTTGCCAGCAGATGATGGATGGCATCAATCCCTTCCATATTGATAGAAAGGTCGTAGTACATACGGCTGTACCGTTCCACATCCGGCAACTCGGAGAAAGGAAGATAACGTTCTCCACCTTCCTGCTCCACATCTATCAGCCCACTTTCGCACAACATATCAATAAAAGTGGGCTCTATATGACACTTGTCACAATATTCGCTGATGACAATCCATTCGTTCTGCATACTCCGTTCTCCTTTCATTAGTTCATACCCTTAATTTTACGGAACATCTCTTTCTGCTGTTCCGTCAGATTCGTCGGCAACTTCACGGAATAAGTCACGATGAGATCGCCAAACTGTCCCTCCTTCTTATATACGGGAAAGCCCTTGCCCTTCAGACGTACCTTAGTCCCGTTCTGGGTTTCGGGTTTCACCTTCAGCTTCACCTGACCATCCAAAGTATCCACTAACTGGTCGCCACCCAGCAGGGCTGTATAAAGGTCAACGGTCACATCTACATACAAATCATCTCCCAAACGCTTGAATACCGAGTCATCCGGAATCACAAACGTGATGTACAAGTCACCAGCAGGACCTCCGTTGATACCCTCGCCACCATAGCCTTTCAGTTTGATGACCTGTCCGTTGGCCACACCGGCCGGAATGGTAATACGCACTTGCTTACCATTCACCGTCAATATCTGTTTATGGGTCTTCGCAGCCTCACGAAGCGATAGGTTCAAATCCGCATGATAATCCTGCCCGCGGAAACCGGCATTGGCACCGCCTCCGCCGCGCGTACGATGACCGAACATCTGTTCGAAGAAGTCTGAGAAACCACCGGCATTACTGCCCGAAAATTCCTGGCCGTCGGAAGAATACCAATACGTACCGCCTCCGTCCGTACCAAATCCCGCACCGGAACCTCCAAATCCCCCGAAGCCTCCGGCTTGCTGCTGTGCCCGCTTCTGCGCCTCAAACTCGTCGGCATGTTTCCAGTGTTCACCATATTCATCATATTTCTTTCTCTTTTCAGGATCACTCAGCACCTCATTCGCCTCGTTGATAGCCTGAAACTTATCCTTGGCCGTAGCATCGTTCGGATTCAAGTCAGGATGGTACTTGCGCGCCAGCTTGCGGAACGCTTTCTTGATGTCATCCTGAGATGCCTTTTTGTCCACTCCAAGGACCTGATAGTAATCAATATAAGCCATAGTCTATTAGTTTTATTGTCTAAATACCATAAAACAAATAACACGCCAATTTGTTTTACGCATTACTAAAATAGGTAAACGAAAATTAAAAAACATCATCAAGCATAATAATTACGTGATAAACAAACATTTAGTTTCAACGAAACACTTATTTCACGTCTATAAAATACCAAAATAGTGTAAACGACACCTAATATCGTCTAATTATTCATCCTAAATCTTCCTAAAATTGACAGAAAATGCTTTATTTGTAATAAGGAAAATTTGTTTTATATATAATCCCCAACCTTAGATTAAAAACCCCCATTATGAAAAGTAATTATTGGCTCCTAACGGTAATATTCGCTCTCGTAGCCCTGCCGGGCAAAGCAGGCGAATGGATCAGAATCAACCAACTCGGCTATTTGCCGCAATCCGTCAAAGTCGCTGTATTCATGAGCGAGGAAGGAACAAACGTAGAAAATTATTCATTGATTGACGCTTTCACCGGAAAGGTGGTGCGTACCTTCAACACGGCCAAGGCCACCGGCAAGATGGGAGGCATGAAGAGTACCTACCGGTTGAACTTCAGTGATTTCACAGAACTGGGCACGTATTATCTGAAAGCAGGCAAAGCGGTCTCCCCCCGTTTCCCCATCAATGCACAAGTCTACAACGGTACCGCAGACTACCTGCTGCACTACATGCGGCAGCAACGCTGCGGCTATAATCCGTTCCTGAAAGACAGCTGCCACGTGCACGACGGCTACATCGTCTATCATCCCACCAAAACCGGACAACATATAGACGTCCGCGGAGGCTGGCACGATGCTACGGACTATCTGCAATACACCACCACTTCCGCCAATGCCATCTACCAGATGATGTTTGCCTATCAAGAAAATCCGGAATCATTCGGTGACGCCTATGATGCAGCCGGAAATCCGGGAGCCAACGGCATTCCCGACATCGTGGACGAAATCAAGTGGGGACTGGACTGGCTGAACAGGATGAATCCTGCTCCGGGCGAGCTGTACAACCAGATAGCCGACGACCGTGACCATGCCGGAATGCGCCTACCTAACAAAGACCTGGTGAATTATGGCTACGGACCGGGTAAAGGACGCCCCGTTTACTTTTGCAGTGGCGAACCGCAAGTACGTGGAGAATTCAAGAATGCAACGACCGGAGTGGCAAGCACTGCCGGCAAGTTTGCCTCCTGCTTCGCTTTAGGCGCCAAGATACTGAAAGACTACTATCCTAAATTTGCAGCAGAAATCGAAGCCAAGGCCGATGCCGCCTATCAGGAAGGCGTAAAGAAACCGGGAGCATGCCAGACTGCCTCTGTCTTGTCTCCCTACATTTACGAAGAGGACAACTGGGTGGACGATATGGAACTGGGAGCCATGGAACTGTACAAAGCCACCGGCGACAACAAATACCTGGCCCAAGCCCTTGAATACGGACGTCGCGAACCGGTGACTCCTTGGATGGGCGCCGACAGTGCACGCCACTACCAATGGTATCCGTTCATGAACATGGGGCACTACCATCTTGCCAAAGTGGACAACAGCCGCATCAGCAAGGAATTCATCCGCAACATGCGTACGGGCATTGAACGCACGTACGAGAAAGCGGTAGAAAGCCCCTTTCTGCACGGTATACCCTACATCTGGTGTTCCAACAATCTGACTACCGCCATGCTAACCCAATGCCGGCTGTACCGTGAAACCACCGGCGATGACACATACGCCGAAATGGAAGCCTCCCTGCGCGACTGGCTGTTCGGCTGTAACCCTTGGGGAACCAGCATGATTGTGGAACTTCCCCTTTACGGAGACTATCCCTCGCAACCCCACTCCTCACTGCTGAATGCAGGCGTGGGCAATACTACCGGCGGACTGGTGGACGGTCCTGTCTATCGTACCATCTTCGAAAGCCTGCGCGGTGTCAATATGACGGGAATTCCCGGAACTCCCGGACAAGACTACGAACGCTTCCAGCCAGACCTGATGGTATATCACGACGCCATCCACGACTATTCCACCAATGAGCCTACCATGGACGGAACCGCCTGCCTCACGTACTACCTCTCTGCCATGCAGAAGGATGGAATGAAGCAAGCCGGTATCCCAAATGACAAGAATGTATATGTGGACGGAGGCATTATCCGCACCGATCCCTCAAAAAAGCAAATCACCCTCGTATTCACTGCCGCCGACAAAGCAGACGGTGCCGATGCCATCATCAGCACCTTGAAGAAGCATGGCATCAAAGGTGGCTTCTTCTTTACCGGAGAGTTCTATGAACTCTATCCCGATGTAGTGAAACGCCTGCTCGACGAAGGGCATTTTGTAGGCAGCCACAGTTACGGACATCTGTTGTACATGCCTTGGGAAGACCGTGATTCTCTGCTGGTCACCCGCGAAGAGTTTGAGAACGATATGATGAAAAGCTACGAGACCCTCCGCAAGGCAAGTATCGAATACAAAGACGCTCCCGTCTATATTCCTCCTTACGAATACTATAACAAGGAAATATCCGCCTGGGCAAAGAATATGGGTATTCAAGTCATCAACTATACCCCTGGTACCATGAGCAATGCCGACTACACCACTCCGGACATGGGACAGAAGTACCGGAGCAGCAAATTCATCTACGACAAGATTATGGAGGTGGAAAAGAAAGAAGGTCTGAACGGACACCTAATGCTGATGCACTTCGGAACGGACGACCGCCGCACAGACAAGTTCTATAATGGCTATCTGGACAAGATGATTAAGACACTGAAACGAAAAGGCTACACTTTTGTACCGGTCCGCGAGGCTGTCGGTATATAAGCATACTCTAACAAAGATTTATTGAAAAGGTTAGTTAAAAAGGTTATCGTGCAAAGGTATTTAAGGTAAATATTCAATCGGTTTGTTTTCAGTAAACCTTCCCCTACCCCCAAGAGGGGAAAGTTTCGAAGTAAGCTCCCAGCCTGTGAAGGTTAGGAGCTTTTATATATTTCAGAGAAGCCTTTTTACCGATTGCAGCAATTGCTCGATATCTTCTTCCGTAGTATCAAAAGAGGTTACAAAACGGATTTCGTGGATGGCCTCATCCCAGAAGTAGAAGAAATAGTCCTTCAACAGCTCGTCAATCACCGGACGGGGCATCGTAAGGAAAAGTTGGTTACTTTCCACCTTCTGCGTAAAATGCACACCTGGCAATTCCTTCAATCCGTCGTAAAGAATCTTTGCCATACGATTGGCATGCGCGGCATTTTTCAACCAAAGGCTGTCCGTCAGGTAGGCAGTGAACTGGCAGGACAGATAGCGGAGCTTGGATGCGAGCTGTGCCGACTGCTTGCGCACAAAATAAGCTTCCTTCTTCAAAGCTGGGTTAAAGACAACCACGCTTTCTCCCAACATCAGTCCATTTTTCGTACCACCGAAGCTGAGGATATCTATCCCGCAATCCACTGTCAGTTCCCTAAAGCCAAGATTCAAGGCTGCACAAGCATTTGCCAGACGGGCTCCGTCCATATGGACATACATGCCATGCCGATGGGCCAAATCCGTCAAAGCCCGCAACTCGTCCGGCTTATAGACAGTGCCCAGCTCCGAACATTGCGAAATATAGATGGCTCCGGGCTGCGAATGATGCTGTTCGCCGAAATGGCACAAATAAGGACGGACTAAATCGGGCGTCAGCTTGCCGTCAGGGGTAGCTATAGGACGAATCTGACAACCTGTCATACGGGCAGGCGCACCGCACTCATCGACATAGATATGTGCAGTCTCTGCACAAATAATGGAATTATAAGGGCGGGTACACAGCTGCAAAGCCACCGCATTACTGCCCGTACCGTTGAATACGAACAACGGTTCACAATCCGGCGTAAACGCTTCTCTTATTTTACAGACAGCCTCCTCTGTCCAAGGGTCATCTCCATAACCTACAGCATGGTCACTGTTGGCCCGGTTCAGTGCCTCCATTACCAGCGGATGTACGCCTGAATTATTGTCTGAAGCAAAACTTCTCATAGTCATTCTGTTTTTGTTCATTGAAAAGAATGTGCAAAGGAAAGAATATTCTGCAACATGAAAAAACAAAGGAGCACAGATTTCATCCCCCCGGCAGAAAATGCTTCCGCACTGCGAAATCTGTGCTCCTCAATCAATCCATTCAATCGGTTTCCTTTATCCGATATAAACATTTACCCCTAGTGAAACATAAAGTTCATCTTCTTCCTGATGAATTTCAATCTTGTCCTCACGGGCAAGCCACCCCAATGCGGCTCCCAACTCCTTGTCCTTCAGTCCGGACTTCCTCTTTAAAGAACCGTAGCTCCATCTGGTATAATCGCTAAGCAACTGCCAAACTTTCCCAGCATTTAGTCCAATTTCGCTTTTGTTCATTTTCTCTTCAATTAAAAAGGTTAATAGTTCTTGTTGATTAGGTTATCTTTACGAAGGGTAAAGATATGATTTTTTATTTTGCTAACAACAAAAACGAACAAAAGATATGAAAACTAATCATTTTTGTAACACTTTTGTAATATTACACGCTTTTTATTAATAATCAAGAAGGTAAATAGAACAAAAAAACCGCAGTATCTATCAAAAAGACACTGCGGTTCTCCTATTTGATTAAGCAATCAGGGAAAACGATCTTACATCATTCCGCCCATGCCTCCCATTCCGGGAGCACCCATCGGCATCTCAGGCTTATCTTCTTTCTTCTCTACGATTACACATTCTGTAGTCAGGAACATACCGGCAATAGAAGCGGCATTTTCAAGAGCCACACGAGTAACCTTGGCAGGATCTACCACACCGGCTGCATGCAGGTTCTCATAAACATCGGTACGGGCATTGTAACCGAAGTCTGCCTTGCCTTCGCGTACTTTCTGCACAACAACAGCACCTTCTTTACCGGCGTTGGCAACAATCTGACGCAACGGTTCTTCGATAGCACGCTTGATGATGTCGATACCTGTGGTTTCGTCCACATTGTCACCCTTGAAGCCTTCCAATGCATCCAATGCGCGAATATAGGCTACACCACCACCAGGAACGATACCTTCTTCGATAGCGGCACGGGTAGCACGAAGCGCATCGTCTACACGGTCTTTCTTTTCCTTCATTTCAACTTCAGAAGCGGCACCTACATAAAGAA
>ERZ835080.2222-NODE-2222-length-10762-cov-3.152704_pt1 | contig 10762 bp, 3 predicted proteins | sample MGYA00519688_ERZ835080 | MGnify/ENA primary metagenome ERZ835080 (study PRJEB31850, sample SAMEA3708770) | human gut metagenome | biome: human gut; feature: human-associated habitat; material: faeces | place: China | collected 2014 ... | reverse complement strand
GAGTTCGGGCGAGATGCCGGCATAGCGGATGGATGATGCAGGAGAGGCTCCCGTACCGCCCTCTGCACCCGAGATGACTATCAAATCGGCCTTTGCCTTTGCCACACCGGCGGCAATGGTGCCCACACCGCTTTCTGCCACCAGCTTCACGCTGATTTTTGCCCGTGGGTTCACGTTCTTTAGGTCGAAGATGAGCTGTGCCAGGTCTTCGATGGAGTAAATGTCGTGGTGGGGTGGGGGGGAAATCAGCGAGATGCCCGGAATGGAGTGGCGTGTCTTGGCAATCACTTCATCCACTTTGAAGCCCGGCAGCTGCCCACCTTCGCCCGGCTTGGCGCCTTGGGCAATCTTTATCTGTATTTCGTCCGCATTCACCAGATATTCTGCGGTGACACCGAAACGTCCTGAGGCCACCTGCTTGATGGCGCTGCGCAGACTGGTGCCGTCTTCGCGCGGCATGAAGCGTGCCCGGTCTTCGCCTCCTTCGCCCGTATTGCTCCGGCCATGCAGCTTGTTCATGGCAATAGCCATGGCTTCGTGGGCTTCGCGGCTGATGGAGCCGTAGGACATGGCGCCGGTGACAAAGCGCTGTACGATGTTTTCTACCGGTTCCACCCGGTCTATGCTGATAGGAGCGCGGCGGAAGTCGAGGAAATCGCGCAGGAAGATGGGAGATTCCTTACTGTCTACCATGGCAGTGAACTCCTTGAATTTCTTATAGCTTCCCAGGCGTGTGGCAAGTTGCAGTGTGCTGATGGTTTCCGGGTTCCAGGCGTGCTTCTCACCATCCTTGCGGAAGGCATACAGTCCGCGGTTCGGCAATAGCTCCGCTTCCCCCTTCTTTTTAAGAACCTCCATCCCTTCCTTGTGGAAGGCGATGGCGTCGCGTGCCACTTCATCCAGGCGTATGCCTCCGATGCGTGAACTCAGTCCGCCAAAGTAGGCATTGCTCAACTCCTCGCTCAGTCCTACGGCCTCGAAAATTTTCGCGCCCCGGTAAGAACGGATGGTGCTGATGCCCATCTTGCTCATAATCTTGAACAAGCCTTTGCAGACGGACTTGATATATTTCTTTTCGGCAGTGGCGTAATCGAGCTGTATTTCCTTTTCGTTCACCAGTTTGTCGATGACGGCAAAAGCCATATACGGATTCAGTGCGCTGGCTCCGAAGCCCAGCAGCAGTGCGGCGTGCATCACTTCGCGGATTTCGCCGCTTTCTACAATCAGTGCCGTCTGCACCCGTTTGCCCACGGAGATAAGATGGTGGTGTACCGCCGACACGGCAAGCAGTGACGGAATGGCGGCATGGGCGGCGTCTACGTCGCGGTCGGAAAGCACGATGTAGTTCACTCCTTCGTTGACGGATTCTTCCGCCTGCTTGCAGAGGGTTGCCAATGCTTCCTGCAATCCCTGGCACCCTTTTGCCACTTCGAAGAGCAGGGGCAGTTTCACGGTCTTGAAGCCTTTGTACCGGATGTTGCAGAGAATATCCAGCTGGGCGTTGTTCAGGATGGGATGGTTCAACCTCACCATCTTGCAATGGTTTTCGCTGGGTGTCAGTATGTTCATGCCTACGGCTCCGATGTATTCGGTCAGCGACATTACCAGTTCTTCGCGTATCGGGTCGATAGGAGGGTTGGTGACTTGGGCAAACTGCTGGCGGAAATAGTTGTACAGTAGTTGCGGCTTGTCCGAGAGTACTGCCAGCGGGGTGTCATTGCCCATGGAGTTGATGGGTTCGGCACCGGTGGTACACATCGGGACAATCAGCCGTTCCACGTCTTCTTTGGAGTAGCCGAAGATGCGCAGCATGCTGTCGTAGTTCTCCACGCTATGGGAGACTTTGCGACCGCTTTTCAGTTCGTCCAGCTCGATGCGGTTGCCGGCCAGCCAAGTGCGGTATGGTTTGGCTTCGGCAAGTTGTTTCTTCAGTTCGCCGTCATAATATATTTCGCCTTTCTCGGTGTCTATAAGCAGTATCTTGCCCGGTTGCAGACGTCCTTTTTCCTTGATGTCTCCCGGCTCGAAATCCATCACGCCGACTTCGCTGGCCACTACCATCATGCCGCCCTGCGTAATCAGGTAGCGTGCAGGGCGCAGTCCGTTCCTGTCGAGCATGCCGCCTGCATAGCGCCCGTCGCTGAAAAGCAGTGCCGCCGGTCCGTCCCACGGCTCCATCAGGATGGAGTGGTATTCATAGAAAGCTTTCAAATCTTCGCTGATGGGATTCTTTTCGTTGAAAGATTCCGGCACAAGCATGGCCATGGCATGGGGCAGGCTCAGGCCTGACATGAGGAGAAACTCGAGTACATTGTCCAGCGAGGCACTGTCGCTCATGCCCGGTTGCACGATGGGGCGTATCTCCCGGATGTCTCCCAAGGCGGGAGAGGAGAGTACACTCTCACGGGCTTCCATCCAGCCGCGGTTGCCGCGGATGGTATTGATTTCGCCGTTGTGTGCCAGCAGGCGGAAAGGCTGTGCCAGTCCCCAGGTGGGGAAAGTGTTGGTGCTGAAACGGGAGTGCACCAATGCCAGTCCGCTGGTGAAGTAGCTGTTGGTGAGGTCGGGGAAGTAGTTGCGCAACTGCAAGGAAGAGAGCATGCCTTTGTAGACGATGTTCTTCGTAGAGAGCGAGACGATGTAGAAATCCTCGCGGGTGGGGATGTCCGACTTGCGTATTCTGTTCTCTATCCTTTTCCTTATTATATAGAGTCGGCGGTCAGCGGTTTCGCTTTCCGTAAATCCGGTGATGAAGATTTGCTTGATGTCCGGTTCGTTGGCAAGAGCCGCTTCTCCCAATATTTCGGGGCAAGTGGGCACATTGCGCAGATGCATCAGGGTCAATCCATCCTTTTCAATCTCTTCGATAATGACGCTCAAGATGGCAGCCTGGTCTTTTCCGTCTTTGGGAAGGAAAAGCAGGCCGGTGCCGTATTTTCCTTTCTCGGGAACGGGAATGCCCTGCAACAGAATGAATTCGTGCGGTATCTGCAGCATGATGCCGGCACCGTCTCCGGTTTTGTTGTCCGCCCCTTCCGCTCCACGGTGGCGCATGTTTTCCAGTACCTTCAATGCCGATTCTACCAGTTCATGTGATTTTCCTCCCTGGATATTGACCAGCATGCCTACTCCGCAGGCATCGTGCTCATGGGATGCCTCATACAAGCCCAACTGTTTGGGCTGTCGCTGGTAATCCTCTGCTTTTGTTTTGTTGTTAAAAAGTTCTTGTTTCATGATTATAAGCTTTCTTTATTGCTGTATAATATTGTTTGTGGTTTCAAAATGTTCGGCAAATATATGGTATTAATTGCAAAATGCTAATATGTATTCCTGCCTTCTTTCTTGCAAAATTCCTGCGATAGAAGATGAAGTTATGAATTGATAGAAAACACCCTCTGTTTTCTTTTAATCCTAAATCAAAATCAGACGGTTTGATTTGGATTTATAAATTGAGCCTTTTGCTTTTAAAATAATACTTTCTTTAACTTTTTGATGTAAAAACAACTTTTTTCTATTCTTTTGATAAATAAATAGTGGAAAGATTAACTTTATGTTCTTAAGAATATGTATATTTGCAACGCAAAATCAAATACTGATACATTATGTGTGGAATAGTAGGCTATATAGGTCAAAGGAAAGCCTACCCCATTCTTATCAAGGGTCTGAAGCGGTTGGAGTACCGTGGATATGATAGTGCGGGGGTAGCATTAATCAGTGATAACCGACAGTTGAACGTGTACAAAGCGAAAGGTAAGGTTTCGGAACTTGAAACTTTCGTTGCTCAAAAAGATATTTCCGGTAGCATTGGTATTGCACATACACGTTGGGCTACTCATGGAGAACCTTGTTCCGTCAATGCCCATCCCCATTATTCCTCTTCCGAACGCCTCGCCCTCATCCATAACGGCATTATTGAAAACTACGCCGTCCTTAAAGAAAAACTTCAAGCCAAAGGTTATGTATTTAAAAGCAGCACTGATACCGAGGTGCTGGTACAGCTCATTGAATACATTCAGGTGACAAACCATATTGACCTGCTGACGGCGGTGCAACTTGCCTTGCAGGAAGTGATTGGGGCGTATGCCATTGCGGTGCTCGACAAGGACAATCCGGATGGGATAATCGCTGCACGCAAGAGCAGTCCGCTGGTGGTGGGCATCGGTGAAGGAGAGTTTTTCCTGGCTTCGGATGCCACGCCGATTGTGGAATACACGGATAAGGTGGTGTATCTGGAAGACGAAGAGATTGCCCTCATCCGTCGGGGAGAGAAGCTGAAGGTTGTTAACCTGAAGAATGTGGAATGTCCGCACGAGGTAAAGACGGTAGCGCTCAATCTCGGCCAGCTGGAGAAGGGCGGTTATCCGCACTTCATGCTGAAGGAAATCTTCGAACAGCCCGGCTGCATTCACGACTGCATGCGCGGGCGTATCAATGTGGAGGGTACGAACGTGGTTCTTTCTGCAGTGATTGATTATAAGGAACGTCTGCTGGCGGCCAAACGCTTCGTCATCGTGGCATGCGGTACGTCATGGCATGCCGCCCTCATCGGCAAGCATTTGATTGAAAGCTTCTGCCGTATTCCGGTGGAGGTGGAGTATGCCAGTGAGTTCCGTTACCGCGACCCGGTGATTGACAGCAACGATGTGGTGATTGCCATCTCGCAAAGCGGTGAAACGGCCGATACGCTGGCTGCCGTGGAGCTTGCCAGAAACCGTGGGGCATTTATATACGGCATCTGCAATGCCGTCGGTTCCAGCATTCCCCGTGCCACGCACACGGGTTCCTATATCCACGTGGGACCGGAAATAGGGGTGGCATCCACCAAAGCCTTCACCGGGCAGGTAACGGTGCTTACCATGCTGGCCCTGACACTTGCCAAAGAGAAAAAGACGATGGACGAAGGGCAATACCTGGCAATTGTCAAGGAATTGGGACATATCCCCGACAAGATGAAGGAGGTCTTGAAACTGAACGACCGTATAGCGGAACTTTCCAAGATATTCACCTATGCACACAACTTTATCTATCTGGGACGCGGATACAGTTATCCCGTAGCCTTGGAAGGCGCCTTGAAGTTGAAGGAGATTTCGTATATCCATGCCGAAGGCTATCCTGCCGCCGAAATGAAGCACGGCCCCATTGCTCTGGTGGATGCCGAAATGCCGGTAGTGGTCATTGCCACCCGGAATGGGCTTTATGAAAAGGTGCTGAGCAATATCCAGGAAATAAAGGCGCGTAAAGGCAGGGTTATCGCCATTGTGACAAAGGGAGATACGGTCATCAGTAAAATAGCCGACACTTGTATCGAGCTTCCCGAAACAATGGAGTGCCTTGATCCGTTAATAACTACGGTACCTTTGCAACTGCTTGCCTATCACATTGCCGTGTGCAAGGGAATGGATGTGGACCAGCCGAGGAATCTTGCGAAGTCGGTGACTGTAGAATGAGGACATGTACAATTTACCATTTACAATGTACAATGGGGCTGCGCTTGGGAGGGGTAAATGTAAATGGTAATTGTATGCTATAATAAGGAAAAGAAAATTGTACACTTAAAATTGTACATTGTAAATGGTAAATTGTAAATAGATAGATGGAACAACTGAAGCATGAATGTGGCGTCGCCATGATACGCCTGCTGAAACCGCTGGAGTACTATGAAGAGAAGTACGGAACATGGATGTACGGACTCAACAAGCTCTATCTCCTGATGGAGAAACAACACAACCGTGGGCAGGAAGGTGCCGGACTGGCCTGCGTGAAACTGGAAGCCAGTCCCGGCGAGGAATATATGTTCCGTGAGCGTGCTCTCGGCTCGGGCGCCATTACCGAAATTTTCGGTACGGTGCAGGGTCACTTCAAGGACTTGACCAAGGAACAGCTGCATGATGCGGACTATGCCAAGCGTGTGCTGCCCTTTGCAGGGGAGGTCTATATGGGACACCTGCGTTACTCCACTACCGGAAAGTCCGGCATCTCGTACGTGCACCCGTTCCTCCGGAGAAACAACTGGCGTGCCAAGAATCTTGCCCTCTGCGGCAACTTCAACATGACGAATGTGGATGAAATCTTCGCACGCATTACCGCCATCGGCCAGCATCCGCGCAAATATGCCGATACCTACATCATGCTGGAGCAGTTGGGACATCGCCTCGACCGCGAAGTGGAGCGCCTCTTCAACCTTGCCGAAGCGGAAGGGCTGGCAGGCATGGACATCACCCGTTATATAGAAAACCACATCGACCTTGCCAACGTACTGCGCACTTCGAGCAAGGAGTGGGACGGGGGATACGTGATGTGCGGACTTACCGGAAGCGGAGAGACTTTTGCCGTACGCGACCCATGGGGCATCCGTACAGCCTTCTGGTATCAGGACGACGAGATAGCGGTGCTTGCCAGCGAACGTCCCGTGATACAGACAGCCCTTAATGTTCCTGTCGAATCCATCAAGGAGCTGCAACCCGGACAAGCCATGTTTATCAACAAGGCCGGCAAGGTGCGCACCGTGCAAATCAACAAGCCGCGCGAGGTGAAACCTTGTTCCTTCGAGCGCATCTACTTCAGCCGGGGCAGTGATGTGGACATTTACCGGGAACGTAAACTGCTGGGTGAGAAACTTGTACCCAACATATTGAAAGCCATCGACAACGATGTGGACCATACCGTCTTCTCCTTCATCCCCAATACGGCGGAAGTCGCCTTCTACGGTATGTTGCAGGGATTGGACGACTACCTCAACGAGGAGAAGGTGCAGCAGATTGCCGCCTTGGGGCATAGTCCCAGCCACGACGAACTGGAGCATATCTTGTCGCGGCGCATACGGAGCGAGAAAGTGGCCATCAAGGACATCAAGCTGCGTACCTTCATTGCCGAAGGAAACAGCCGGAACGACCTTGCCGCCCATGTGTACGACATCACTTACGGAAGCCTTGTCCCGGGAGTGGATAATCTGGTCATCATCGACGACTCGATAGTGCGTGGAACCACCCTGAAGCAGAGCATCATCGGCATCCTTGACCGTCTGGAGCCAAAGAAGATAGTCATTGTAAGCTCTTCACCGCAGGTACGCTATCCCGACTACTACGGCATCGATATGGCTAAGATGAGCGAATTCATCGCCTTCAAGGCTGCTGTGGAACTGCTGAAGGAGCGCGAGATGCGCGATGTGATTGCCGCCGCCTACCGCAAGTCCAAAGAACAGGTGAGTCTGCCCAAAGAACAGATGGTGAACTACGTAAAGGAGATATACGCTCCCTTTACCGACGAGGAGATTTCCGCCAAAATGGTGGAACTGCTCACCCCGAAAGGTACGAAAGCCCAAGTGCAGATTGTCTATCAGCCTCTCGAAGGCCTGCATGAAGCCTGCCCGCAGCACCGGGGCGACTGGTACTTCAGCGGTGACTATCCCACGCCGGGCGGTGTGAAGTTGCTGAACATGGCATTTATTAATTACATAGAACAAGTATATCAATTCTGAATATGAGAAATGTGACTCTTATCCTTGACGACGGGAGCCGTTTTCACGGCAAGTCGTTCGGTTATGAAAAGCCGGTAGCGGGAGAGGTGGTGTTCAACACTGCCATGTCGGGTTATCCCGAAAGCCTGACCGACCCTTCGTATGCCGGACAGTTGATGACGCTTACATATCCCTTGGCGGGCAATTACGGTGTGCCGCCTTTTACCTTCGCCCCCGACGGGCTGCCTGTATTTATGGAGAGCGAACGCATCCACGCCGAAGCCCTTATCGTAAGCGATTATTCCGGTAACTACAGTCATTGGAATGCCGTGGAAAGCCTCGGCAACTGGCTGAAACGCGAACAAGTGCCGGGCATTACGGGCATCGATACCCGCGAGTTGACGAAAGTGCTGCGCGAGCACGGGGTGATGATGGGAAAGATTGTCTTTGACGATGATCCCGATAATGTGCCCCAAGCTGCTTATGCGGGTGTAAACTACGTGGATAAGGTGAGTTGCAGGGAAGTTATCCGCTACAACACGGGCGAGGGCAGAAAGAAAGTGCTCCTTGTGGACTGCGGCGTCAAGGCCAACATCATCCGTTGCCTCTTGAAGCGGGATGTGGAAGTAATCCGCGTTCCCTGGGATTACGACTTCAACGGACTGGAGTTCGACGGGCTGTTCATCTCCAACGGTCCCGGCGACCCCGATACCTGCGATGCCGCCGTCCGGAACATCCGCCAGGCGATGCAGAACGAGAAGCTGCCTATCTTCGGCATCTGCATGGGCAATCAGCTACTCTCCAAAGCCGGCGGAGCCGAAATATACAAATTGAAATACGGACACCGCAGCCACAACCAGCCCGTACGCATGGTGGGTACGGAGCGTTGTTTCATCACTTCGCAGAACCACGGCTATGCGGTGGACAGCAACACGCTGGGCGCAGACTGGGAACCGCTCTTCGTCAATATGAACGACGGCTCCAACGAAGGCATCCGCCATAAGCGCAATCCGTGGTTCTCCGCACAGTTTCATCCCGAAGCGGCCAGCGGACCGACGGATACGGAATTTCTGTTCGATGAGTTCGTGAAACTGCTATAACCGTTTTATCGGTATCGAAAAAGATTCGGATACGTGTGAAAACAAATTATTGGTACAATCAAATCAAGACAAATGAAAGAGAACAATATAAAGAAAGTCCTGCTGCTGGGGTCCGGTGCACTGAAAATAGGTGAGGCGGGAGAGTTTGACTACTCCGGTTCGCAGGCGCTCAAGGCATTGAAGGAAGAAGGTATCCACACCGTCCTCATCAATCCGAACATTGCCACGGTGCAGACCTCGGAAGGTGTTGCCGACCGGATTTACTTCCTGCCCGTAACCCCTTACTTCGTGGAGAAGGTTATCGAAAAAGAACGTCCCGACGGCATCATGCTCGCCTTTGGCGGACAAACGGCTTTGAACTGCGGTGTGGAGCTTTACAAGGAAGGTGTTTTCGGAAAATACGGTGTCGAGGTGCTCGGTACGCCCGTACAGGCCATTATAGATACGGAAGACCGCGAGATATTCGTACAGAAGCTGAACGAAATCAATGTAAAGACCATCCGGAGCGAGGCTGTGGAGAATGCTGCGGATGCCCGCCGCGCCGCTGCGGAACTGGGCTATCCGGTTATCGTCCGTGCCGCCTACGCGCTTGGCGGGTTAGGGTCGGGCTTCTGCGACAACGAAGACGAGCTGAACGTACTGGTGGAAAAGGCTTTCTCTTTCTCCCCGCAAGTGCTGGTGGAGAAATCCCTGCGCGGCTGGAAAGAGGTGGAGTACGAAGTGGTACGCGACCGTTTCGACAACTGCATCACGGTGTGCAACATGGAGAACTTCGACCCGCTGGGCATCCACACCGGAGAGTCTATCGTGATTGCTCCGTCGCAGACACTGAGCAATACGGATTATCATAAACTGCGAGAACTGGCTATCCGCATCATCCGCCACATCGGCATTGTGGGCGAGTGCAACGTGCAGTATGCCTACGACCCCGAAAGCGAGGACTACCGCGTTATCGAGGTAAACGCCCGCTTGAGCCGTTCGTCTGCACTTGCCTCTAAGGCAACGGGTTATCCGCTGGCATTCGTTGCTGCCAAATTAGGATTGGGCTACGGCCTTTTCGAATTGAAGAACTCCGTAACCAAGACCACCGGCGCATTCTTCGAGCCGGCACTGGACTATGTGGTCTGCAAGATTCCCCGTTGGGATTTGGGCAAGTTTCATGGGGTAGATAAGGAACTGGGTTCGAGCATGAAGTCCGTGGGCGAGGTCATGGCTATCGGACGTACTTTTGAAGAAGCCATTCAGAAGGGGTTGCGCATGATAGGACAAGGGATGCACGGCTTCGTGGAGAACAGGGAGCTTGTTATCCCCGACATAGACAAGGCGCTGCGCGAGCCTACCGACAAGCGTATCTTCGTTATCTCCAAGGCCTTCCGTGCCGGATATACCGTAGACCAGGTGCACGCGCTGACAAAGATAGACCGCTGGTTCCTTGAAAAGCTGATGAATATAATGGACACCAGCAGGGCGCTGCACGAATATTCGGAAAAGGTGCAGGATGAACCGGAAGCCGCACAAGGTGAAGGTACGTCGGAAGCCGTGCAAGGTGAAAGGATGCTCCACTCCCTCCTGAATGACAAAGCCGCGCGGGAACTGTTGCACAGGGCCAAGATACAGGGTTTCTCCGATTTCCAGATAGCTCGCGCCATCGGTTATGAAGGAGACATGGAAGACGGTATCCTCTATGTACGCAATCATCGTAAGAGCGTCGGCATTGTCCCTGTGGTGAAGCAAATAGACACTCTTGCTGCCGAATATCCTGCACAGACTAATTACCTGTATCTGACGTATAGTGGCATCGCTAATGATGTTCATTATCTCGGCGACCGTAAATCTATTGTTGTACTTGGTTCCGGTGCGTACCGTATCGGGTCTTCCGTAGAGTTTGACTGGTGCGGTGTACAGGCACTGAATACCATCCGTAAAGAAGGGTATCGCAGCGTTATGATCAACTATAATCCCGAAACCGTATCTACGGACTATGATATGTGCGATCGTCTTTACTTCGATGAGCTGTCTTTTGAGCGTGTACTCGATGTTATTGACCTGGAACAGCCGCGCGGTGTAATCGTATCTGTAGGCGGACAGATTCCGAATAACCTGGCAATGAAACTGCATCGTCAGTCAGTGCCCATCCTGGGAACTTCTCCTATCTCTATCGACCGTGCTGAAAACCGTAACAAGTTCTCTGCTATGCTTGACCAAC
>ERZ835080.2221-NODE-2221-length-10764-cov-3.725558_pt1 | contig 10764 bp, 6 predicted proteins | sample MGYA00519688_ERZ835080 | MGnify/ENA primary metagenome ERZ835080 (study PRJEB31850, sample SAMEA3708770) | human gut metagenome | biome: human gut; feature: human-associated habitat; material: faeces | place: China | collected 2014 ... | reverse complement strand
GCAGCCGTAGAAAAGGTAGTGCGCAATGCTCCAGGACAAATCAGTGAACTCATTAAATGGGGAGTGAATTTCGACAAAAAAGATAACGGAGAATTCGACCTGCACAAAGAAGGCGGACACTCGGAATTCCGCATCCTGCACCACAAGGACAATACGGGTGCGGAGATACAGGAAAGTCTGATTGAAGCCGTGAAGCAGCACCCCAACATCACCGTATTTACCAATTTCTTTGCGGTGGAAATCATTACGCAGCACCACTTGGGCATTATCGTCACCCGCTATACTCCGGGTATCAAATGCTATGGTGCCTATGTGCTGAACGAAAATACCGGAGAGGTGGATACGTTCCTCTCCAAAGTAACCATCATGGCTACAGGCGGTTGCGAGGCTGTATACCGCAACACCACCAACCCGCTGGTGGCCACGGGCGACGGCATCGCCATGGTCTACCGTGCCAAAGGCGCCGTAAAGGATATGGAGTTTATCCAGTTCCACCCCACCGCCCTCTATCATCCGGGCGACCGCCCCTGCTTCCTGATAACGGAAGCCATGCGCGGCTATGGCGGCGTGCTCCGTACCATGGACGGCAAGGAATTCATGCAGAAGTACGACCCGCGTCTTTCACTCGCCCCGCGCGACATCGTGGCACGTGCCATCGACAACGAGATGAAGCAGCGCGGCGACGAGCATGTGTACCTGGATGTCACCCACAAAGACCCCGAAGAAACCAAGAAACACTTCCCGAATATCTATAAGAAATGCCTCAGCATAGGCATCGACATTACGAAAGATTACATTCCGGTAGCCCCTGCGGCACACTATCTCTGCGGCGGCATCAAGGTAGACCTGGACGGACAGTCCAGCATCCGCCGCCTGTATGCCATCGGCGAATGTTCGTGCACCGGTCTTCACGGCGGCAACCGACTGGCTTCCAACTCATTGATTGAAGCAGTAGTTTATGCCGATGCAGCCGCCAAGCATACGTTGAGCGTATTGGAACGTTATGACTTCAACGAAGACATCCCCGAATGGAACGACGAGGGAACCATCTCCAACGAAGAGCGTGTGCTCATTACGCAAAGCATGAAGGAAGTGAACCAGATTATGGAATCCTATGTAGGCATCGTCCGCAGCAACACCCGCCTGACCCGCGCATGGAACCGCCTGGATATTCTTTACGAGGAGACGGAAAAACTGTTCAAGAGCAGCAAGGCCACCCGCGAGCTTTGCGAACTGCGCAACATGATTAACGTAGGATACCTGATTACCCGCCAGGCCATGGAGCGCAAGGAAAGCCGCGGACTGCACTATACGATAGACTATCCGCATCCGCAGAAATAACGGTTATGGCACACTTCAACGAGTATCTGGACTTTTTGGAACTTTCTCCTTTGATTAAACATTTTCTGCAAAACGGGAAAAAATGTCTTTACAAGAAAGGAGAGTTCTTTTGTCAGGCAAGTGAAGTGTGCCATAACATTGCCTATATCTCCCAAGGAGGTTTCCGTTACTTCTACCTTGATACGGAAGAAGACAAACATATCATCGGTTATAGTTTTGAAAAAGATTTTGTGGTAGACTATGAGTCATTCACAAAACAGACACCCGCCATTGTTTATACGGAAGCAATCAAGGAGAGTACCGTCTATCAATTATCTTATAACCAATTGGAAGCATTTTGGGCAGCAAGCCAGCAAAACCAGTTATTAGGCCGTAAGATTGCAGAAAACCTGTTCTGTATGACTTATCAACGGCTATTGAATCTGTATCCGAATTCTCCTAGAATACGCTATCAAGAATTATTGAGAAGATGTCCCGACATCGTTCACCAGATAAGTCTAAAGGAAATCGCTTCTTTCCTGAATATCTCTCCATATACCTTAAGCCGCATCCGACGGGAAATAACTTTCGGATAAAAAGATTAATTTCTTGCCTTGAAGCAAGAAATTGTAATTTTAATAATATTTATTTTGTTAAAACGTCACAGACTGCTATCTTTGTAAACAACTATTATCTAACCTTATAGCAGACTGACATGAAAAGCAGTTGTATCTATACATGTATACTTTTGTGCTTGTACGTTTGCAACTCACACGGACAAACACTTGATGACAACATTGTCATTACACAATGCAGCGACTCCTATATCTTTATGGAAGAAGACGGTATTCCTACCGTACGCAACAGAAAAGAAACATCCTATGAAGCCACAAGAATGGGAACTGCATTGCAACCCTACACCTACTACGGAGAATTCATTTCATTGGACGGAGCTTCCGCCAAAGGCGGAGGAAAGGCAGAATATAAAAGCATCACGCCGGAAAATGTCTTCTTCGACGACAGCAAGATTTGCTTCTTCAACATCAATCTCGACCGTAAAGGAAAAAAGACGGAAGTTACGTTTAAGCGTACTTTTCATGACCTGCATTATTTTACACGAATCTATTTGGGTGAGGACTATTTTATAAAAACAAAGCAAATAACATTCATCATTCCGCAATCCCTCTCCCATTTCCGGTTGACAGAAAGGAATTTTACTCCTTCTATTCACTGTGAACGCGGCATCAACAGTGCCGGAGACTCCTTATTCACTTATACCGTGACGGACATGCCGGCTATGAAAGACGAAAAACATATGCCGACATCAGGTAAAATATACCCCCACATACTGATAACCGGCTCATTTAAAGATGTTCACGACATGTACCGGTGGTCTAACGGACTGGCACAAGTAGACTGTAACATACCCGAACTCGACAGTCTATTAGCAGAAATCATCGAAGGCTGCCGCACGGACATGGAAAAAATACGTAACACATATGCCTGGGTACAACAAAATATCCGTTATATCGCTTTTGAAGCAGGTATATTGGGACACAAACCCGATACTCCCGCAGAAGTGTTGCGTAAACGGTACGGCGACTGCAAAGGAATGGCAATCTTGCTCCGTACATTGCTGAAAGCACAAGGTTTTGATGCTCGCCTTACCGATATAGGCACTGTAGACATCCCCTACCGGATGAGCGAAATAGCTACACTTGCATCCGTCAATCACATGATATGCAGCCTTATCTACCAGGGAAAGACCTATTATCTGGATGCCACCAACGAATATATAAACGCGGAATTCATACCCGAAAGCATACAAGGAAGGGAAGCTGTAATAGAAAATGGAGAAAACTGTATCGTGCACACATTGCCCATGCTGAACAGCAGTGCATCTACAGACAGTTTGTCCTATATCTGTAGCCTATCCGACAAGCAAACGAACAAAGTATTGCAGGGCAATGTAACCCGTAGCTGGAGTGGAGACATGAAAGAATTTTTCCTCACAGCCTACCATGAAAACGATAAAAGCGGTCGGAAAGAGTATCTTCCCCGTATCCTGACCGGAGATAATCACAATTATCAGATTAATTCGGTCAGTTGGATACAGCAGGAACCTCAACAGGAATGGGCTGCTCTGACCGGAGAAGTAATAAACAGCAGTGCTGTACAAATAGCCGATAATGAGTTTTACATAGAGCTGGACCTTCACAATGACCTGTTTGACCAACCGATAGACACCGCCAAACGCATCCATGATTACGAGCTCCCGCTCCGTTGCCGCATCGTACGCCACACAGAACTGGAAATACCCGCAGGCTACGTACTTTCTTATTGCCCCAAAGGCATCTCAATCCATACGCCGCAAGGTATACTCTGTTGCTCTTACAAAACAGAAAGAAACAAAATCATTTTCCGGAAAATAATGGAGATAACCGAAAAACGTATTCCCCGCAACGAAATTACAATCTGGAATACACACTTGCGGAAATGGGCTGATGCATCCCACGAACAAATCATCCTCAAAAAACAATAATAATGAAACAGAACATGTTATTCCTGATGGGGGTGTTGGCACTTTTATTAACCACCCCTAATGCCAATGCCGATGACAAAGAGAAATACAAACTCTTTGCAGAGGAAACGAGAAAAGAAGTCTGGGCATTGAAACTGCCCGAATTTACCAACACGGCTGTTCCCGATAAATATAAAGATGAGTCAGCCGTCATTCTGGCAGCACACAGCCGGTTGGAAATCACCAAAAAGACCCGCTTCAACGTCGGCGCCTTCCTCGGAGGATTTCATTATATCGACCGTGAAGTAAATTGTCGCGACTTATATCGTATGCTTGTGCAAATTAACGATAAAGCCGCTTTGAAAGAGTACTCCGAATTTGATTATAAAGCGGAAATACGTAAAAAAGACTGGCGGTACGACGAAAACTACCAGCAAGTACTGGGCGTACGCATCATCAAACCAGACGGTACCGTAAACGAAGTAAGCACCGACGAATACATGACAGCCACCGAAGGTAAGAAAGACCAGGAACAACTTCAGAAACTTGCCGTACCCGGACTGGAAATCGGTGATAAGATAGATATTTTCTTCTTCAACTACACTTCATTGGAAAACCACAATCTCGACCCATTCGTCTTCCGGTTTCGCCAAAGCCACCCGATGCTTTCCTATACGGTACATTGCGAGATAGATGACAAACTTACTACCCAGTACCGTACTCTGAACGGCGCACCGGACTTTAAACAAAGCAAAGACGAAAACGGAAACATCCTGCTTGATGTGGCTGTAAAGGATATAGAACAAACCGAACCCGACTTATGGTATAACCCTATGCAGCAAACTCCAATGACATTGATGTACATTACCAATAGCAAGATGAAAAAATACACCTATATTCCAAAAAGCACCACAGAAAAAGGACTACAACCCAATCCTGATGCGGCTGCCATACAGGAAGACGACTGGGAATTTATAAAGCAAGCTCAAAAATATAGCGGATATGGCGGTTTAAGTAGCCCCAAGAAAGGTATCCGGCTTCTCCGCAACGTAAAGCAAATAAAGAAAAAAGACTGGACAGACGAAAAAAAAGCAGATTTCATCTACAATTACTATCGTTTTGCATTGTTATCGGACATTAAAAGTGATTGCAACAACGAGCTGTTCATCATCTATTTTCAGGGATTGCTGGATTGGGTGGATGTTCCCAATCTGTTTGGAATGGTTACCAACGAAGACAAAGAACCGCTTGACAAACTGACGAATTACCGCAATACCACCTGGCTTCTTGCACTTCCTGAAAGTCAGAAATACTATCTCCCGCCTACAGCCTACCTTATTCCCCATGAAATTCCTGCCCGTTATCAAGGCAGACAGGCCATCCTGGAACCGGATAAGAAGAAAGCCAAGAAGCTGAATACAAAGGCCGAGCGGGAACATTTCAATCTGCCGGCAGGTACAGCCGATGATAACCAAAACATCACTACCATACAGGCCGACATCGACAATACGCTGCTCACCGTCAGCCGGAACGAATACCGCACCGGAACACAAAAAGAATACATGCAGTCTGCATTGGTTAAGCTGGAAGATGTGGATGCAGCCTATCGGCTCCTGCTTAGCATTGATAAGGAGTTTGCCGAAGAAATAGGCAAGAAATACGCGGATGATCTTCGAGAAGCATTCCGAAAGGGCCGCGAACAGGAAAAGGAAGATTATAAATGGGAAATAGACTTCTACCACGGCGAAAATGCCAAAGAGTTGCTCGGCTATCAGATGCAATGTTTGGGTAATCGTCCGGACAGCGCAGCCTTTATTTATAACGTTCGTTATACAATGGATGGCTATATCCGAAAAGCAGGACCTAATTACGTGCTTTCCGCAGGCAGACTCATAGGTGAACAGACGCAGATTGAAGGTAAGGAACGTAAACGCTCCGCCGACATTTATATGTCCGCTCCTCGCACTTTCCAATGGAATATCACTGTAAATCTTCCGGAAGGGTACAAAGCGGCTCCCGAAGGAGTAGAGAAGTTAAATGTAAAAGTAGAAAACGAATGTGGTGCTTTCATTGCAAAAGCCGTTACAGAAAATGGCAAACTTGTATTGAATATCCTCAAACGATATAATCATAAGACAGAACCGGCTGCCAATTGGGAAAAACTGCTTCAGATTCAAGATGCTTCCAAAGCTTATGAAGCACTTTCCGTAGTACTAAAGAAATAACATTATAAATAAAAGCGGCCGAAAACCGGTCGCCGAATGAACCAGAATACAAGTTGCAGAGAAGATATGAAAAAGGCGCGGATTATACGAAACGGACAAAATATGCCGTATGCTTTCGTATAATCCGCGCCTGAATCCGGTATTCGGGCAGATGTACCGGTTATCAATAGTTTTCCTTCTTCACCTCGAAGTAAGCCTGCGGATGCAAACAAGCCGGACACACCTGAGGAGCTTCCTTGCCTGTGTAGATGAAACCGCAGTTACGGCACTGCCATACCACTTCGCCTTCCTTGGCGAAAACAGAAGCGGTTTCGATGTTTTGGATAAAAGCACGGTAGCGTTCTTCGTGTCCTTTTTCAGCAATGGAAATATTACGGTACATGGCGGCTATTTCGGGGAAGCCTTCCTGCTCGGCCACATCGGCAAAGTGAGGATAGTCCAACGACCACTCTTCATGCTCGCCTGCAGCGGCAGCCTGCAAATTCTCCAATGTAGTGCCGATAACTCCTGCGGGATAAGATGCGGTGATTTCTACCATACCGCCTTCTAAAAACTTAAACATACGTTTTGCATGTTCTTTCTCCTGATCGGCCGTTTCGGTAAAGATAGCGGAGATTTGCTCGTAACCCTCTTTCTTTGCCACACTTGCAAAATAAGTGTAGCGCATTCTTGCTTGTGACTCGCCGGCGAATGAAGTCAGCAGGTTCTTTTCTGTCTGAGTTCCTTTGATACTCTTGCTCATAATTCTTTTTTATTAGTTAATATAATTACGTATAGATTGTTCGTATTTGCTTTATTTACAGTACAAAAATACAAATTTAGTTTTAATAATCCCCATTTTGCCTCATCGGATTTATCTATCACTCAACAGACAGCGTCTATTTCGTTTCATAAATCCGACGAGGCTGTTTTTTAATGTCCAACCCATAACAAGTAATCCGATAGTAATAACAAAAAACGGCATATTTATGTTCGGGCATCCGTAAAACAATCATCTGCCATACCCGAAACAGGTTATCGGCAAAAAGAGCGGAATACGCGGCACCTGCTTAAATATCATTCTTCCGAAGGCTCTTTCTCAGACCGTTTTCCGGTTTATAAGGAATATAGCAGGCTACGTAGCGGATAAAAAGAGAAGAACAGACCGGAAAGGAACTCAAAAGAAGCTGAAAAAATACTTTTTGGAGAAAATTTAAACAGGCTCTTATAGTCATTTGCATTATTTTACCTAATTTTGCAATCTCTTTTCAAAAAGAGGGTGCACCGACAAATCGGATGGACACACCCTCACAGGTAAAAACAAAGTTTCTAAAATACAATGAAAACGTTCGAATTCAAGCCAAAGCTATACACGGCTTTAAAAAATTACTCGAAAGAACTCTTCATGGCAGACCTGATGGCCGGTATCATTGTGGGTATCGTTGCCTTGCCGCTTGCCATTGCGTTCGGTATTGCATCAGGCGTATCGCCCGAGAAAGGTATTATCACGGCAATCATCGCCGGTTTTATCATCTCCCTGTTAGGAGGAAGTAAAGTTCAGATCGGCGGCCCTACCGGTGCGTTCATCGTCATTATCTACGGCATTATCCAGCAATACGGAGAGGCCGGGCTGATTGTCGCCACACTGATGGCGGGTGTCATCCTCATTCTTCTGGGAGTATTCAAACTGGGGGCAGTCATTAAGTTTATCCCCTATCCTATTATCGTAGGCTTTACAAGCGGTATCGCCGTTACTATCTTCACCACCCAGATTGCGGATGTATTCGGATTGAATTTCGGCGGAGAGAAAGTTCCGGGAGACTTCATCGGGAAATGGCTGGTTTATTTCCGTCATTTCGATACCGTCAACTGGTGGAATACGGTTGTCAGCATCGCCAGCATCGTTATCATTGCCATCACTCCGAAATTTTCGAAGAAAATTCCAGGCTCGCTCATCGCCATTACCGTAGTGACCGTAGCCGTGTACCTGATGAAGATGTATGGCGGCATCGACTGCATCGACACTATCGGCGACCGTTTCAGCATCAAAGCCGAACTGCCCGATGCCGTAATGCCCGCGCTGGACTGGGAAGCGATTAAAAACCTGTTTCCCGTTGCCATCACGATTGCCGTACTGGGAGCGATAGAGTCCTTGCTGTCCGCCACCGTAGCCGACGGTGTTATCGGTGACAAACACGACTCCAATACCGAACTGATAGCTCAGGGCGTTGCCAATATGGCTACTCCCCTTTTCGGCGGTATCCCCGCTACGGGCGCCATTGCCCGCACAATGGCGAATATCAACAACGGCGGCAAATCGCCCGTGGCCGGTATAGTACATGCGGTGGTGCTGCTCCTGATTCTTCTGCTGCTGATGCCGCTGGCGCAATACATTCCGATGGGCTGCCTGGCAGGCGTACTGGTGGTTGTGTCCTATAATATGAGCGGCTGGCGGACGTTTCTTCAGGTGGTCCGCCGCTCCCCCAAGAGCGATGCGGCGGTGCTGCTGCTCACCTTTTTCCTCACAGTGATCTTCGATCTGGTTGTGGCCATCGGTGTGGGCCTGTCCCTGGCCTGTCTGCTGTTCATGAAGCGCATGGCGGATGTGTCTGATATTTACGGATGGAAATATGCAGAGGATTACGAGGAGAGCACGGACGGGGAGCGCATTGACTTAAAACCAGTGCCCAGGCAGGTCATGGTGTTTGAGGTGAACGGTCCCATGTTCTTTGGCATGACCGATCAGCTCAACAACATCTCGGTTAAGGACTTCACGCGCGTACTCATCATCCGTATGCGCGGCGTGCCGTCGCTCGACTCCTCGGCCATGCACGCTCTGGAGGACCTGCTCGATATGTGCCGCGAGCGCGGTGTGCAGCTGGTGATCTCGCATCCCAACGACCAGCCCATGCGCGCCATGGAGCGCGCCGGTTTTGTTGACCAGGTTGGTCGCGAGAACTTCTTGCCCAACATCGACGCCGCTATCGCCCGCGCCGCCGTTTTGGTGGACGAGAAGTAGCGAGGACGGCGCCGCCCGCGTTTGTCGCTACAATGGCAAGGTTCAACCTTTGCGCAAAAGAACAGGAATCAAACCCTATGGCATCTCTTGCTGACCAGATCTCCTCGCGCCGCACGTTCGCGATCATCTCGCACCCGGACGCCGGCAAGACCACCCTTACCGAGAAACTGCTGCTCTACACCGGACAGCTCCAGTCCGCCGGCTCCGTCAAGGGCAAGCAGAACGCCCGCCATGCGGTGTCCGACTGGATGGACATCGAGAAACAGCGCGGCATCTCCGTTACCTCGTCCGTATTGCAGTTCACCTATGGCGGCTGCTGCGTCAATATTTTGGATACCCCCGGCCACCAGGACTTCTCCGAGGATACCTACCGTACCCTGATGGCCGCCGACGCCGCGGTCATGGTGATCGACGGCGCCAAGGGCGTCGAGGCCCAGACCCGCAAGCTGATGGAGGTCTGCCGCATGCGCCAAACCCCCGTGATCGTCTTCATCAACAAGCTCGACCGCCCGTCGAAAGAGCCGTTCGACCTGCTGGACGAGGTGGAGAAGGAACTGCATATCCGCGTGCGGCCGCTGGCCTTCCCGATCTCGAACGGACCCACGTTCAAGGGCGTCTACAACCTTTACGAGAAGAACCTCTCGCTCTTCACGTCGGACGAAAAGCTCACGGCCGACGCCTCGACGGCCGAAATCTCGGACCTCGCCTCGCAGGAACTCGAAGGCTACATCGGCGAGAAGTTCGCCGCCCAGCTGCGTTCCGACGTGGAACTGGTCGAGGGCGTCTACGACCAGTTCGACCGCGACGCCTACCTGCGGGGCGAACTGGCCCCGGTGTTCTTCGGCTCGGCGGTGAACAATTTCGGCGTGCGCGAACTGCTCGAATGCTTCGTGCGCATCGCCCCCTCGCCGCGCCCGGCGCCGACCGAAACCCGGCAGGTGGAGCCTGCGGAGCCGAAAATGACCGGCTTCGTCTTCAAGATCCACGCCAACATGGACCCCAACCACCGCGACCGCATCGCGTTCCTGAAGATCTGTTCCGGCACGTTCGAACGGAATAGAAACTACCTCCACGTACGCAGCGGCAAGCAGCTGAAATTCTCCTCCCCGACGGCCTTCATGGCCGAGAAAAAGTCAGTGATCGACTTCGCCTATCCGGGCGACATCGTGGGTCTGCACGACACGGGAAACTTCAAGATTGGCGACACCTTCACCGAAGGCGAGAAGCTCCGCTTCACCGGAATTCCGTCGTTCGCCCCCGAGCAGTTCCGCTACATCGAGAACGCCGACCCGCTGAAATTCAAGCAACTGGCCAAAGGCATCGACCAGCTGATGGACGAGGGCGTGGCGCAGCTGTTCACAAGCTCGCTCAACGGCCGCAAGATCATCGGCACGGTGGGCGCGCTCCAGTTCGAGGTCATTCAGTACCGCCTGGAGCACGAGTACAACGCCGCGTGCCGCTGGGAGCCGATCTCGATCTACAAGGCCTGCTGGATCGACAGCGACAACGCCGCGCAACTGGCCGACTTCAAACGCCGCAAGCACACCAACATGGCTGTGGACAAGCACGGCCGCGACGTTTTCCTCGCCGACACCAGCTACGGGCTGGCTCTCGCGCAGGAGAACTTCAAGGATATCCGCTTCCACTTCACCTCGGAGTTTTAGGACGCAGCCTGATGTGAAAAACCGCCGGAGTCGATA
>ERZ835080.2202-NODE-2202-length-10833-cov-2.854518_pt1 | contig 10833 bp, 8 predicted proteins | sample MGYA00519688_ERZ835080 | MGnify/ENA primary metagenome ERZ835080 (study PRJEB31850, sample SAMEA3708770) | human gut metagenome | biome: human gut; feature: human-associated habitat; material: faeces | place: China | collected 2014 ... | reverse complement strand
CGTTTTTTTATTCCTATATTCTTCGTATTTTTAGTATATTTTGTCCAGACTCTACTTCTTTTTTGTATCTTTGTGTCGGATACCCATTAAAAACAAGCGGCAACTCTAAAGCTTAAATGGCTCTGATTTTGGAACATATATTGAATATATTCGATTGGCTTTTATACATATGGTTTGCAATAAACATACTGTATCTATTGGTTTACAGTCTGGCATCACGCCGGCGTGACCTGCCTATGCTCCCTCCGGCCAAGGAACACAAGCGTTTTGCCATACTGATTCCTGCCTACCGCGAAGACGCCGTGATACACGAGTGCGTCCATTCATGTCTGGAGCAGGATTATCCCGCCGACTGTTTTGATACGGTTGTCATTTCGGACCGTATGCAGCCCGAAACCAACGCTTCCCTCGCAGCGCTTCCTATCCGCCTGGTTGAAGTGCATTTTGAGAAAAGCACCAAGTCCAAATCTCTGAATGCCGCCATGGCTGCCATCGGCAATGACTATGACATTGCTTTGGTGCTCGATGCGGACAATGTCATCCCTTACGATTATCTGAGTGATGTCAACGACTTCTTCGCCAATCCGGAAGTCGAGATTGTGCAGACCCACCGGAGTGCCAAGAACCTGAACAATGACATGGCCCTGCTCGATGCCATCAGTGAGGAAATCAACAATACCATTTTCCGTCTGGGGCATGCCAAGCTGGGCTTGTCGGCTGCCCTTATCGGTTCCGGTATGGCGTTCCGTTATGACTTGTTTCGTGATACGATGGCTGACATCAAGGCTGTGGGCGGTTTCGACCGTGAATTGGAGCTGACCCTGCTCTATCGCGGCAAGCGTTTTTATTATCTGCCCGAAACCTTTGTGTTCGATGAGAAGATACAGAACACTGGCGATTTCTCCCGTCAGCGCCGCCGCTGGCTGTCGGCACAATGGCACTACTGCCAGACTTTCGCCAAGTTTCTGTGGAAGGCGCTTGTTGCGCGTAACTGGGACTTCTGCGACAAGCTTTTCCAGCAGCTTTCCATTCCTCGCCTGCTGTTGATGGGCTTCACGTTCCTCTTCTCCGTGTTGTTTACGGTTTATCGCTGGACATGGGGGCTGAAGTGGTGGCTGCTCTTGGTGTTGCTCGCTGTCGCACTGCTCGTTGCCGTTCCCAAAAGGTTCTGCACCAGCCGCCTGGCAATGGCCCTGCAAAAGATACCCTATACATTCCTGCTGATGGCAGGAAACATCTTCAAGCTGAGGGGGGCGAACAAGACCTTTATACATACCAGGCATGGGGTGGCGGAAAAATAGAAAGGGATACACAATAAACAAGTCTATAAGCAAACAAATGATATACGGAAAAATCACTTTAGAAGATTGGCGTACAGTCTGTGTAGAGGGAGAAGAGCCGGAATCTTCTTTTGAAAGTTATAATCTGAGACTTTTCTTTTTCGGAACTTTGTATAATCGGGACACCTTGCAGGCAACTCCGGATGATACCAATGCCAAGCTTGCTGCTGATGCGTTTCTATCCGATCCGGCATATGGCTTTTCACGCCTGGACGGTTCGTTCACCATAGTATATTATTCAGAAAATGAATGCGGAGTGGTGCGCGACCATCATGGCACGCATTATCCCGTCTATTGTCACATTGATGGTAATTTTGCCACTTCCTGGCAATTTTTAGAGGACCAACTGGAAGAAAATTTCGAGCCTAATCTGGTTTCATTGAGTACATTCCTTCAGCGTGGCATTTTGAAGAAGAATAATTTCGCCCTATTCGATGTTCATTCTTTAGGTGCCGGCGAAAAGTTCTACATGTTGACAGAGCTTGGTTATCTGATGCCGGTTTGGGCTTCTGTAAAGTTAGAGACACAAGCGAAAGTACATTCCATGTTTGATTCGCTGAAGGAAAGAAATCCCAGCTTATATGAAAAGGTGGCAGATGACATTTATTGTCTGAAGCGCGACAGCGTTTTTGAGCATGAACCCAAGGTGGCGACTGAACGGAATCCGGATGTAGAAACCTACTCCCGCCGTTATGGAGAATTGCATGCGCAAGCCATCCGCCGGCGTATCGGCCATAGCCGCAGGGTAGGTATCCTGCTGAGTGGCGGCTATGATTCCGGTTCAAACCTTGCTGCGCTGCGCAGCATTTACGACGGCCAGATTGACTCCTATTCCGTGGGCTTTAAAGGAGATGCCTGGACGGAGCTGCCCATGGCCCGTCTGATGTCTGAAACCTTTGGTACCCGCCACCACGAGTACGAGATTGACGGTACGGAAACCAGTGCCTTGCCCGACATTGTCCGTTTTCTGGGTGAGCCTTTTATGGAAGGCGGGCTGATGGTAAACTATTGTGCCATGCGCATGATAGGCGATGACAAGCCCGACGTGATTCTGGGAGGTGACGGCAGTGACCAGTATTTCGGTACTTCCGGTCGCGAAGTGGCGTTGCATTATCTATCCGCCCGCATAGGATTGCGTCCCTTGCTACGTGGCATCAGCCGTCTGCTGGAGCATGAAACCTTTGATACCGGTGGAAAGCTTTCCCGCATCAATTTCCATTTGGATAAGATACTTCATATTCTGGAAGGGGAGCGTTTCGGCTTCTCCGATTCTGCCTTGTGTGCCCTTCTGCAAAATCCGAAAGAAGATTTTGAGCCGGTAAAATCACTACGGCCCGATATCCACAGTTTCGAGCATCTTTATGCGCAGCATGCCATTCTTTCCGATTTGGAGACTGTAATCAACCGTATCATTCTTTTCAAGGCTTCCAGCATGGCACGCATGTTCGGTAACAATCTGACGTATCCTTTTATGGACCTGGAGCTTTTCCATTTCCTGCAGGAGCTGCCGGTAGGGTTGAAGTGCAGGGGCAACAGTGTACTGGACATTGCGCGGGGTCGTTCCGTTTCTAAATATCTGTTAAAGCACCATTATAAACCTTTACTTCCCGAGGCCATTACCTTGAAGAAGAAGCAGGGCGGTTTTGCACCTATGCCACTGTTCTTCCGTGATAGGGCCCGACGTGCTTTCTTTAAGGAATTTATTCTTGCTTCCGGCATTATGGACAACTATCTGCGTCGTGATGCAGTGGAGAAGTTTCTTACAGATTATGAACAAGTTGCAGAGAAGGAGGGCGGTTGGTTCTGGCATAGGCAGAACAAGGCTTTGCAATATTTCAACCTGTTGACGCTTGTTGTGTGGTGGGAAGAGTTTGTGGAAGGCCATGAGGTGAAATTCTGAAAATATGATTGAAAGTATGAAAGTTTCCATTATTGTTCCGGTTTATAATGTTGCCAAGTACATAGAACGGTGTTTGTTGTCCGTGTTGAACCAGACTTGGCAGGATTTGGAAGTCATTCTTGTGAATGACTGCACTCCGGACGACTCTATGGAGATAGCCAGACGGGTGGTGGCTTCGCATCCGCGCGGAACGGTGGTGAGATGTCTGGAACATGAAGAGAACAGAGGGCTTTCTGCTGCAAGAAACACCGGTATTTCAGCGTCTGTTGGCGATTATCTGTACTTCTTGGATAGCGACGACTATATTTCTGCGAATGCAATAGAGCTTTTGGCGGATGCAGCGGTGCAGAAGCGACCGGATTTTGTGATAGGCAATTACGAGGTGACCGGCGCCAGACGTTGGGCTCCTCCTTTATCATTAGGCACCGGGTTTTATGAAGGGAATGCTCTTGTACTTTCCACTTATGTGCAGGGAAAATGGTATGTCATGGCGGTGAACAAGCTGATAAATCGTTTCTTTGTTTTGCAACATAAACTTTATTTTCAGGAAGGTATTGTACACGAAGATGATTTATGGTCATTTAAGTTGGCATGTATAGCCCAAAGTATGTATGTTGTTGATGAGGCAACTTACTTTTATTTTATGCAACCGAATTCTATTATGCGGGCACCGTCTATACGTAATTTGGAATGTCGTGTGCTGGTGCTGGGGTATATTTACGACTTTATCCGGTCTTCCCGGTGTTTGCAGGATAACCGGCTGATATATATATACTTTGAGAGTCTGAAGGCGAAATATTTTGACCGTATTCTGTATTTTACGAAAGACACATCCTTTCATTATCAGAGTTATTTGGTATTCAGGAACAAAAAGTATGCGTCTTTGTTGGAGATGACGGGCCTGCACCCCGAATGGAAGCTGATGTTGCAGAACATCCATTATGTGCTTCCTACGTATGCCGGCTATTTGTATTTTAAGGCTTTTGTAAAGTCAGCCTACTATTTGTTGGTGTTGTCTATAAAAATGAAGGCAGTGTTGCATACAAAATGAGCGAATATGAATAATGTTCCGGAAATATCCATTATAGTACCCGTTTATAAGGTAGAAGAGTACTTGCCCCAGTGCATTGACAGTATTCTTGCACAGACCTTTACGAATTTTGAGCTGTTGCTGGTAGATGACGGGAGCCCTGACCGTTGCGGGGAGATTTGTGAAGAGTATGCCAGGAAGGATACGAGGATACGGGTGTTCCATCAGGTCAATGCAGGATTGAGCTGTGCCCGGAATACTGGTTTGATGAATGCTTGTGGAAGATATATAGCCTTTGTTGATTCAGATGATTATGTAAAGCCTTGTTATCTTGAGGGGTTATACGGTGCATTGCCTGCCGATAAAACAAAGGAGGGAGTAATAGTCGGCTCTTTTGATATATATCTGTCCAATGGAAATTTTCAAACGTTTCACGTTCCTGAGCAGGAAATCGTCTCAGAAGAAATGTACCTTATGCTGACGGATTTGATAGACAAGCGCGTTGCGTATGCATGGAGCAAGCTATACGACAATAGAATAATCAAGCAATATCAAGTGAGTTTTGTCCCTTTTGTCTCCGGATTGGAAGATATGCTGTTTATGTTGGACTACTTGATGTATTCGGATTTTATGGTTATTCGTGATTATAATAATTATATTTATAGAGTGGGCTATTCCATGGATACATTGTCTGTATGTATAAACAGCTTTCCGGCAGAATATGCAGCATTCTCCAATTTTTTGGAAAGGGTGTATGTGTATCAAAAGAAATTTAATTTGGAGGATAGCTCATTGGATAGAACATGGAATTCATTGACTGTCTTTTTCCATAAAGTGATTTTGGCCATCTATAAACCAGAGCATAAGTATACCCGGCAGGAACGGTTGTCTTTTTTACATCAAGTCCTTTTATCAGACAAAGAATGGATAAGAAGATTTTTTCTTCCACAATATAAAGCGGATGTGTTGGGCAAATTCTTGCTTTGCAGGGTGGGGGCATCGGCTTTTGACGGGTGGATGCGTTTCTTGTCAGGTATAAAATTCAAGAAAATGTTTGGAGTAAAATAGCGGAGGTCATTATGAATATCTTGTTTATATATCCCAGAATGTTCCATCCTCATCGCGGAGGTATCGAAAGAGTGAGCGATTTGCTTTGCAGAGAATTGATAAAGAGAAAACACAAGGTGTTGTTTTTGCATAACATTTGTGATGAATCCCTTGAGGATTATCCATATCCTGCTCCTATTTATTTTTTCCCTTTTTCTGTTCAAGAAGTGGAGAAGAATGCTCCTTTTTATCGCAATTTTCTGATAGAACATCATGTTGATATTGTGATAAACCAAGATATTATGGCATATCATGCACTGTGTCGCTTTTCCAAAGACATCAGTGGGGTAAAAGCAATCTCCGTGTTGCACTTGTCTCCTTTAAATATGTATGATCACTTGTTTGACCTCACGATGCGTTTAAGAAACAAATCATGGATTGAAAAGGTCAAGCGAATAGCTCGCGTAATCAAGATTCCGAAGATAAAATCCGATTATTGGCAGAATTTGAAAGTCTGTTATGACGATTGTTTCCTTTATACAGATTTATTCTGCTTGCTTTCCTCAAAGTTCATTCCTGAACTGAAAAGGATACATCCGGGTGATATGGAGCGGGTTGTCGCCATCGGTAATCCTAATACTTATACCACACAGACTTTTATAGAGACAAAGAAAAAACAGTTATTGTATGTTGGCCGGATAGAGTGGTATCAAAAACGGGTTGATCGTTTAATTGACATTTGGAGATATCTGTATCAAGATTTTCCTGATTGGGAATTGGTAATTGTGGGTGATGGACCGACACGGAAGGAGTTGGAGCAAAAGTCTTCAAAGATGGAACGTGTTGTTTTTGCAGGATACCAAAATCCTGATTCGTTCTACCGGGATGCAAGTATTTTATGTATGACAAGTGATTTTGAAGGCTGGGGAATGGTATTGACCGAAGCCATGACATTCGGAACGATTCCGGTGGCATTCAACTCGTTCGCTGCTATAACGGATATTATAGAAGACGGACAGACCGGCGTGCTGGTTCCTCCTTTCTCTTGTAAGCAGTTTGCACGGAAGCTGGGCGTATTGATGAAGGATGAGGAATTGCGCAGGGAGATGTCAAAGCATTGTATGGAGCATGTGAAACGTTTTGATATACAAAATGTGGTGGATGAATGGGAGAAAGTTTTTGACCGTTTGAAAAACAATCAATGATGCCTTTTCAGTATCCGGTGAGCGAATGCACGTATGCCCGGAGTGAAAAGATAGAGCAACGAGCAGGTTAATATCCCATAAGTGGAAATCAGAATCATTCCATAGAGAATCCAATGTGTAAAAGAGCTTTCCGGTGTAAAGTCATTGCTTGGATAGAGATGGTAGCATACTATTCCCGGCAGCAGTATAATCAGCAGATGCTTGATGTAGCCCGTCCAATAGTGGAAAACGGATATTTTGAATCCTTGCGAATAAAGAAAGTAAGGTTTCCAAATGACTATGATGAGAAATAAACTGGTTTTGTTGCCCATCAAAATTCCCGGCAGTCCCCAAAAATGTCCGGCAATGATGGCAACAGTCAGGTTGATGATTACTTCCGCAATGGGAGCCCAAGTATCTTGAAATAAGCCATACCCATAGGTAAATTGGTCTATGGCACCTCGGGTGTAGCTGATGAACGAGTTGATGATAATCAGGTACAGAATGTGTTGGGGCAATACATATTCACTTCCCAACCATAATGAAATGAAAGCGCCGGTCAGTCGAATCAGGGCAAATGAAATGGTTCCGGCTATCAAGAAACGGATACCCATCAGCTCCCAGAATACTTGCTGGATACGTTTGGAATCGCCTTCGGCTATCAGATTGCCTACTCCTGCATTGGTACTCCCTAATAGGTTGCTGATAAATATACTTATCTTATCTATAATGAGGGTATAGTTTCCATAATATGCCACAGTCTTAAGAGAGACGAAGGCATATACCAGGAAGGGAGTGGTTTGGAATTGTACGAAACTGCCCAGTTTATGGACAAATAGCTGTTTGGTATACCGGGTTACTTCCGGATATTTCTTGAAAAGCAGCTTGCCTTGTTTCACTTCGCTTTTCAGCCAAGGGTATACCTGGTTGACTTTCCAGTTCAGGATAATGGAATAGACAATGCCCAGCAGAAGTTCCAGGCTAATCCACAGGTAATAGTTGCCCGTATAATAGACTAATCCCATTTGCAGACAAGTCTTTATCAGTACGGCACTTTGAAAATAGGCTGTCACTACATAGTTTTTCTGGTCCGCTCCCAAAAGGGTTTGCTTGTAATTGGCAAAATATCCTATTAGTGAAGTGGTCAGATACGAGAAAAATGCAAAATAGATGATGCCTAAATCAAAGACATTATTGGGGAATATCAGGGGTAGGAAGCATGCCAAGGCACATCCTGCACTTAGAATGATGAAACCGATACGGCGGTAGATGAAACCGAAAACGGAAATGATTTCATTGATTTTCCTTTCATCGTGTTCAAAGAGGGGTTTATACAGAACGTAGCCGATGGCTGTGCTGATACCCAATTCGGCAAGGTTCAGAAAACCCAGGAGATTGTTCAGTGTACCTATCAGCCCCATAAAGTCTGCGCCCAATGCATCCAGAAAGATTTTCCTGGAAAAAAATGATAGGGCTAAACTCAGGACATAAAAAATGAGGTTAACCCGCGCATTGAGCAATGATTTTTTAAGGCGTGACTCCTGAGGCATAAGTTTTTTGTTATTACCGGCAAAAGTACACAAAAAAACAGTATGCTTCCTTTTTTTGTGATTTGTGGGTAAATTATTGATAATTAGTGGCTTTTATGATACGCTTTTATTCAATTTTCCATCCGTCGATACTCCTCTTCTCCAACGAGAAGTTTACGCCGATGCGGTACAGCTTCCGGTGGTCCATTGCGAAGGGTTTGGTATGTCCTTTGTCTTCTATCTGTTGCAGGGCTTCCTCGGGTGTACCATCCAGTTTAAACTCTACGATGTAGACGTAATCCTTAGTCTCTATCACCATATCCATACGGCTTTCACTGGTAGGACGCTCCACTTTGGTATAGAATCCCATCATGCGCATCACGATGAAGAAAGCATTCTGAAAATAGAGTTCGGCATCGCCTACAATCTTATAGTCCGTATCAGAAAACATGGTGGCCAGGCGGGTCATGAACTGCTCCGGATTACCCTTGCGTACATCTGCAATGAAGTTTGATACAAAATAGACGGACTCACTGTCCTTTATCGGCATGTAGTAGGGAACCAGGTATTTGATGAATCCTTCGGCCACTTCCTTGTTAGGGAATCCCAGCCGATAGATGTTGAATTCTTCGTCATATTCCTTTATCGTGAGGTAGCCGCTTTGGTAAATCACGGCAATGGGATTATCCTTGAACGACTCCACGTCTGTCAGTGTCTCTGCAGTCACTCCTTCACTCGTAAGGTCGGGCAGACAGAAGTTGTTGTCTTTCAGCAGTTTCACAAGGTAGGTGGGGGTGCCGGTCTCGAACCAGTAGCTGCCGAACTCCAGGGAACGGAAGGTATTCAGCAGGCTGAAGGGGTTATACAGATTGGTTCCGTTCTGGCGGAAGCGGTAGCCGTCGTACCGTTCTTTCAGTCGCAGGCAGACTTCATCGTAGGTGATACCGTAGTTTTCGGCTATCTGGTGCAGCGGTTCTTCAAAATAGGTGTGTATCTCCTTGTCGGTCATTCCGCAGAGCGTCTGGAACTGTCGGTCCATGGAGAGGTCTATCAGGTTGTTCAGGTCGCTGAACACACTGACTTTTCCGAATTTCGTCACTCCCGTTAGGAAGCCGAAACGGATATACCGGTCCTGCGTTTTCATTACGGAGTAGAAGGCTTTGAGTGTGTTGCGATATTCATTTTGCAGTTCTTCGTCACCAATGGCTTGGAGCATGGGTTTGTCGTATTCGTCCACGAGGATGACCACGCGCTGGCCGGTCTGCTCGTAGGCGCGGCGGATGATTCCCTTGAAACGCAGTTCGGGGTTGACTTCGCTGGAGACGGCTCCGTAGATGTTTTCCCATTGGCAGAGAGTATCGTTCAATATGTCGATAAGACTGTTCTTCTCATCGTATTTACTCGTGTTCAAATCCAAATGCAGTACCGGATATTTCGTCCATTCTTTTTCGAGCCGTTCCATTTCCAGTCCCTTGAACAGTTCCTGCTGCCCGTTGAAGTAGGCTTCCAGTGTGCTGATGAGCAGACTCTTTCCGAATCTCCGCGGGCGGCTCAGGAAGTAGTAACGACCGGTATGTACTAACTGATAAATCAGGGCGGTTTTGTCCACATAGATATATCCGTCATTGATAAGGCTCTCAAAACTCTGTATTCCAATAGGGTACTTCATACGGCTGAACTTTGTTTGATGCGCATTTTGCTTAATTAGAACAAATGTATGAATAAAAAATGAGGTGGCAAAGCTTTTGTCATGCTTTGTCACCTCCCTTTTCTTGGTTACCACTTCTCTTTTTTTACTTCAAAACACGGGCATTGTTTCGTCCATTCCATCGGTTCCACCTCTCCGTTGTTGTTCCGGTCGGGGCTGAGGTCGCGATGTCCCGCCACTTTTGCTCCCGGATAGTCCATCAGCAAAGCGCGGACCAGTACGCGGAGCGAGTGGCGTTGCCATTCCGTGCGTGTGTCTTTGGGATTCCCATAGTGGTCCAATCCGCCTTCATAGGCGATTCCGATAGAGTGGGCATTGTAGCCGCGGGCGTGGGCGCCGGCCCTCTCGACCGGGCGGGTAGTCAGGATTTGTCCGTCACGGCGGATGTAGAAATGATAGCCCGTGCCATCAAATCCACGTCGGCGGTGCGCGGCTTCCAGAGCTTGCCCGGTAAAGGGACGGTCCTCGCACGTGGCGCTGCAATGTATCACAATCAAATCAATTTTTCTCATTTTTCTTTACTGTTTGCCTTTGGGGGCTGTTCGCTAAAAGGGACCACCGCTGTTCATGGCGTGTGCGCTGAATGCACCCAAAAGTGCCGAAGCTACAGCGATGATTACTTTCAGAATCTTGTCCCAAGTCGTTTTTTTCATAAGAGAGTTTTTTTAGTGATTAGCGATTAGTGATAAATGATAAGCAGGCTGCGCAGCCTTTAATTTTTAATTCTTTAATTTCCAAAGCCTCCGGCTTTGGATCCTATCCCAGCGGATCATCTTCAATCCCGCCGTCGCCGCCGGAATCACCACCGCCGGAGTTGCCACCGGAAGAACTGCCATCCTTATCTTCCGGTTTTTCCAGAGCGAAGCTCACGTTTGCCAAGCTTCTGGTGGTGGCATTGGTGCCGTTCACCAATCTCAGCGCCTTATCCGGAACAAAGCGGATATTCACCTTCTTGATATTCCTCACCGTACAATCCTCCGACTTCGCCACTCCCGGACAACTGAAGGTCATGTGGAATGTCCCCAACTGATCCAGCTTCACCTTATTGCCATCGGCAAGGCTCTGCTGAATCTCCTCCATAATAGCCTCGAACAC
>ERZ835080.2196-NODE-2196-length-10874-cov-6.292448_pt1 | contig 10874 bp, 8 predicted proteins | sample MGYA00519688_ERZ835080 | MGnify/ENA primary metagenome ERZ835080 (study PRJEB31850, sample SAMEA3708770) | human gut metagenome | biome: human gut; feature: human-associated habitat; material: faeces | place: China | collected 2014 ... | reverse complement strand
TGGCAAAGCCATGCATCTTTGCGCAGCAAAGTGCAGGCCACGCGGCGAATGCCGCCCAAAATTTAAAACAACCCCGCGACGCCCCGCACGGCCAGTGCCGAGGCGTGTAGAGCGAAGCGACCGCCGAAGGCCGCCGTGCGCGGCGGGCGGGGCCTTCTGGTGTAAGAATGCCGTTTTGTCAGGCCTCCCGGGATTCCGCCGGAAGCTGGATGTAATTGTTGGCGGGCGTGATGCCGGCGCTCCCGTTCAGCCGGAACTGGGAAGGAGAGGTGTGGCAGAATTTATTGAACACGCGGTTGAACTGGGAAAAGCTGGTGAAGCCGCAGTGCGCCGTGATGTCTGCGATTTTCATATCCGTGTACAGCAAAAGCTGCTGGGCGTTGCGCACACGCGTCATCTGGATGTAATTGATGAGCGTGAAGCCCGTGACGCTTTTGAACTGGTGGGACAGGTAGTACGGGCTGATGAAAAATTTTTTGGAGATATAATCCAGCGAGAGCTCCTGCGCATAATTGCTGTGGATATAGCTGGTGATGGAGTAGATCTTGTGGGTGATGGAATCGTCGAATTCCTGGGGCACATAGGTGTTGCGCGGGCAGGCCTGTGCGACGGCACACAGGAATTCCACAAATTTGCTGTGGATGGCAAGCTCTGTCAGCGGCGTGCGGGGCTGCTTGCCCAGCGTGAAAATATCGTTCAGGTAGCCGAAGGCGGAGGCGCGCTCTGCATCGCCCAGGCGGTAGATGGGAACCTCCGCGTCAAAGGGTGCCAGCGCCTGGCGCAGCATGCCGCCCAGGCACGGCGTGTCCGCGGGAATGGCGAAATTGATGATCAGGCGCTTGCGCGGCGCGCCCACGGGATATTCCGTTTTGTGCAGCAGCGCCGGGCGCAGAAACACGATATCATAGGGCTGCAGCGCGTAATAATCGCCCTCGATGATATGAGACGCCTTGCCGTCCAGCAGGATGTGCACCTCGTAAAACTGATGGAAATGCTGGAACTCCATATTGATGTTGTAAGAGCGCTCGTCGTAATCGAAAAAATAATACAGCGGCGCTTCGGCGTTGTTGATGGTAATGGAATAGGCCTGCTCGTAAAGCAGCGGTGCATTGTAATACATGCGCGGAGCCTCCTTTTGCGCTGTCTGCGGCCCGTTTGGGAGCCGGCGGCCGCCGGGCTGCCGGTTTTCATCCCCATTATATCGCAAAACGCAAAAAATGCAAATAGAAATGCGAATAAAGGCAAAAAGCAAGTGGTTTTTGTTATTTTGCCTGTGCTATACTGATGCTGTAAAGTTGACCATATTTTTGATGTATTTCAGGGCGGATACTGGTTATCTGCCTAAAATCTGTTTGCGCACCGCCGCCGGAAGAGCGGCTCCGGGCGCGGGAAAAACATCAAACAGGTTAGGAAGGTCCGCCACAGCGGGGCGGATACAACAAAGCAAAGGAGTTTTGGTGCATGCAGGAGCAGGAGGTAGCGCGCAAGCTGGAGCTGTGCGTTGGCAGCTTTAAAAAGGTGCTGTACGAGCCGGACGATATTTTCCTGAAAAACATGGAGAAAAACAATCTCGCGGGAGACGACATCTCAAAGTACCAGCTTTGGGAGTGGACGCAGGGCGTGGGCCTGTACGGCCTGTGGAAGCTGTTCGAGCGCACGAAAGACGGGCGGTATCTGGCGACGTTGCGGGAATATTACGACGCGCGCATCGCAGACGGCCTGCCCGGCAAAAACATCAACACCATGGCGCCCGTCCTGGCGTTGTCCTATTTATATGAATACACCGGCGACGAGACTTACGGCGCGGTGTGCAAAGAGTGGGCCCAGTGGGTCATGGACAGCCTTCCCAAAACAAAGGAAGGCGGCTTTCAGCACATCACGTCCGATACGCTCAACGATGGCGAACTGTGGGATGACACGCTGTTCATGACGGTTCTGGTACTGGCCAACATGGGCCGTATCCTGGGCCGGCAGGACTACACCGATGAAGCGGTCTATCAATTTTTGCTGCATACGAAATATCTGGCTGACAAAAAAACAGGGTTGTGGTATCATGGGTTTACGTTCCATGGCAACCACAACTTCGCGGGCGCATTCTGGGGCCGCGGAAACTGCTGGGTCACCATCGCCATCCCGCTGCTGCTGGAAATGCTGCCCGTCGGGCAGCCTGCCCGCCGCATCCTTGTGAACGCGCTGGAAAATCAGATCGCCTCGCTGGCAAAATACCAGGACGGCAACGGCATGTGGCATACGCTGATCGACGACCCCACGTCCTACGTGGAGGCCAGCGCCACCAGCGGCTTCGGCTATGGTATCCTGAAGGCCGTGCATATGGGCCTTGTGGACGCCGCCTATGCGGAGAATGCCAAAAAGGCGCTCGCCCCCATTCTTAAATGCATCCGCGAGGACGGTATTGTGGACCAGGTGTCCTACGGTACCGCCATGGGCCGGGAGACAAAGGATTTCTACAAGCAGATCCCGCTGCGGCAGATGCCTTACGGGCAGGCCATGGCCATGCTGTTCCTGATGGAAGCGGGCGAAGAAGCCTGACGCGCGGAAGGGGTAGGGTATGAAGCACACACGCCTGACCTTTGCGGCCTTTGTTATGCTGATGGTGGGGCTCGGCTCCAGCGACAGCCTGCGCGGTATTTTCTCGCCGGTATTCAGCAGCCATTTTGCACTTTCGGCCACGCAATTGGGGCTCATCGTCACGGTGAGCTACATTGGCAACCTGGTGTTCCTTCTGGTGGGCGGCAACGTCATTGAACGGTTTGAAAAGAAAAAAGCGCTGCTGGCGCTGACGGGCATCTGGATGGCGGCGCTGGCAGTGTTCGCCTTCACAGATAATTACTATCTGCTGCTGGCGGGTATGTTCTGCGCCATGGGCGCGTCTACGCTGCTGAACACGACGCTGAATCTCGTCACGCCGCTGCTGTTCGCGTCGTCGCCCGCGTTTTTTGTGAATCTTCTGTTTTTTACACAGGGCATCGGCACCAGCGGCAGCCAGTCTCTGCTGGGGCGTTATGCCACGGATATCGGCTTCTGGCACAAGACGAACCTAGTGCTGCTGGCGCTGGGGGCCGCGGCGGTGCTGCTGCTGGCGTTCAGCACGGTGCCCGGCCCGCGGGCGGATGGCCCGCATCCGGCAAAGCGTCAGTCCGGCGTGCTGAAAAACAGGGCCGCGCTGCCGCTCGTCTTTGTGTTCGGTTTTTATTTCATCGCCGAGCACGGTGTGATGAACTGGCTGGTGGCCTACGCCACCGCGGGCCTCGGAATGGAGCAGGCCAAAGCATCCAACTACCTGGCCGTGTTTTTCGGCGGCGTGATGCTGGGCCGTCTGGTGCTTTCGCCGCTGGTGGACAGGCTGGGCATCCTCAAGAGCATGGGCGTCTTCGGCTCGCTCTCTGCGGTGCTGTACATCGCGGGTGTTGTGGGAGGCGCGGCGGCAATGCCGCTTTGGGCGGCCAGCGGTTTTTTCCTTTCCATCCTGTATCCCACGCTGGTCATGAGCATCCGCCTGTTTTTTCCGCATGGGCAGGTGGCGGGCGCGGCCGGCACCATCATCAGTGTCGCGTCGCTGTTTGATATTCTGTTCAACGTCGGCTTCGGCCGCCTTGTGGATACGCTGGGCTACGGCGTCAGCATCTATGTGCTGCCGCTGGCCATGGCGGCGTTCATCATCACCTTCCTGGCCTTTTCACGCGGGCATGGAAAAGAACAGCAGAAGAACTGACGGCTCCGCCCTTTGCGGCTATGCGGGGGCGCTGCAACCGAAGGAGGAAATATCATGAAGATCGGTATCCGCGCGCATGATTTCGGGTGCCTGCCGCCTGTGCGGCTGGCGGAAAAAATGGCGGCCCAGGGCGTCGAGGCGGCGCAGCTGGCCATCCCAAAGGCCATTGCCGGGGTGGAGAGCTATGCGCAGGTGACGGACGGCCTGCTGCGCGAGATCGGCGCGGCTTTCCGGGAACACCACATTGATATCGCCGTGCTGGGGTGCTATATCGAGCCGTCGCTGCCCGATGAGGCTGCGCGCAAGGCGCAGCTGGATACGTTCCGCTTGGGGCTGCGCTGTGCGGCGGAGCTGGGGGCGGGCTGCGTCGGCACCGAGACGACGCTTTTTTCCGGGCCGGAGCAGGAGCGCCCGGCGGCTTATGATATCCTGCGCCGCAGCGTGGACGCCATGCTGAACGATGCGGCGAAGCTGGGTGTGACCGTTGCGGTGGAGCCGGTTGCGGCCCATACGCTCAACAGCCCGGCCCTGGCGGCCCGGCTGCTTCAGGAGTTCCGCGGCGGGGGCCTTGCGGCTATTTTCGACGCGGTGAACCTGCTCACGCCCGCTCGGCTCGAAACGCAGGCGGCGCTGTGGGACGAGGCGCTGGCCGCGTTTGGCCCCGATATCGCGGCCGTTCACGTAAAAGACGCTGTGGTAAAGGACGGAGCGCTGGCCCCGGCCTTGCTGGGAGAGGGCGTGATGTGTTATGATAACATCATGCGCTGGCTGGCGCAGCATAAGCCCGGCGTGGCGCTGCTGCGCGAGGAGATCGCCCCCGAAACAGCCGCGCGTGACCTTGCCGTCATGCGTGCCTGGGCGGGCAGATAAGCCAAATACGATGCGCGCAGAACGTACTGTTCTGCGCGCCGTTGTTTACAGAGGAGGAAAACGGAAGATGGAATACTGTATCGGCATTGACCTGGGCGGCACCAACATCGCGGGGGGCGTCGCCACGCTGGACGGCCGTCTGGTGCACACACAGAGCGTCAAAACCGGCATGCCGTGCACGCCGGATGAAATTGCGGACCGCATCGCCGCGCTGTGCCGCAGTCTGGCGCAGGCGGCGCAGACGCCGCTGGAGCAGATGGCGTGGATCGGCGTGGGCGCGCCCGGCAGTGTGGACAAAGATACGGGCGTAGTGGAATATGCCAACAATCTGGAATTCTATAATGTGCCTTTGGGCGCGATGCTGCGCACCCGTCTGGGCCTGCCCGTCTATGTGGACAACGACGCCAATGCGGCGGCCTGGGGCGAATACCGGGCGGGCGTTGGCAAGGGCTGCTCCAGTATGGTGATGGTGACGCTGGGCACGGGCGTAGGCGGCGGCATCATTGAAGACAGCCGCATCGTCACGGGCTGCAACTGGGCCGCGGGCGAGCTGGGCCACTTTGTCATCGATATGAACGGTGAACCGTGCAATTGCGGCCTGCGCGGCTGCTTTGAGCAGTACGGCAGCGTTACGACGCTCATCGCACAGACGCGGGCCGCCATGCGGGCCGCGCCGGACAGCCTGCTGTGGGAGCAGGCCGGCGGCAGCGAGCAGCTGGTGAACGGCCGCACGGCGTTCGACGCCATGCGCCGGGGCGACGCGTCCGCGAAAGCAGTGGTGGACGGATATGTGCATTACCTGTGCGTGGGCATCACGAGCATCGTCAATATCTTCCAGCCCGAGGTGCTGTGCGTGGGCGGCGGCATCAGCCGCGAGGGCGAGGCCGTAATGGCGCCGGTGCGCGCCTACGTGGGAAAATACGGCTATGCGCGCGGCAGCGCAAAGCAGCCGCGTATTGTGGCCGCCAGCCTTGCAGGAGACGCAGGCATCATCGGCGCGGCGCTGCTGGGCACCGAGAAAAAATAACTCCCAATTCCCTTATGCGTTCCCGAAGTAAGGGTAGTAACAGCTCATGTGGATTTATTCATTAGGGGACATAAAATCAGGCTCCATCCTTTCGGGTGGAGCCTCTGCCTTTGTGTAGAGTCGTTTATTTGGACTTCTTATAAAGAGTGTATGCCACAACAGCACATATAATAATTCCAATGCCAAACGGAATAGCAGAAAGAAACGCAACACTAGCAGGTGCACTATAGCCCAAATGTTCAATGCCACAAAGCATATCGCGGTAATTGAACGCCACAACAGAGCACATAATGTTCGACAGCAGGATTGCAATAGCAATAAACAAATAACTCAGCTTTTTCATGCACGTTACCTCTATTTCATTTTTTGCGTAGTATTACTACTAAGCCTGCAACCATCGAAAGTACGCATAGAATGAGGAGTATGCCGGATCCATTCAGAGTAATCGTCGAAGCAGCATTAAGTTTGTCTGTTGCACTTGGACTTGTTACCATCATGACGCCGGATAGAATCAGGCAGATGGCACCAATCAAGCAAAGTCCTATGCCTACTTTCATCTCTGCTACTTTTGAAGCCTTGTTTTCTCTTGATTTTAGTGGGGCTTCACTTGCCTCTTGATTTGCTGTCTCATCCTTCACAAGCTCATCAAGAGTAATACTGAAGCAATCACTCAATGCCAGCAGTTTTTCCAATTCAGGTGTAGATGTTCCACTTTCCCATTTAGAGATAGCCTGTCTGGAAACGCCTATCTTCTCGGCAAGTTGCTCTTGAGAAAGCCCGCTTTTTCGTCTGAATTTATATATCCGTTCAGACAACATTTGCTTTACCTCCTTAAAAACATTATACCGCAATCCATGGTTACACACTACCAACTACTATTGAAACTTCCGCAACCAGTAGTGGCACAACCAAAAATCTAAAAATTTGAACCCTTTTTTACTCCATAATATCATACTGCTGTTATATCTGTATATAGAGATCAGAAGTATCACCCATTTCTGAATGATAGCCCTGCTCTCTATCGTTGTTGATTTTTATTCGCCGTATCCACAAGATTATACACGAATTTTGACCGGGAACATAATGTCGAATTGGGGCAAAAATAAAAGCAGAAGAGAGAACCGTGCGTGTTCCGTACACGCACGGTTTTTTATGCAGCGGGTCACCTATGCAGCGCACGGAGAAACAGCTTCTTAATATGGTTTTAACATCAGAGAAAAAATCTTTATGCCGTGCAAAACTGCGGATACTGACATTCCGTTCGGAAAACGCTATAATGAGATGGATCGAAGGCGCCGGGCAGGGCCCGGCCGGCTTGCGGAAGAAAGGGGACCCGGATGTTCGGACGGTGCGGTGCAGAACAAGAAACAGGACGCCTGCGTATGGAGGGGGCGCTGACGCTTTCCTGGCGGGATATGGGCAGGACGGCGGGCATTCTGTGCGCGGCCTCCCTCGTCGGGCTGCTTTTTTACAAAGCGGGCATCACCGAGGCAAATATCGTTACGGTATATCTGCTCGCCGTGCTGTGTACGGCGTTGGCCACAGACGGACGGGTGTACGGCATTTCTGCGGCTGTTGCAAGCGTGCTGGTTTTCAATTATCTGTTTACCGTGCCGCGCTTTACACTTAAGTTCAATGATGTGAGCCGGTATTCGGTCACGTTTCTTGTGATGTTCATTGCCGCGTGCATCACCAGCACGCTGACCATGCGGGTGAAAACACAGGCGCGCCAGGCGGCGCGCAAGGCGCACCGCAGCGAAGTCCTGCTGGAGACCAGCCAGGCGCTCCAGCGCGCGGAGGGAGAACAGCAGATATTCACCGCGGCGGCAGAGCATCTTTCCCGCCTGCTGCGTGCGGGCGTTTCACTGTATCCGGTGCGGGACGGCGCGCTGCAGCCTCCTCTGGTTTGCGACGCGCAAGGGACGGAGGCCGCGCCCTGTACAACGGAACGGGAGCTGCGTGCCGCCCGGACCGTGCTGCGCTGCGGCGGCCAGGCGGGGGCCCGTACGGCCGCCTGCCCGGATGCGGAATGCCTGTATCTGGCCGTGGGTGCGTCTGTTCCGCCGCTGGCCGTGGCGGGCGTTGCCCTGCGGAAGGGACACATTCCGGATGATTTTGACAGAAACCTGATGGCGGCGCTGCTAAACGAATGCGCGCTGGCGCTGGAAAAAGAGCGCATCGCCCGCGAAAAATCGGACGCGGAACTGCAGGCCCAGCAGGAGCAGCTGCGGGCGAACCTGCTGCGCACCATCTCCCATGACCTGCGAACCCCGCTCACCAGCATCTCGGGCAACGCGGGCGTACTGATGGAGAATTCCAGCGTGCTGGATGAGGCGAAAAAACAGCGCCTGTATGCCGATATCTACGACGACTCCATGTGGCTCGTCCAGCTTGTGGAAAATCTGCTTTCCATCACCCGGCTGGAAAACGGCGGGCTGGACCTCCGCATCCAGCCCGAGCTGCTGGAGGAGGTGGCGGGCGAGGCGCTGCAGCATCTGAACCGGCGCAGCGCCGAGTATCCCATCCGTGTGGATATCGAGGACGACCTGCTGATGGCGAAGATGGATTCCCGCCTGATCACGCAGGTCATCATCAATATCGTGAACAACGCCGTCAAATACACGCCGCCCGGTACGGACATAACCCTCAGCGCGCGCCGCGAGGGAGACACGGTGCGGGTGGAAATCGCGGATACAGGCCCCGGCATTCCGCAGGAGGCACAGGGCAGGCTGTTCCAGATGTTCTATACCGCGGGCAACGACCGCGGCGACGGACGGCGGGGGCTGGGCCTGGGCCTGGCGCTGTGCAAGTCCATTGTGGAGGCGCACGGCGGGAAGATCGGCATGCGGGCCAACGAGCCCCACGGCTCTGTATTCTTTTTTACCCTGCAAGCAGAGGAGATAAAGCTATGAACAAAGCAAAAATACTGGTGGTGGAGGACGACAAGGCCGTGCGCAACCTAATCACCACTACACTGGAGACGCAGAATTACCAGTACCACACGGCGGAAAAAGGCAGCGAGGCGCTGCTGGAGGCTGTTTCCTTTCAGCCGGATGTGATGCTGCTGGATCTGGGCCTGCCGGATATGGACGGCATTGCCATCATCGAAAAGGTGCGCGGCTGGTCGGGCATGCCCATCATCGTCATCAGCGCCCGCAGTGAAGACAGGGACAAGATCGACGCTCTGGATGCCGGTGCAGACGATTATCTGACAAAGCCCTTCAGCGTGGACGAGCTGCTGGCCCGCCTGCGTGTTGCGCTGCGCCGCGCGCGGCAGGACAGCGGACACGCGGGCGCGCCCGAGGCGGTGTTTACCAATGGTGAGCTGAAGATCGATTATGCCGCGGGCTGCACCTATCTGGCCGGGCAGGAGGTGCACCTCACCCCCATCGAGTACAACGTGCTCAAGCTGCTGCTGTCCCACCCGGGACAGGTGTTCTCCTCCGCCCAGATCTATGAGCAGGTCTGGAACGACCCGGCCTATGGCTCGGAGAACACGGTGGCCGTCCATATCCGCCACCTGCGGGAGAAGATCGAGATCGACCCGGCGGAGCCCAGATACTTAAAGGTGGTCTGGGGCCAGGGGTACAAACTGGAAAAGGGGATGCGGGCATGAAGGCCATCGAACAGAACATCGAAAAGGAGATCGCCCAGGCGGTGATGGAGGAGCAGCCCATGCAGCCTCCGGCACCGAAACGGAAAAAGAGGCTCACGGAGAGTATGGCGGCCAAGGTCATAGCCTTTCTGCTGATGCTGGTGATGACCGCCGTTACCGCCGGCGGTGTGCTGGGCGCGGTGTTTTTGTACAGCACCGACGTCTATGTCACCAGCGAGACGGCTTTCAAGCAGGAGCTGTTTTCCAATATCGCCTGGGGAGACGGGCAGACGCTTCTCAATTTCCTGATCTGGAACAGTGAAGAGCAGGTATACCAGATGAATACGGAAGCAGCAGACAGCTACTGTGCGGAGCGGAACATCTCTTACGTCATGGTACAGGATAAGACCGGCAGGGAGCTCTGGTACACGGGGCTTGCAGAATATGATAGTCCGTGGCAGTTCAGATTTTCCTATGACTGGGCAAATCCGGAACGGCCCAGCGCCGGCGTTGTTGAGAACGCTTATACCGTGCGGATTACAGTGCCGCTGTCCTCTGTGTTTGTTTATGACGACGACTACGCCCTGGCCAACCGGCTGGCGGAACTGGCCTACGCCCTCCGCTACTGGATCTACGCCATCATCGCTGCTGCGGCGCTGCTGGTGACAGTCTGCTTCATCTTCCTGCTGTGTGCCGCCGGGCACCATCCTTACGTGGACGGCGTCCGTCCCGGCTGGGGGACACGGATCCCACTGGACCTTCTGACGGCGGCGGTGGCACTGGGGCTGTTCTTGGGCATCCAACTGGTGGTGGAGGCCAACTTTGGAGGCATTGGCGTGGTGCTGGCTGTGGTACTGGGTCCTGCCGCCCTGGCGGGCGTCTTTACCGGCTGGTGCATGTCCCTGGCCCTGCGGCTCAAACTGGGTGGCTGGTGGAGGAATACGGTGGTCTATGTGGCCCTCCGCTTGCTCCGCCGTGGCGGCGGGGCGGTCCTTCGGGCCCTGGGCAGCGGCCTCCGGGGCGCAGCGCATGGGCTGGCGGGACTGCTTCACAACGTCCCCCTGGTGGGCAAGACCGTGCTGGTGTTCCTGGGCCTCTGTGTCCTGGAGGGCCTTGGGATCCTGTTCAGCATGTTCGCCTGGAGCTGGGGCCTGCTGGCGCTCCTGTGGATCTTTGAGAAGCTCCTGCTGCTCCTGGCGGTGCTGGCTTTGGCCCTCATGTGCCGGAAGCTGCTGCTGGGCGGCCGGGCTCTGGCCGCCGGGGACCTGAGCTATCAGGTGGACACCAGCCGGATGGTGCTGGACTTCAAATCCCACGGCGAGGACCTGAACCACATCGCCCAGGGCATGGCGGCGGCGGTGGACCAGCGGATGCGCAGCGAGCGGATGAAAACGGAGCTCATCACCAACGTGTCCCACGACATCAAGACGCCCCTGACCTCCATCATCAATTACGCGGACCTCATCGGAAAGGAGCCCCCGAACAGTGAGAAGATCCCGGAGTACGCGGCTGTCCTCACCCGCCAGTCCGAGCGGCTGAAGCGGCTGATCGAGGATCTGGTGGAGGCGTCCAAGGCCTCCCCAGGCGCGCTGACGGTGAACCGGGAGAAGATCGGAATGTGCCAGCTGGTGGACCAGGCTCTGGGGGAG
>ERZ835080.2194-NODE-2194-length-10886-cov-3.052165_pt1 | contig 10886 bp, 6 predicted proteins | sample MGYA00519688_ERZ835080 | MGnify/ENA primary metagenome ERZ835080 (study PRJEB31850, sample SAMEA3708770) | human gut metagenome | biome: human gut; feature: human-associated habitat; material: faeces | place: China | collected 2014 ... | reverse complement strand
TCAAAAGGACAACGCCTCACGAATTGGGAGGCGGATGTATTGACAGACTCACAAAAGAAATATGCGGCCCTCGATGCTTGGGCTTGCCTAAGAATATATAATTTATTGAATCAAGCATAAATGAAGTATTGTAAAGTTTTTCTCAAGCCTAAGAAAGAAGAATCGCTATTGCGTTTCCATCCATGGGTATTTTCCGGGGCGATCCAATCTGTTGAAGGCGACCCGGAAGAGGGTGACTTGGTAGAGGTATACGGAGCGAACCAGCGTTTTTTGGCAATCGGCCATTACCAAATCGGCAGTATCGCCGTACGTGTGTTATCTTTCACCCCAATCGCCATCGACGATGCTTTTTGGATCGAACGTATCCGTATTGCTTACGAACTCAGAAAGACCTTGCGGCTGGCTGGGGTAGAAAATAATAATACGTTCCGCCTGATTCACGGCGAAGGCGATAATTTACCGGGATTGGTGATCGATATGTATGCGCATACGGCGGTTATGCAAGCACATTCGGTAGGAATGCATTATGCCCGTCATCAGATCGCGGAGGCTTTGAAAGCGGTATTGGGCGATACTTTACAAAACATCTACTATAAATCGGAAGCGACTTTACCTTATAAAGCGAATTTAGGTAGCGAAGATGGTTACTTATTCGGAGGCGAAGTGGAAGATATCGCTATAGAAAACGGACTGAAATTCTGTGTAGACTGGCAGAAAGGCCAAAAGACAGGTTTCTTCGTGGATCAACGGGAGAATCGCTCTTTGTTGGAGCATTACGCAAAGGATCGCTCCGTATTGAATATGTTCTGTTATACGGGCGGTTTCTCTTTCTATGCGATGAGAGGAGGCGCTAAGGTAGTTCATTCCGTAGACAGTTCGGCGAAAGCGATTTCTTTGACGAAAAAGAATGTCGAGTTGAATTTCCCGGGAGATCCCCGTCATGAGGCATATGCGGAAGATGCGTTTAAGTATTTGGAAAAAATGGGAAGTAATTATGATTTAATCATATTGGACCCTCCTGCGTTCGCTAAACATAAGAATGTACTACGTAACGCCTTACAAGGGTATCGCAAATTAAATGCGATCGCTTTCGAGAAGATCAAGCCGGGAGGAATCTTGTTTACTTTCTCTTGTTCTCAAGTAGTTAGTAAAGAGAATTTCCGTTTAGCCGTATTTAGTGCTGCCGCCCAATCCGGCCGTAGTGTCCGAATCTTACATCAATTAACCCAACCCGCAGATCATCCGGTGAATATCTACCATCCGGAAGGGGAATATCTGAAAGGTTTAGTATTGTATGTAGAATAAGATATGCTCTTTGGGTGAAAACAAAGAATTAGTTTTCACCCAAAATTCAAGTTAATACCCCGGATTCTGTGTCAAGTTCGGATTCAAGGAACGGACTTTATCGGGAATGGGGAAAACAGTGGTATAGCCATTCGATTCATGGGGCAATTGAGGGCGATCCGTATAAGGGCGGGTAAACTTTCCAAAACGCACCAAATCCTGCCTCCTCCAGCCTTCCCAAGCCAATTCCAGTTGACGCTCAGCCAAAATATTTTCTAATGTCGCCTTACGAGGTAACATTCCCACACGGAAACGAACGGCATTCAACTCTTCATCCCCATTCTCTCCATTACGAACTTTCGCTTCCGATCTCATTAACAAGACATCCGCATAACGGAATAATACGATATCATTATCCGATAGCTTTCCATCTTTCGTCCCCATCTTATCGATCTCGTATTTCTTCATGCGGGCACCCGCCGTTTTCTCGGCAGGCAACCTAGACAAATCCAACCTAACCTCTAGAGGTAAATACACCAAAGGAGTCCCATTATCTAACCGAATCGTATCACCATTGAGGTCAAACATCGTATCGGCGTAATAATTCTCATAAAATCGGGTATCGACCGAGTCCGTCCCATACGCAAATACCCGAAGGGTCTCTATCGTAGCGCAAGAGCCGTTCTCTCCCCCCAATCCATATGCTTTGGCATGATTATAGTGACGGGAGCGGAAAAGATATTGCATTTGGTTCGTATATAAGTTCTTATCCATCGGAATCGTGAAAATATTCTCTCCTGACGATTCATTAAATACAGAAAAATTATCCGCATAGTTCGGAGATAAGCTATAGTTTAAGTCTGTTATTGAATCACAGTACGCCACAACCGTTTGCCAAGCGTTCAACTTCCTCTCGCCTACTCTAAAATAGATTTCCCGTCCATTCGGACGCAGACCATCTGTCCAGTCGTTATCCGTAAACACTTCTGCGTTTAAGGCCAACTTCGCCAATAAGAAATAAACAACCGGTCTCGTAATTCTTCCATAATAATCGCCGGGCGAATTACTATGCGCCGTACTCAATAACAAAAGGGATTCTTGTAATTCTTTTACAACAAAATCAAAGACCTCTTTCCGGTCACTCTGCCGCACGTCTTTCACCGGAATGGAAGAAGAAACGATAAGAGGGACACGGCCAAACATATCGACTAAATAATAATAATACATCGCACGAAAAGCACGAACCTCCGCCTCATACCGATCTAAATCGTTATAATCCGTTTTTTGCCGCAACTCGCCTAATATCTCTAAAGATTGATTGCTTAATACGATTACTTTATACAGATATTCCCAAGTAGCTTGGATAGCGTCACTATTCGTTCCCCACTTATGCAAGAAGAGACCTTGCCAGAAACCGCCGTCATACCAGTCGCCGCCACGAGTCGGGAGCATGGCCTCGTCAGTCGTAAAGGTATTCAAGTCGTAGACACCCCGGTACGTTCCCTGCAATCCTTGGCTATCGCTATAACCTCCGATATAATTATATAAGGAAGCAACCGTATTCAGATAGCCATTCTGAGGGGTATCGTACGCATCCTCCGGATAAAGCTGATCACGAGGGTCCTCTTTCAGATAGCCATCGCACGACGATAACATCAAACCCGCAAATATATAGGATAAAATAGAAAGCTTTCTCATACGAACACCTTTTTAAAAATTAAAACTCAACCCCATCGTATAGGAACGAACCACCGGATAAGATCGCTTATCGTCTATACCTAAGGTATTATTTACGATAGAGCTATTTATCATCGGAGTCAATCCCGAATAACCTGTAATTGTCGCCAAATTATTTACGGAAACCGAAAGCCGTACGTTTCTTACATATTTCCTTAAATTACCAAGAGACACGTTCCAACCCAACGTCAAATAATCAAAATTGATATAATCCCCTTTCTCCAACCAATAATCCGTAGCCGTCTGATCTTGGATATTCCGGGATGGGGCTTCTCGCAACACGTTATAATCCGGGAATATATCCATATTCATATAAGTTAGCGATGTTCCATTATAAATCTTATGCCCAAAGGCTCCGTTAATCTGTACTGATAGATCGAATTGTTTATACCGGAAACTGATATTAGAGCCTAAAAGTGTTTTCGGCATAGCTTGTCCCGCAATATAACGATCCTCACCATCCTCCAAACTCACCCCGTTTCCATTCAAGTCTTCAATCTCATACTTATAGCCACCGTTCCCATCGGAAACCAAACCTGTACATTTCGGTAAATAAAAAACACCCAAAGGCTGTCCGACCATTTGATAAACGATATGATTATACCCTCCATGGAAACCAGCCCCATTTAAATCCGAGATGCTAGTATATTCCGGGGCGGACATATATTCCCCTTTATAGTAACCGCTCAAGGAGAGCAATTTATTCCGTTGGAAAGTTACGTTTACGTTTATATTCAATTCCATATCTTTCGTACGCAAGGGCGTGACGCCAATACCCAATTCCACGCCACTATTTCGCATCGATCCCAGATTCGCCAACATTTTATTATAAGCGAAAGGCGGAACGCTTACATCGTATAAATACAACATATCATCCGTCTTGGAATTATAATAATCTACGGCAAGAATAAAACGATTGTCGAAAAACCCGGCATCGATACCGGCATTGAACGTACGTTTCACCTCCCATTTCAAGTCCGGATTCGCATTACGGATCGTACCCAAGGTAACGGTGGGCGCACCATTTACGGAAACAACCCCATTAGGCTTCATCAATCGCAAAGAATTGTAAGAATCGATCGCGTCTTGATTACCGGATAGGCCATATCCCGAACGAATCTTTAAATTCCTTACCCACGAGACACCTTCCATAAACTCCTCTTCGGTCAACACCCAAGCGACAGAAGCCGAAGGGAAAAATCCCCATTTATTATTGGCCCCCACTTTCGAAGAGGCATCCGCACGGGCATTCACGGTAGCGATATACTTTCCATCATAAATATAATTCACACGTCCAAGGAAAGAAGCCAGATGAGGAGCCTCATAGTAAGAACCGGTCCCCTCCCATAAACGTACCGCACCTGCCTGTAAATTATCATAACCAAAACGATCGGTACTGAAATTCGTCGCAGTCGTATAAAAACCTCTCGTTATCATTTTCTGAGCTTCCGCCAATCCCAATACATTTAGCTGATGCAAACCAAAGTCTTTTTTATAGGCCAACATGAAATCTCCCAATAAAGATTCTGTTTTCCGCTCCCCCCGATAAGCCTGCCCATGCGCCCAAACCGAAGTAGGGAGGTATTGGGCGTTATCTATTACATTATAGGTATACGAACCGAAAGCCGTAAACATTAAATGCTTACTCAAGTTAAAAACCAGTTTTAAGTGCGTATTTATATGAGCATTCGAATCATCATCCTTCACCTCCAACCAGGCCAAAGGGTTCGTGATCTGGCTAGCGTTGGTTATTTGATCCCAGCTACCCGTCTCCATATTCTTATGATTCGGAAATGTCGGGTTGAAAGTAGCGGCGGAATAGAACATCTTCTGTACATCATTTAAATAAGCATTTTTTAGCAAGGAACCAAATATGCCTAAATCAAAGACCAGAAGATCATTGAACGCATGCTGCGTAATATTCAACTTGGTCGTAAAATTACGTGAGTTCGTATTTCGGATAACCCCTTCCCTTTCCACAAATCCCAAGGAGGCACGATAACTGGAAGTCTCCGAACCACCCCCAAAAGCGATATGATGATTCTGCACCAACCCCAACCGGGTAATCTCATCCTGAAAGTCCGTATTATTCCCTAAATCTAAAATACCGATATTACGTTCCTCCGCCAGTTTCCGGAAACCATTCGCCGATAACATATCCAAACTTTTATAAGCCGCCTCCACACCGAAACTCCCATCATAACTGATACTAAAAGCTCCCTGCCGCCCTTTCTTTGTCGTTACCTCGATAACACCGGAAGCACCACGAGAACCATATTGAGCCGTTTCAGAAGCATCTTTCAGCACTGTAAAATTCTCAATATCAGCAGGAGAAATAGCATTCAGCATATTCAAATCGCCAAATACGCCATCAATAATAACCAACGGGTCGTTACCACCAGTCAAAGAAGTAGTACCACGAACACGAATAGCCGGAGCAGCAGTAGGGTCACCACCGGTTTTCTGAATATTCACACCTGCAACTTTACCTTTAATGGCAGATAACGGATTGACGACAACACCGGCATTCATTTCTTCACGTCCCACTTTCTGAACTGCACCGGATATTGTCCGTTGACTTCCTGTTGCATAACCAATTACAACGACATCATCAAGAAGTTGAGCATCTTCTTTCAAAACAACATTAAGTACGGATGCAGCTTTTACTTCTGCAGGAAGATAGCCCACAAAAGAAACAACAAGAGTTGCACCCGCCGATGTTTGCAACTGGAAATTACCGTCTAAATCAGTAATAACTCCATTTGTAGTACCTTTTTCCAGTACATTTGCGCCAATTACAGGTTCACCTGTAGCATCTTTTACATTTCCTTTTACAGTAATGTTCTGTGCATAAGCGCCAACTGACAAGAATAACCCTAACAACAAGGGAAGAATCGTTCGATAGATTCTAAGATTAACTTGCTTCATGCATTTAAAAATTAAAGTTAACAATATTAATTATCCATAGTATATTCAAAAAACGTTTCAGTATATTAACTTTATTACGAAACGTATCCCAAATACTTTATTATGATAGAACAAATGTATACCATATTATCGAGTAAGCGACAAAGATGCTGCAAAAACTTCAATAAGAAGAATGCAAACGATTGCACTATATCCGGTATAATACACAATCATCTGATAAATGCACGGACACATAAACAAAACACGCAATGAATAACGGGAAATCAACAAGATAATACCTGCAAAAGCACTCACTTAATAGTAGTTTACCTACTATATTTTCCCCGAAAAAGCAGGTTTATTTTTTCGTTTCGCAGCTGTGGGCTCTACGGTTGCCAGCTGCGGGCTGTTGGGCTTGCAATTGGCAACTGTAGAGCCCGCAACCGAAAAACAAGGAAAAGAAAGTGATAAAACGATATTATATATGCGATAAAGCAAAAAAAAGAAAGAAGAAATAAGACATTTATCCCTAATAAATACCTTATTAATATAAAGCAGATTCAAAAAATTACGAGCTTTTTATATCCAAATAGTACACCGAATTGCATGATAAAGCTACTTTGAACTTAGAAATCATTAAATAAGTCTCTATTACCACCTATACGCAAAACATCATAGCATCCTCATTATAAACTAAATAACACTTATCTAAGTGATGACCAAAAATTTGTCAACACTCTCGTCACACTTGTCATCACACTCTGTATCCCTTTCCAATAAAGGGATACAGAGTGATTGGTGACGAGTGATGACAAAATGTATAAAACTCTAAAACAGGAACTCCTTTCCCAAAAAGACAGACAAGGCATCCCGTCTGCCCCATTAAGGCAATTCATACGATACCGTCCTACCGCAAAATTCCCCCTGCGGCATAGGTACTTCTATCGTTTTACCGTTATAAGTAAGCGTTATTTTCTTCAAAGCCGCATTCATGCAGGCATCCGTCACTGTAAAGACGGACTTTCCTGCCACCGTCTTTATCATTACGGTACAAGGTTCAGAAGCTGTAAGCGACACACCGCCGGCCTGCAGGCCATTGTTGCCCGGATAGAACACCGCCTGCAACAGTTTTTTGTCTGCCGACTGCACCGCCTGTACCAAAGAGTCATTCCTCAGTACACGAAAAGGCAACCGGGCGGACGGAGTGCCCTTTCCCGTATACACGGTATAACCGTACGTATCATCCACGGGCGCTTGTCCGTGGTCAATCCACAAACGGAGAATTTTCACGCTATCCGGCAGATTCTTCTTACCGGCATTTGTTTTGTTGTGCAGCACCCAGTTCGCAGGACGCGTTTCGCAGGCTACGAACGCTTTCCGGCTGTATTCAGGAAGAACGCGGTAAGCAAATTGCCCCTCCTGCACCAGCCAGGGTGTGTTCTTGCCTGAGATTTTCCAGGTATGCACACCGGCTGAAAGAGCCGTTTTCTTGCCTTTCTCCAACAAACAGACATCATTCAGCAAGGCCGTCTGGTCGATAGTGGTACGGATGTGTCCCGGCTGTCCGGACTGCCTGTTCGTTATACCCGCTCCCAAGGCAACCATATAGTCTCCCTGAATAAAATAAGATTTATAAGCCTTTACGCCATAAAGCACCTCGTTACAGCCGGCACTGCTGCCCCGGTCGTTCACACCCTCTTTCTCCGAAGCATTCATTTTCTCGAAAATATATCCCGCCACTGCATCGCCGCTACCGTCCGTGGCTGCTGCCGCATAATTATGCTTACTGCAATAGCCGCGCCAATTAACTACCGGTTCCAGGCGCTCCATGCCTTCGCGTGCGGTTACTCCGGGAGATGCCGTTACGTCCCAGCCACCCATGATGGAGCGATATTCGTTGCCGCTGCGCTGAAACAAAGTCATACCGTCCGTAGGGTAGAAATTATAGGCATCGGCAAAGTTGGGCGCACTCTCCAAGCCGTCACAACGCACGGAAGCCATATTCACCATTATGTGGCAGTCGGGGGTTTTCTTTATCAAATCATCGTTATTAAAGAACCAGCGGGTTTCGGAATACATGCCCGGAGCGTACCCCGCCATCCGGATATGCTTTTCTTTCACTTCTTTCCATAACTGCCGTAACTCCGCCTGCTCGGTTTCCGTAAAAGCATCCATCCAGTCCGTCAGTACTTTATTCAGCATCTTTGCGTAAGGAATCTCTTTTTCGGCAGCGGTATAGACATACGAGCCACGGTCCAGACAAGGCAAGGTAAATCCTTTATAGTAGTACCAGTTTCCACCGCGCAGAAAGTTCAGGATAGCTTGGGCATTCTCCCTGCTCAGGCGCTCCGCCCACGGTGTCCCTTTCAGCATACCCAGCATATTCAAGGCATTGAAGGTTCCGTCTATGGGATATCCCCAAATCAGGCATTGCTTGCCATGTCCCCACCCTGCACCGTCGGCAGTAAAACCTTCGGTCCAGAAAGAATCGTGCAGAGTAAGCTGGGAAGTCACGCTGATACCTCTCCGGCAAACTTCTGCCAATACATCCACCATAGGCACCGAACTGTACATTGCAGCTACGGGCAATAGCGAACGGTATGCCAACGCGTTGCCGCCCACCCACCATACATGATTGCGGAAACGTTCTATCGAAACAACGTTCTTGTCGGTTTCATCATGACGCAACGGCTGCGTATAGGCTTGCAGCCCCAATACTTTCAGCATATCGCAAGCGGCCTCCAGCAAAGGAGTTGCACCGCCGCGTTCGGCAAGCTCCATTTTATCCAGCCAGGCGAAATAGATGTTTACCGCAGCCGTAGGAATGGCAAAGCAGGAAGCGTGAAAACGGGAAACGGCGTTCGAGCGTCCGGCTTCCAGCATGCCGTAGTGCACCACCGCTTTCAGCACTTTGTCGCTCAACGATTCGTCTGCCGTCAGCGTACCGCGGCGGTATGCGTCGGCAATGCAACACAAGCGGTCAAGAGCGTTTCCGATGAAAATGCCCACCCGGTCATCGGCCGTTGTATGAAAGCCCTTCCGATAGGCATTGCTACGTTCGAACTCAGCTTCCAAAGCGTCCATATCCGAGAATGTCCCCTCCGGCGTAAGCAACTCCAGACACCTGGCGGGCGGCACGGACATGTTCACCTTAGACAGCCTGTAAGGATGCTCATGAAAATAAACACGTAATTTCTTCATTGCCTCCAATTTTACACTATCGGTGCAGAGGCGCGCCTCGCGGTAATAACGGCGATAGTTATCGAAAGCAAACTTAACTTCCTGCTCTTGGGCAGAGGCAGCCAATGCCGGCAAGCATAGGCAAAAAAATAAAACAAGTCTCTTTATCATAGTCAGTCAATACATTATATTAATAAAGGCCGGTATGATGATTAAAAACCGGTTGAGAAAGACAGCCTCTAAACGACTCCCTGAAGAATGCCGGACAAAATTCAAACAAGCTCTAAAATCTTTATTTGAACATGATAGCGATACCACATTTTTCAGAGGATAAAGTTACGGAGATTTATCGTATAGCAAATGATTTTTACCGGGAATTTACCGTGCAACGGGCAAATACATGGTTGCAAACAGTATATGCAATCGTTTGCACAAACTTATAATCCGATATGTATCAACAGAAAAGTTTTATTAGACGCATTCCGCTATTTTTGCGGCAGGATAAATAAGAAGCCCGGCTACGGTCTTCGTATATCTTCCTATTTTTATTACCTTTGGCTGAAAATTGAAATCATACTGATGAACAAACCGCAGATAACCATTAAAGATATTGCCCGGGCATTGAATGTCTCGCCGTCCACCGTGTCGAGAGCGCTCAAGGATAATCCGGACATCAGCCGGGAAACCCGCGACCTCATCCATGCCTACGCCCGCGAACATAACTACAAACCCAATGTGCTTGCCGTGAACCTCCGTTCGAGCCGCAGCAATACGATTGGCGTGATTGTACCCCAGCTGGTGCATCATTTCTTCTCGTGCGTGCTGAGCGGCATCGAGACAGCGGCGGCCAAAGCCGGCTACAACATAATCGTGGCCCAAAGCAACGAGTCCTACGAACAGGAAGTCAAAATCGTCCACTCTTTCCTTGCCGCCCGCGTCTGCGGCGTCATAGCCTCCCTTGCCAAAAACACGGAGCAATACGACCACTATCAGGAGCTGCTGAACAACGACATACCGATTGTGTTTTACGACCGCATCTGTACGGAGCTGAAAACGGAACGGGTGGTTGTGGACGACTATGCCGGCTCGTTTGCCGCCGTAGAGTACATGATTCAGACCGGATGCAAACGCATCTTCTTCTACGGAGCATCTCCGCATCTGGAGATTACCAAGAACCGGCGGAACGGCTATCTGGATGCCATGAAGAAATACAAAGTGCCGGTGGACGACAGCATGATAAAGCTGTGCGACAACCGTGAACGCGCCATTGCCATAACGCCCGACCTGCTGGAGAGCGACAACCGTCCCGACGGTTTCTTCGCCATCAATGACGAAACGGCATCGGGCATATTGTATGCCTGTAAGCTGGTAGGACTGAAAGTGCCGGACGAGGTTTCCATCTGCGGCTTCACCGACGGAGCCATCGCCCAAAGCACCGACCCGAAACTGACCACCGTGGAGCAGCACGGAGAAGAAGTGGGCAAAAGCGCATTCGGCATCCTTACAGACAAGCTGAACGGGCACGAGGGGAAAAGCACCAACAAGATTGTACGGACAAATCTGGTGGTAAGGGGAACGACCAAATAAAAACACAACCGAATTCATCTATAAACTAATATCATAAAAAACAAGAGAGCAATGAAAGTAAAACCCGATTTAAGTTTCTGGAAACTGTGGAACATCAGTTTCGGTTTTTTCGGCGTACAGATAGCGTATGCCCTGCAAAGTGCGAATATCAGCCGTATTTTCTCCACTCTCGGAGCCGACCCGCATAATTT